>CEPZ01015035.1_pt1 | contig 161141 bp, 139 predicted proteins | sample 530461 | NCBI WGS metagenome assembly CEPZ01 (sample SAMEA2620106, study PRJEB7988) | marine metagenome | isolation source: saline water (ENVO:00002010), including
GGCTGCATCTTCTGCAACTTCTTCTTATCGTATTTGTTTTCGTCGTTTTTCACAAACTCAGTAGGAATTGAGTTTTTCTTACGATTGATGTATACTTTGGTCACCGCATCACCCAAACTCTCAGACTCGATTCCACCACAGTTACCACCACAACCGGTGTTACCTGTTGGCACTACAAATCCGAAGTCTTGTTCTAGATTTTGCTCACCTGCACCTAAAGAATAGAAACTCTTGCTTGGTGTACCCAGTCCGTCATAGTCAAAGTTCTGAACTAAATCAGCTGGAGTTTTTCCGGAAGGAATACCTCCTGTTACGGTACTTACATCCACAGTGATAATGTAATCACCTGCAGGTAAGTTGTCAAACAAATAGTTACCATTGGCATCCGTTACCATTGTTTGGTCATCGGATGGGTCACCAGGCGTTCCTGGGTCCAAGGTTACAGTAGCACCTTCCAATCCTGGTTCGCCAGAATCTTGGTTGGTGTCTTTATCGGTATCAAACCATACACGGTCTCCGATGGAACCTAAAATTGTTACTGGTGTCACAGTGAAAGTCACATCGGCGAAAGTCTCAGCACAAGAACCATCGGCTGCAATTGTATAACGAATAGTTACGTCAGTATCCACGCTTATATCAGCCGGAGTATAGGTAGTTCCGTTAATCGAACCACCTCCACTAACGATGGACCATGTTCCACCTGAAGGAGAACCTACCAATGTTTTAGTATCACCTTCTGTAATAGAAGCCGTCGCCGTGCTATTTACTGCAGTAACACAATCTGGAGTTACTGTGAAGGTCACATCATCATAAGTCTCAGAACAGCTTCCTGTTGCAGCAATTGTATATCTAATGGTTACATCAGTATTGGTATTGATATCAGCTGGAGTAAAGGTTGTTCCATTGATAGAACCACCACCGCTTACGATAGACCAAGTTCCGCCTGAAGGAGAACCTACCAATGTTTTGGTATCGCCTTCTGTAATAGATGCAGAAGCCGTTTGGTTGTCTGCTACCACACAATTGGTATTATTTCCACAGTTCAATACTTGATTAAAATCAGTCAATGTAAAGCTGGCGATCTGTGTATAATCATTTCCTGCTTTGGCCAAGAACTGTTGATTTTGTAGGTTATCTAGTGTATAATTGATTGTAAAAGAACCTGCATTTCCATCTCCGATTCCGCTCATATTATCCACCTTGAATCCATCAAACGGATCGTTATTACCAAGAGATAGGGCAATATTTCCTTGAGGGTTACCCGATACAGGTGCCCAACTCACATTGCTGTAAGATCCAGGTGTTGCTTCTACTGAAAAATGACTTAATTCTTTACATCCACCAAGTCCTGTAAAAGTCACTAAAACTTGGATATCGAAATCTCCATTGTTAGGTGTTACTGAAACCACTTCCGTCGTCCAACAACCTCCAACATGTGTTTTTTCAATGCTACAATTCGCATCGGGTGTTACCGTAAAGGTTACGTCGTCGGTGCTTTCAGCACAACTTCCGTCGGCTGCAATTGTATATCTTATGGTAACATCAGTATTTGAACTTATATCCGCTGGTGTATAGGTTGTTCCGTTGATAGAACCACCTCCACCAACAATAGACCACGTTCCACCTGAAGGAGAACCAACCAATGTTTTTGTATCGCCTTCTGTAATGGATGCTGTAGCCGTACTATTTACTGCAGTCACACAAACTGGTGTTACGGTAAAAGTTACATCGGCTGTACTTTCAGCACAACTTCCGTCAGCTGCAATGGTATATCTGATGGTAACATCCGTATTCGTATTAATGTCTGCTGGTGTGTAGGTTGTTCCATTGATAGAGCCACCTCCACTAACGATAGACCATGTTCCGCCAGAAGGAGAACCAACCAATGTTTTTGTATCACCTTCTGTAATGGATGCTGTAGCCGTACTATTTACGGCAGTCACACATACTGGAGTTACGGTAAAAGTTACATCATCGGTGGATGCTGAACAAGAACCTGTTGCAGCAATGGTATAACGAATCGTTATGTTTGTATCCGCATTGATATCGTCTGGAGTATAGGTTGTTCCATTGATAGAACCGCCACCAGAAACAATAGACCAAGTTCCGCCTGATGGAGAACCTACTAAGGTTTTTGTTTGCCCTTCTGTGATGGATGCAGTTGCTGTTTGATTATCTGCTGTATCACATTGCGGTGCTGAACAAGCCTGTACTTGCTGGAAATCAGCTACCGTAAAGCTCGCTATTTGTGTATAATCATTTCCTGCCTTTGCCAAAAACTGCTGGTCTTGAAGGTAATCAAGGGTATAATTCATGGTAAAGGAACCTTGGTTTGAATCTCCAATTCCGCTGACATTATCCAATTTAAATCCATCAAAAGGATCATTGTTCCCTAAGGAAAGGGAAATGTTACCCGATGGATTTCCAGAAGCTGGTGCCCAACTCACATTTGAAAATGAGTTATTATCAGCCTCGATCGAATAATGACTTAAGGCTTTACAGCCATTTGGACCTCCACCTGACCCAATGTAAGTCACTAAAATTTGGATGTCAAATTTACCATTATTCGGGGTTACTGAAACTACTTCAGTACTCCAACAAGAACCAACATGAACTTTGGAGTTTCCACAATTGTTATTATTTGGCGCAGTGCTTAGAGTGATATCAGTAAAACATTCGTCATAAGTGTTAAATACACGAACAATGTACGTTCCTGCCGCTAAATTAGATAGTATATTTGAAGGAAGTGAATTTGGCATTACAGTAGCTGTCACTATTGTTGTTGGACCATCATAAGAACCTGCATTTAAAGAACTTACACCGTAAAACAATGCATTTGAAGCGGAATCTATTGAAATTTGTCCATTATTCCCAGAAGTTGCTGGGGTGACTGTCGTTGTAATGGTTGGATCAACTGGACAACAATCTGATGATGTATTCGGATTCAACATCACCTCAGGTTGTAGGTTATTCCCTTGTGGAATCATCCATAATACATTTGCAGGTTGCAGTGTACCGTTGGTAACCCAATTCTCCAAATCATAAGCAGTATATGTATTTCCATCAGCACCTGTCCATGAAGAGCTGCTACTTACAGCTCTGTCATCTGAATACTTCCAAATGTTATAAGCTATGGCCTTGTAAAAGTTTGATGTTAAGCTAGTAGGAAGCGTATTCGGTGCGTAGTCTGGATGTGTCAATACAGACATAATTCTACGAATGGCATCTCTACTCTGAGCTTTGGTGTAATTATTACTATCAAAGTCCAAATCAGTGTCCGGATCGTTTGTCGTGTAAAAAATATCTCCAGGATCTGGAGCAGGTGTTCCCGCGTCCATACAAAAAGATGGAATTCCGCTATTGTTCAAAGTAGAACGGGAAATTCCCATGCTTGTTCCTTCGGTAATTAGTACCGAGGTAACCGGAGAACAAACGTTTGTTCTATTGGCGTTCGGAATTAAATTTGGTAATTTTTCTTTTTTCGCAGGCTTATTTGCGGTAGCCACGTAATACTCTTCTTTAGAATTGTAATTGTCATTTCCACCGGTTTGAGCCATTAGTAATGAGGTTCCAAAAAAGCTAAGAATAATAACCAAGATAATCGTCTTGATTACATTAGGGCGTAGTTTTGTTTCCATATCTCTTAGAATTAATAATGTTCTTAATTAGGGTAAACCTTATTATTCTAATGCATTGATATACAGGGAGTCTTCAGACAATAACAGCAATTGGGTTGCATGTTAAAAGACGTGAATCGTCATCCGATAAATCGTAAAAACCGTAAAAGATATTCTGTGAACCTTAGGGGTTAACTGAGAATCTTAGGGGTGCTTTGCATTAATAATTTCCTTTTTAGGGTTTAGGGTTACTTATTTTTCGGGGGAAAAATTTGTACTAGTCTCGGGGGCGACTAATTGGGCGGGGGAAAATTATTTAGGGGAAATGCTGATGGTATTTCTACCACATTTCACTTCACAAAAGTAGAAATTAATTTTTCAAAAACAAGAGCTCTTAAAAAAATTATCAATAAAAATTATATAACTACTTGTTTTTTAGAACTTTATACTGTTAAAAAAATATAAGAAAAATCAATTGACTTATAGAAATTCTCAATTTCTCTACTTATTTCTCCCCTTTTCGTAAGGGTACAAACTTGGCAAATTGTCACTTTGAACGAAGGACTTTGTATCGATATTCATACCCGAAACACGACCTTTAAAAGCTGCTCCTGTATCTACATTCCATACATTGGCTGCGTTCATCGGAACCGTGAATCCGAAATTGGTGGTAGGGGTGTGTCCAATATAGATTTCATGATAGTGTTCCAGTCGTTTTGGAAAGTTAAAATCGCCCTTTTTTAACCTTGAATCAAAGGCAAGTGCCATTTCCCACAGGGTTCGATCTACCGTAAATACATGTTCAAAATACTCTCTTTTTACTCCATACATGGAGGTAAAACCCGCATGAATAAACAAACGATTTTGCTCATCAATATGATACAAAGGCATGTTTTGAAAGAATTGTAGATGTTTCTTTTTTTGTGATGCTGAGAAACCTTCGTAGCTATCCATGGTTTCCTTTCCACCGTGCATGTACCAAGTAGGGTTGACCTCATCATCTCGCAACCAATTTTCACACCAGATATCGTGATTTCCTTTGATAAAAATACAATCAAAAGTCTCGGATAATTCGATAAGAAACTGAATTGCCTGGGCTGATTCACTCCATCCATCTACATAATCACCCATAAAAATAAGTCGATCACCATCTTGTAATTCCAACTTATTTAGAACCTGAACCAAAGCTTTCAATCCGCCGTGAATATCGCCTATTGCGTATGTTTTCATTGTTTGTTATAATTTAAAAGCAAATCTATCGAAAAGAGAGTTAATGTCATTTCAACTGAAATGGAGAAATCTAATCTTTTGAAAAAAAAATTGAGATTTTTCGACTGTGCTCAAAATGACAGAAATAACTTTTTTTATTCAGTTTTAAAAATACTGACCAATCCCAAAAACCAAGCCTCCTTTTGAGTTATTCTTGGTATTGATTAAACTAAATCCGTAATCAATTCGGAAAGTTGCATTGTAAATCTTCTTGCTGATAAAACGTAGTCCGATTCCCGAATACAATCGAATGTTCTCGTGCTGAAAGAAGTCGTTAAGATTACCACCCGGATTCCTCCAAGATCCCAAATCAGTAAAAATATTGGTTTGGACGGCCAACCATTTTTTATCATAAATCGTGTGGCGGTATTCGGTATTCCATACAATGCTTCCTGTGCCTCTATCAACCAGAATTCCGACACCACGAAGGTTTACATTGTTATCCAAAGCGAAGGGTGCAAAAGGCGTATTTTCATTGGTGGCTAGTCCGAATCGCAATCGATTGGCCCAATTTCCCTTGGCGCCTAATCGTTTGAAGTAAAAGAAATCGTTCCAAAAAATCACAAATTCATTCTGAAAATCATTTTCTGTAACCACATATTGAACGTATAAGTTATTCTTAATTCCGTCTCGGTATTGGTAGAAATAATCGAGTCCGTCATACGCATACACACCTTTGAATAATAGTTTATTAAGGCTCAAATTCTGTGGAACTCCAGGATCTGTGGCACCGGATAAGTATTGGTATTTTTCTCGAAACAAATTCACTCCGAAGGTAAACTGATTTCGAACGTTGGATTGATATAGCCCTAATACTTCAAAGGAAACATTGTTATACAAGTAGTTTGCTGAAGAGTTCCTAAAATACAAGGGCTCTTCGCTCTTCCAATTTTGATGATTGACGGCCAAACCCCATTTTCTTGAAAACAAATGTGGAGCTCTAAAATTCAAAGCATAGGTATCAAATCCATTGAATTGATAAAATCCGCCAATGGCCATATTTCTCCCTAAGAAATTATAGTCGTAGACACCTAATTTATAAGAAAGCTGATTGTTAGTAAAAGTCCATAAATTGATCTCCGGAATGATGGTGAAGTTCTCTTCAACCGTGATGAGTACCTTAAAACTTTGATTGTTTACTTGTTCAATTTGATAGTAGGCATGACTCAAAGCTGGCAATCGCTTCAATTGCACCATATCTTTGTTCAAGGTAGCCGAGTCTAAAGGCTGACCTACTTTTGAGAGTAAGAGGTTTAACAAGACCGTCTTTTTTGTCTTTTGCGCCCCTGAAATATCGATAGATGCTATGCTTCCCTCTTGGGCACGAACAAGCGTACTCATAAAGAAAAAGACCAGTATCAATACTCTAATTTGCATACAATTCTTTCAATAATTTTTCCGCTGGTTTGTTTTGAGGCGTAAATCGGTTGTTTTTCTCACCACCTACCCGATCATGAGCCACAAACCACTTCCAAATAAATCCGCCAGCAAACCATTCTTCCTTCCAAAACTGATTGTAGATGGCTTGGAGTCCGTTGGATTGTGCATCGAAGTTTACCTGGCCTTCCACTCGATTGGATTCCCAGGGCCTTCTTCCTGAAAAATCGACGCTTCTATAGCCAAATTCGGTGAAAATGACGGGCTTGTTATTCTCCTGTTGTACTTTTTTAATCTGTTTTTTATGTGGTATCCAACCTTCTTCATAATCGGCCACGGACGGGGTTTTCTTATCAGACAATGGAAAATAGGCATCGATCCCAATATAATCGAGCTCTTTCCAAAAGGGAACTCTTTTGAACTCATCCCAATTGGCCGCATAGGTAAGTTTTCCCTTATAAACTTTTCGAATTTTTTGAATCAAAGAATGCCAATAACCATGTCGTTGCATCACGAATTGCTCCAACTCTGTACCAATACAAAGAACTTCTGCATTGATATCCTGAGCTGCTTTCGCATAGGTTAAAATAAAATCCGAATAGCTTTCTTCTAAGGTTTGCCAATCTTCTTCACTACTCATGGTCAAATTACCAGTGAATTCCCCGCGCCAAATCCAAATCTGGGGTTTCACCATGATGCTAATCTTTTGCTTTTCAAACTCCCTAGCATATTGCAGCAATCCTTTTTGGGTTTCTCCAAACCATTGTCTTTCGGAATTAAAAATCAACTTCGGAGAGGAAGTATTTCGAATGAATCCGAAAGGCATTAGGGTCACGGCATTGGCGTTTACAGCAATAACAGGTTCAATATTTGTTTGGTTGATTTCCCTTGAAGAAGCCACAAAACTCACACCATTGAATTTTTGTTGCGGGATGGTACATGAGACTACTAGCAGTACCAAAAAAGAAAAAAGGAGATTTTTATTCATAGAATGTAAATCTCCTTAAAATTAAATCAAATTATTAGAACAAGGCCCTTAAGCCTATGTTAAAACTCTCTCCCAAACCAGTATCTGTTCCGCGGATAAACTTTCCATACAATACTTCAACATTTAGTTCTTGCGTCAACTGGTACTTTCCACCAAAACCAAGTGTGGTAAAATTCTGAGCAAAATCACCGAATCTTTCATAGTGTTGGATATACCCCAAAATCGTTGAGTTTCCAGAAGGGAAATAGCTCATAAACAAACCTGGTGCTAACACATAGGTGTTGTTTGCAAAACTATTGTCATCACCAAAATTATACTCGGTACTTAGTTCTGAAAACAGTTGCCATTTTCCGCTTGGGAAGGTGTAATCGTAAAAGAATCGATTTTGAAACATGTAGGCCGTTTGGTCTAAAAATACATTGTTGGCATCCGATTCTTCATCGATCAGCGGGATGTGGAAAGAAGACGTTATTGAAAACTTTCCTATACGTTTAATGGGCTGCCATTTAATGGTGGGTGCAAATGATGACAACCCATTTCTAGAGGTAGAATTGTTGCGAAATCCCAACACTGAAGTCGCGCTATTTCCACCAATATTATTGGATCTATATTCTAAAATCACTCCTAAATTCAGTCTTCGAGATTCTGAAACTCCCGTAAATATTTCAAGGGTGGAGGTTAAAAAGTTTTGTCTTGCAATGTCGCTCTTTACGTCATTGAACTTCGATTTGGTTTCTGTATATAAATTGTTAAAGAACTTCACGTCCCATTGACCATTCTTTAATAGTACCGAAGGAGTAAAGGCTTGAATATTGCTCAATTGATTGGTATCCTCTTGTGCTTTTGCAAAGGAAACCACCAATATTAAAAGTAGCGTTAGTGTGATTTTTTTCATTTACTGTTGATTTTGTTGATTGGTCTCAGTCAATTGCAATTCCTTACAGGATTTTTGAAATTTTATTTAAATCCATTATAAATTAAAAAGTTCAATTAAGTTTTTACCTTTAAGTTCGACTTAAGAGCTATCGACTTTCAACCTATGGAACACATTGTAATTATCGGTAACGGAATTTCTGGAGTGACTGCCGCTCGGCATATTCGAAAGAATTCTGATAAAAAAATTACCATCATCTCTTCGGAAACAAAATACTTCTTCTCGAGAACTGCCTTGATGTATGTTTTTATGGGACACATGAAGTTTGAACATACCCAACCTTACGAGAATTGGTTTTGGAAGAAAAATCGAATTGATCTGAAGGAGGGTTTTGTGACCACCATTGATACCGACGCAAAATCAATCTCTTGTGCCGACGGATCTTCCCTCTCCTATGACAAACTCATTTTAGCCACTGGCTCAAAACCGAACAAGTTTGGTTGGCCCGGACAAGATTTGGATGGGGTTCTAGGAATGTACCATAAACAAGAACTTGAAAAACTTGAAGAACTCGCTCCGAACAATTCGGTTTGTAAACGAGCGGTGATTGTGGGTGGTGGATTGATCGGAATTGAACTCGCCGAAATGCTTTTAAGCCGAAATATCCCCGTAACTTTCTTAGTTAGGGAATCGAGTTTTTGGAATGGTGTCTTGCCCGAACAAGAATCTCAAATGATCAACGAGCATATTCGTGAGCATCACATTGATTTGCGATTGTCTTCCAATTTAAAAGAAATCAAATCGGATGAACATGGTAAAGTAAAATCGATTGTTATTCAAGAAACTGGGGAAGAAATTCCTTGTGATGTAGTCGGACTTACGGCCGGAGTTTCGCCCAATATTGATTTTCTAAAAGCATCGAATATTAAAACAGGAAGAGGAATTTTAGTCAACGAATTTCTAGAAACCAACTGCAAGGATGTCTACGCCATTGGTGATTGTGCTGAACAACACAAAGCCATCGGATTAAGAAGACCCATAGAAGCTGTTTGGTATACAGGAAGAATGATGGGAGAAACCGTTGCTCAAACCATTTGTGGTAATAAAACAGCTTACAAACCAGGTCATTGGTTTAACTCCGCAAAGTTTTTGGACATCGAATACCAAACCTATGGGTGGGTGTTTAGCGAAAGAAATAAAAGAGAAAACGAAAGCTATTTTCAATGGCATCATGCTTCAGAAAAGCTTTGTATCACGGTTTCTTATGATAAAAACTCCAGATTGTTTCTGGGCATCAACACCTTCGGCATTCGAATGCGACATGAAATTTTTGATCGATGGTTAACCGAAAAAGTATCTGTCGATTTTGTTATGGAACATTTGGCCGATGCCAATTTTGATCCGGAATTCTATAGAACCTATGAAAAAGAAATTGTTTTGAAGTTCAATGAAGAACACGCAACCAATATCAAAGTAAAAAAGAAAAGCTGGAAACGAATTTTTAGCACTAACTATTAAGACACATGGATAAGAATTCAAGTTTTGCGTTGTCCAATCCGCATAAAGTACCTTTAAACAATACCCAAAAGTTTGGTTTTGGCCTTGGCATTATTGGGGTTATTATTTTAACATTGGCCACCTTTAATATTCATGCAGAGCCGAAAGGAATATTTACCCTAGTATCAATTGCACTGATTGTTGTGGGAGCAGTTATTTATGCTAGAAGCACCTACCTGCAACATCCAGCAGGAATTAAGAACAACCATGTTTACTTCAAAACGATTTCAAATCGAGGAGTTTGGGGTTGGGCTCTAGGGATTGTACTGACGCTATTTTATGTGCTACTGTACTGGTTTCCTTCGTATTTAGGTCTCGGAGTTGATGGAAAAGAGAACACTGGACTGGTGGTAATGTTCGATTCATTGAGCATGTTTTTCAAGGGTCAAGCCGCAAGCCAATGGTTTGTGTACGGAACGCTCTATACCCTTGCCATCCTATCCTTGGGAATCAAATTCATGTACAAATACAGACACAATCGCTATCAATTGATTCGAACTGTGGTGGTGATTCTATCTCAATTATTTCTTGCCTACTTCATTCCAGAGATTTTGGAGGGATTGAATACAGAAAGAACCTATTTCGCGAAGGACATTAAAAATATGTGGCCTTTGAATTATTATTTCTTTGAACCTTGGCATTTAGACAACATGCGTAATGGAGGTAGTCTAGGGATGTTCTACTTAGTAGCTGGGATTTTTATGTTTTTAGTTTTCACGCCCATTATTACCTATTTCGCAGGAAAAAGATGGTATTGTTCCTGGGTTTGTGGTTGTGGTGGTTTGGCCGAAACTGCAGGCGATTCGTTTCGTCATTTATCATCAAAAAAATTAAGCGCTTGGCGTTTGGAGCGTTGGCTCATTCACGCAGTGATGGTTTTTATTTTCGTCACCACTGCGGCAGTTCTATATGGTTATTTTACTGGAAACGGAGAAATATTCGGACTCAGTATCTACAACACCTTTAGCAAGCCATACGGTTTTCTAATCGGCGCTATGTTTTCCGGGGTAATCGGAGTTGGCTTCTACCCAGTTTTAGGAAGTAGAGTTTGGTGCCGATTTGGTTGTCCTCTAGCTGGATACATGGGATTAATTCAGCGATTTAAGTCCAAATTTAGAATTACTACCAACGGCGGTCAGTGTATTTCCTGTGGAAATTGCAGTACCTATTGCGAGCAAGGAATTGATGTGAGAGCTTATGCACAAAAAGGCGAAAACATCGTTCGAGCTAGTTGTGTTGGATGCGGAATTTGTTCTGCGGTTTGTCCGAGAGGTGTTTTAAAATTGGAAAATGGTCCGGAAAAGGGTCGCATCAATCCGAAAGAAATTCTATTAGGAAATGATGTTGATTTGATGGATTTGTTAAATAAGAAATAACATCCAAATGAGAAGCCTGATTGTCACAATTCTTTTTCTATGCTCTACGGCAGTCTATTCTCAAAGCACCTATCAAAAAAACTATTTCTCCAATGGGAATATGAAGTCTGAAGGATGGATTACCAATGGAAGGAAAACCGGATATTGGAAATTCTATTACAAAAATCAACAAGTCAAAAAAGAAGGTCATTATAAAAGGGGCAGGCCTTCAAAATATTGGTACTTTTACCGCAAAGATGGTCTCAAAGACAAAGAGGGACATTATAAAAACGGAAAGAAAAATAAGTGGTGGTTATTTTACGATAAAGAAGGAAATATCAACCACAAATGCCAACTGAAAAACAACGATAAAAACGGCTATTGCCTGATTTATAAAATGAATCAACTTATCAAAGCTTCCAAATACAAAGAGGGTAAAAAAATAAAGGAATGGACAGATCTTTCGTCCTTCAAAAAAGACAATAACCTTATTGATTTGTATGAATGAACCCAACAGTTAAAGTAATCATACCCGCCTATAACGAAGAAGAATCGATTGGTAAGGTAATCAAGGATATCCCCACACTAGTGGATGAGGTGATTGTGGTAAGCAACAATTCAACCGATCAAACGGAACAAAATGCCAAAGAAGCTGGCGCAACGGTACTTCTCGAAAAACAAAAAGGATACGGTTATGCTTGTCTGAAAGGCATGGATTACATTTCCAACCAAAATCCGAAACCCGATATCATCGTTTTTTTGGATGGAGATTATTCCGATTACCCGGAACAACTTATAGAAATTATTGACCCAATTGTAAAGGAGGATTATGATTTTGTTATCGGTGCTCGCACTAAAAAGCTGAGGGAAGCTGGGTCCATGACGCCGCAACAGGTCTTCGGAAATTGGTTGGCGACTTTCTTGATGAAAATCTTGTTCAGAGCTCAATTCACCGACCTAGGACCATTTAGAGCCATCAAATATGACAAACTACTCGCGCTTGAAATGGAAGACAAAACCTATGGTTGGACCGTAGAAATGCAATTAAAGGCGCTTCGCCAAAAATTCAAGTATTGTGAGATTCCTGTGAAGTATCGAAACAGAATAGGTGTCTCAAAAGTTTCAGGAACCGTAAAAGGAACTATATTTGCTGGCATAAAAATAATTGGTTGGATTGTTAAATACAGCTTTACAAAATGATACTTGAGTACATCATCATCATTATTTATTCGGTTTCGTTGCTATTGATCTTTTTCTATGCATTAGCACAGTTAAACCTGTTATCCAATTACTTACGTCAGAAGAAGAAAAAAGAGCAAGCTCCAAAATTTGATTTATCGAACCCAAACGAAATTCCATATGTAACCATACAATTACCTGTTTATAACGAATTGTATGTGATGAAGCGATTGCTAAAAAACATCGCCAAAATTGATTACCCAAAAGACAAATTGGAAATTCAAGTATTGGACGATTCAACGGATGAATCGGTAGAAACTACCGCCAAGCACATCAAAAAAATTCAGGAAAAAGGAATTGATATTCAACACATCCGAAGAACTAATCGACAAGGTTTCAAAGCTGGTGCACTCAAAGAAGGTTTGGAAATTGCCAAAGGCGAGTACATTGCCATTTTTGACGCCGATTTTTTACCTGAATCCGATTGGTTGCTACAAACCGTTCCTTATTTCAAAGATCCAGAAATTGGAGTGGTTCAAACTCGATGGGGTCATATCAATCGGAATTATTCGACCTTAACCAAAATTCAAGCTTTCGCATTGGATGCGCATTTTACATTGGAACAAGTGGGTAGAAATAGCAAAGGACATTTTATCAACTTTAATGGTACAGCCGGAATTTGGCGAAAAGAGTGTATTTACGATGCAGGAAACTGGGAAGGTGACACCTTAACTGAAGACTTGGACCTCAGCTACAGAGCCCAGCTAAAAAAATGGAAATTCAAATATTTGGAAGATGTGGTTACTCCGGCTGAACTCCCAGTGATTATAAGTGCTGCGCGATCGCAACAGTTTCGCTGGAACAAAGGAGGTGCCGAGAATTTCCAAAAGATGATGCCACGCATTTTTAGCACTTCCAATATTCGATTAAAAACCAAAATTCACAGTGTATTGCATTTGTTAAACAGTTCTATGTTTACCTGTATTTTTTTGGTGGCTATTTTGAGCATTCCGATGCTGTACATCAAAAACGAATACGCGCATTTGAAAAATTACTTCTATGTGATGAGCTTTTTTGTAGCGAGCACGCTCATCTTTTTCATCTGCTATTGGCATATGTACAAGAACATTTATGGAGGCGGATTCGTCAATTTTTTCAAATACATCGGAGCATTTTTCACGTTCTTCTCCATCGCCATGGGATTCTCCTTACACAATACCATTGCGGTCTTGGAAGGTCATTTTGGTAAAAAAAGCGAATTTGTAAGAACACCTAAATTCAATATCAAGACCATTAAGGACAGTTGGAAAAACAACAAGTACATCAAAAAAAGACCATCGGTTCATGTAATCATTGAGGGACTACTGGCCTTGTATTTTGTATTTGGTATGTACAGTGCTTTTATCGTTGGGGATCAGGGTGGTGACTTTGGACTCTTTCCTTTTCACTTAATGCTTTTCATCGGATTTATTTACGTGTTTTTTAAGTCCATATTCTCTAAGGCATAATGTCTTGGCTGCAAAAGAATAGCTCTTTGATCGGTTTGATACTATCAAGCCTACTCATTTTTGTTTACGTAGGATACTTTCTAGATCGAACCAATTATTCGGCACTTCTGCTCTGCTGGGTAATTGCATTCGGTAGTTATTTTTATCTAATGAAAAGTCGTTTGGAGGATTTCAATACTCTAATGACCCTTGCGATTCTTGGACGGTTGGCATTGTTGTTTAGTCTTCCAAAACTATCACAAGATTTTTACCGCTTTGTATGGGATGGCAACATGTTGTTAGAAGGATTTAATCCTTATCTCTCACTTCCAGAAAGTTTTATAAACGAAGGAATTTCTCCTATTGAAAACGCCGAAGAATTATATCAGGGAATGGGTACCTTAAATGGTAGTCATTACACCAATTATCCTCCTTTGAATCAGTTAAACTTTGCTTTGGCATCCATTTTTGGTGGTAACAGTATTTTTTGGACGGTTGTTTTCTTACGATTGCAAATCATCTTAGCCGATATTGGAATCATTTACTTCGGACGAAAAATCTTGAAAAAACTGAGTCTCAATCCGAATCAAATCTTTTGGTATGCCCTAAATCCTTTGGTAATCATTGAACTAACGGGGAACCTACATTTCGAATCGGTAATGTTATTCTTTATTGTTCTATCCATTTACAAACTATTACAGCAAAAATGGATGGTTTCAGCTTTGCTTTTGGCTTGTGCCGTATCTACAAAACTTATCCCATTGCTCCTGCTCCCCCTATTCTTTCAGTGGTTTCGGAACTTCTCAAAAAACGGAATTGAAAAATTCATTGGATTTGGAGCTATCGTCATCATGGCCAATCTACTTTTGTTCCTTCCTTTTTTATCTGATGACTTTATCGCCAACTTTTCAAATTCAGTCGGATTGTGGTTCCGAAATTTTGAATTCAATGCCAGTTTTTATTATCTATTTCGAGAAATTGGATATTTATTTAGGGGCTATAATGAAATTGCCATCATTGGTAAAATTCTTCCAGTATTAACCATTTTGTATTTGCTTTACCTAAGCCTTATCAAAAAGGTTAAAACAACGCAACAGTTTTTTCACATTTTACTTTTCGCATTTAGCTTTTACTATTTGTTTTCAACCACCATTCATCCGTGGTACTTGACCACACTGATTTTGTTGGGGGCATTTACCAAGTTGAAATATCCCTTGGTTTGGAGTTTGGTGGCGGTTATTAGCTACCATGCCTATAGCACAGAACCCTATCAAGAGAGTTTGATACTCATCGCTCTAGAGTATGCTATCTTATTCGGTTTTATGATCTATGAGACTCGAAAAATTGGTAGTGCGAAAACTTAATATTGAGGTAAAATTCTCAATTTTGAAATCATTATCTTAGTGGCAAATTACTCAAAAAATGAAGAAGCTCACCATAAAGGATATAGCTAAAGAATTTAATGTTTCCATTTCAACAGTATCCAAAGCATTGAACGATAGCTATGAGATTAGTGAAGCAACCAAAGAAAAGATCCAACGTTACGCAAAGGAGAATAATTACAAACCGAATTTTAATGCTATTAGCTTAAAAAACCGATCGACGAAAACCATCGGGGTTATTTTACCTACCATGTTGAATTATTTCTTTGCGCAAGTGTTTAAAGGCATCGAGAAAACCGCGATTGAAAGAGGGTATAAAGTCATCACAACTATTTCAAACGAATCCTTAACCAAGGAGGCCGAGATTGTGGAAATGTTATCCAACGGTACCATTGATGGATTCATTCTTTCGATGGCAAGAGAAACCGAATTGAATGACGAATACCAACACTTAAAAGAAACCATTGCAAACGGAATTCCCATTGTGATGTTCGATCGTGTCGCTCAAGACTTGAATTGTGATAAAGTAGTTACCGACGACTTTAATGGTGCCAAAGAAACTGTGGAATTCTTGTACAAAAAAGGCCATCGAAACATCGCCTTTGCCAGTACCGTGAGTAAACTTCATATCGGAAAAGAACGTTTTGAAGGATACAAAAAAGGACTTGAAAACGTTGGCTTACCTTTTAGACCAGAGCTTGTTCTTGAAATCTTAGAAAAAGATTACAAAAAATACGAATCACTTATTTATCCTTTCTTGAAGGAAAATGAGATTGATAGCATCATCACCACAGGAGAATCTGCAGCGGTAGCTAGTATGAAAGCAGCTGTTAAAAACGGTATGGAAATTCCGAAAGACATTGCTGTCATTGCCTTCTCAAACGGAATTTTGGCTCGTCATTCGAGTCCGAAAATGACTACCATCAGCCAGCACGGTGAAATCATGGGTGAAAAAGCGGCTTCGATTTTGATCGATAAACTTCAAAATAAAGAAACCGAAACCATTACTGAGGTCATCAAAACAAGTTTGGTGGTAAGAGACTCTACTCGATAGATTGAATGTTTTCCAACACGAAACTCATTGTGTCCGATATGGACGGAACTTTGCTTAATGATCAAGGCGAGGTAAATCCATTATTCTTTCAACTATTCCAAAAACTAAAAAATAGAAACATCACTTTTTGCGCGGCTAGTGGCAGGCAATACGACAGCATTGTTGGAAAACTAAATTCCATAATAGACGCCATATACATCATTGCCGAAAACGGTGCGAACGTCCGGTTTCAAAATGAAGATTTACTGCAAATCGGACTCTCGCATAAAGTTGCCAGGACTACCATTGAAAAGCTTCGGCGACTTGAGAATACCTACATTGTGTTATGTACGAATCAAGGCGCCTACATCGAAACGACCAATCAGAAATTCGTTCATTTATTCAAAGAATACTACAACAATTACCACATTGTAAATAATCTATTTGAAGTCATCGATGAAGTGGTTGTCTATAAAATCGCTAGCTATCATTTTCAATCTTCGGAAAAATTCATTTATCCTTTTCTACAAGATTTGAAAGAAGAGGCTTTGCTAAAAATAAGTGGGCAACATTGGCTTGATATTTCAAGCTATGAGTCAAACAAAGGAAAAGCCTTGCAATTGCTTCAAGAGAAACTCAACATCAAAAAAGAAGAAACAGTAGTAATCGGAGACTATCTGAATGACCTCGAATTGTTTGAAAATACCAAATTCGGATTTGCTGTTGAAAATGCCCATCCAAAAATTAAAGAAGCTGCCAACTTTGTAACCGCGGACAACAATAATCAAGGTGTCGAAAAAGTACTACAAAAAATTCTAGCGTCTTAATTTACACGCCATACACTGTGATAACCAGTTTGCGCCTTCCGCCGTGATTGCGATGTTCACATAAATAGATTCCTTGCCAAATCCCTACATTCAATCTCCCATTAGTAATGGGCAATTCTACCGAACTTCCTAACAGAGAGGCTTTGATATGTGCTGGCATGTCATCCGAACCCTCATAGGTATGAATGTAGTACGGTTGGTTCTCTGGCACCATTTTATTAAAGTGACTTTCAAAGTCCAAACGCACGGTCGGATCTGCATTTTCATTAATGGTTAAGCTGGCCGAAGTATGTTTGATGAAGACTTTTAAAAAGCCTTTTTGAACCAACTTTATTTCTGGAACCTGACTCAAAATAACATCCGTAATCAGATGAAATCCCCTTGAGTAGGCAGGCAATTGTATTTCTTTCTGTTCAAATATCATTCGTTATCGAAAAAAGAAACCGTACTTTGACGTTCTCGATTTACTTGTAAATGAGTTACATCGGGTCTTGAATAATGCCCCACAGCATCAAAGTTTTGACGCTCTTCTAACACGCGATTAAAATCTAAGGTTTCAATAATCAACCCTTCTTTGTGCAAGACAGGCTCTACCAACCATTCACCGTCTGGCGAAGCTATACAAGAACCACCATTTGCCAATTGATCTGGAGCCTCTGCTATAATTTTATCTAGGTGTGGAGTCCCTTCTGGAAAGTCAGTTTTTTGCATCAAGCTCGATACAGAAATCACATAAGAGCGTGATTCTCTGGCGATAAACCTTGTAATGTCTTTGGTGTTGTGATCGCTCCCTGGCCAAACCGCAATGTGCAGATTCTCACCTTGACCATACAAGGAGGCTCTTGGTAAAGGCATCCAATTTTCCCAACAATTCAATCCGCCTACGGTGAAGTCTTTCAAAGGATGAACTTGTAGACCGTTTCCATCTCCAGGCGCCCAGGTCAATCGTTCGTCGTAAGTAGGCTGTAATTTGCGATGTACGGATTGGATGATTCCTTCTTGATCAATGTACACCAAACTTGCGTAAATACTGTGTCCACCTCTGTCTTCAGGTCGTTCGATGATGCCCAAATAAATAGCCATTTGGTGTTTTTTTGCCAATTGACAGATAGAGTCGAGTTCTCCCTTTTCAATACAAATGGAATTCTTCACATAATGCGCATGAAGCTCCTTTTGAACTGAAGAGTTCCAAGCCGCACCATTGGTCAAGGCAATCCAAAAGGGATATCCTGGTAAAAGTCCCTCACCAAATACAATCAATTCGCAGCTTTCTTCGGCCGCATCAATGATTTGCTTTTCAATTTTTTTTATGGTGGCCTCTTTATCCAACCAAACGGGTGCTATTTGTGCTAATGCAACTTTGAGTTTGTTGTTCATTTCTATTTAGTTTATCGGTGGTGGTGGAATAGTTTCTTGTAGCTCAATTGGAGATTCTAACCTAATTCTTAAGGAAATGTCGTCCTTCCCAATAATCTGAGTTTTCTCAAATCCTTTAACAATTCTTAAAATGGACTTCTTAACCAATTCAGCTGAAGCATCATCTTCCAAAATTAATTTAACAAACGCTCTTTTCGAAGAAAAAGCAAGAAACTCTGAATCACCATTATTCTCATAATGTCTTTTTAACCATTTTTCAAGTTGGGTTAATGGATATCTTTCAGAAGAAATTAAAATACTATCATTCGAAATTTCCAAGCCATTCATTTCTCTTACAAATCCACGAACATAAACATGCGGAGAGATTTTATAAATATTACTTCCTTCTTGGATGGTGATAAACGAATGTATATTTCTTTCAAGCTGATTAAGAATTGAATCTTTCAACTGTTTAAAAGTTAGTTTTTTTAATTCGATTTCTGTTGGACTGTACTGCTCAAAAAAATTATAAGATGGATAATAAATGTCACGTTTAGTACAAGCAGTAATAATGAATAGTAAAAGGAGAATTTTTTTCAAAACCTATACTTCTAAAGAAACTACAATCCCTTCATTGGATCGTACATTGAAAACGGTATCATCTTCAAAAATCAAATACTGTCCTTTAATACCGACCAATTTTCCAGTATAACTCGGAGTTTTTGCCAAATTCAAACTTTTGGGTTTGGTTGGATATTTTTCCACCGGAAAATCGATGTTGGTTTCGGAGTTGTTTTCAATATAATACTCCATTACTTCTTCAGGAATAAAGCTCTTGAGTTTATCACGCCACTCAATAAGGTTTTCATCCTTTATTTCATTCTTCAACATGGTTCGCCAATTGGTTTTATCGGCCACATGTTCTTTTAATGCTACTTCTGTAATTCCCGCTAAATATCGATTGGGCACTTCTACAATTTCAATAGCTTCGTGAGCTCCCTGATCAATCCAACGCGTCGGGACCTGCTGTTTTCGAGTCACTCCTACCTTCACATTGCTTGAATTGGCTAAGTATACGATGTGTGGTTGCAACTGAACTTGTTGTTCATAGGCCAAATCTCTGTCTTCTTCACCCAAATGTGCTTTGGACAATTCGGGATGCATGATCCAGTCTCCAGCCAATGGTGTTTCATAAAAACAGGAATTGCAAAAGCCCTGTCTAAAAATACGTTTGTTCTTGCCGCACTTCAAACACTCATAACCTTCAAAGTTAATAGTTATTTCTTTATTAATCAATTGATTAACAGCAATAAAACTATCATTCAACAACATGTAATACAAGACTTTTTCATCCAATTCTGTCTGCATTTTTTTTAAAACTCCCTTGTATTGCATGCTATAAATTTTACTATTTTTATCTCCAGTCAAATTTACGAAAAACTACTGTTGAATGCCATTTCCACTTGTTAATTCAATTATCTCTTGGTTTTTAAAAAAACGAATTCATCAGATTGAATTATTTTTAAAATATCCAATTGATGTGCAGCATGAAGTAATGACCAAATTACTTCAAACTGCAAAGCGAACGGAGTATGGTAGGCAATTCGGATTTCGGGATATTGAGTCTTATGAAGATTTTGCTCGCAATGTTCCCATTCGGCAATATGAAAGTTTTGAACCACTGATTGAACGTAGTCGAAAGGGAGAACAAAACATCTTTTGGCCCACGCACATCACATGGTTTGCTAAATCAAGCGGAACCACCAATGCAAAGAGCAAGTTTATTCCGGTTAGTGATGAATCCCTTGAATATTGTCATTTCAAAGCTGGTAAGGACATGCTTTGTCTTTATATCAACAACAACGAAGAAGCCAATCTATTTACTGGAAAAGGACTTCGATTGGGAGGCAGCTCGGATGTATACCACGACAATGGCTCTTATTTTGGTGATCTATCGGCCATCATTATAGAAAACATGCCTTTTTGGGCCGATTTTAGTTCGGCACCCAAAATGGAAACAGCACTCATGAGCGAATGGGAAGCTAAAATGGAAGCCATACTCGACGAAACGGTGGATGAAAACATTACCAGTTTGGCAGGTGTTCCCAGTTGGATGTTGGTCTTATTGAATCGTGTGTTGGAGCGAACGAACAAGAAAAATCTGCTAGACGTTTGGCCTAATTTGGAAGTGTATTTTCATGGAGGGGTCAACTTTAATCCCTATCGCGAACAATACAAAAGCTTGATTCCCAAATCCGGATTCAAATACTACGAAACGTACAACGCATCCGAAGGTTTTTTTGCCATTCAGGATCGCAATTATTCCGATGAATTGTTGTTGATGTTGGACTACGGAATCTTCTATGAATTCATACCTATGAGTCACTTTAAGGGTGAAGACTCCATGGCCATACCCTTGGGAGAAGTAAAACTGGGCGTGAATTATGCCATTGTAATTACCACCAACGGCGGACTTTGGCGTTACTTAATTGGAGATACTGTAAAATTCACCAGTATTAATCCGTATCGCATTAAAATTACGGGAAGAACAAAGCATCACATCAATGTATTTGGTGAAGAATTAATCATTGAAAACACAGAAGATGCATTGAAGCAGGCTTGCGAAAAAACCAATGCGACCATTAAAGACTACACCGTAGGGCCGATTTTTATGAATGGAACCGAAAATGGTGGTCACGAATGGATCATCGAATTTGTTACGCCACCCAGCAACCTTAAATATTTTACGGAAATGCTTGATAATGCTTTAAAGTCGATCAACTCAGATTATGAGGCCAAGCGTTACTCTAACATGACCTTAAAAATGCCGGTGGTACACAGTGCTCGTAAAGACTTGTTTTATGACTGGTTACGGAAAAAGAAAAAATTAGGCGGGCAAAATAAAATCCCAAGACTTTCGAATTCTCGGGATATGATTGAAGAACTATTAAAATTATAAAATCGCAATGAAAAAGAGTTTTTTGTTATTGTTGACTATACTTAGTTTACCTATTTATTCCCAAGAAAAAAGGATTAAAACTACAGTTGAAAAAGCAACAGTGTTTTTGAATAGCGCAAGAATTTCAAGGGTTAAAAATGTTCAACTTAAAGCAGGAAAAAACGAGATAGCTTTCACCAATTTATCTCCATTTATTGATAATAAAAGCATCCAAATTAAAGCCTCAGATATAGAAATTGAAGGGATTGATTTTAGAAAAAACTTTTTACAATCAGAAAAGAAAAAGAAAGATATCGAGGTTATAAAAATTAATGTTGAGCAATATGAGAAAGCAATAAAAGACGTAAAAGTCAAATTAGACATTAACAAAGAAAAAATTGACTTTTTAGTTACCAACAGAAGAATAGCATCTGGTGCTAACAATGTGAATGTAAAGTCCATTGTAGATGCCTTTAGTTTTTATGGCAAGAATATGAGTCAGTTGAAAAGAGAAAAACTCACTTTAACACGAGAATTAAATGAGATTAACAGGAAACTGGTTTTATACCGAAAGAGTATCAACGATTTAACCCAAGATAAAAACTATGGCTCCGGAGAAATATTTGTCAAGCTAAACTCAAAAACTTCGAAACAGGTGAAGTTTGAGGTTAGCTATAATATTGATAATGTCAGTTGGTACCCAAGTTATGATGTAAGAGTAAAAGATATTAATTCACCACTACAATTGATTTTTAAAGCCAATTTAAAACAACAATCAAAAATTGATTGGAAGAACGTGAGACTTTCTTTTTCTAGCGCAAACCCAGACAATTCAAGTAAGTTAAAAAAAGTAATTCCCTACTTTATAAATTATGGAACTTACCCTCCTTCTTATCAATCATCGGTAGAGAGTGTTTCGGGCTCTGTAAGCGATGAAAGTGGCGGATTACCGGGAGTTTCAATTCAAATAAAAGGCACAACCATCGGAACAGAAACTGATTTCGATGGAAATTACTCCATAGAAATTCCTGAAGGTAGACAAACCTTAGTATTTTCTTATTTAGGATATATTACCACAGAAAGAGCGGCGAATAGATCCAATATTAATGTAATAATGGAAGAAAGTGATGAAGCATTAGATGAAGTTGTTGTTACTGGTTATGGAATAAATTCTAATAAAAAGGCCAAAAGAAATCGCTCTCGAAAAAACCAAAGAAGGAATCTCGAAAAAAGTCTCCAAGGAAAAGTTTCAGGAGTAACAATACGAGGACAAGCATCCATAAATAATCTACAAACAAGAGAGGTTTCAAAGCAAACAACCGTGAGTTTTGATGTTGTAAAACCATATTCAATAAAATCTAGCAATAAGGATGTAAGTATTCCAATTAAAACGGTTGATGTAAATGCATCATACCAATATTTTTCTTTCCCTAAAGTTAGTAAGAACGCCTATTTAATAGCAAAACTTAAAGATTGGGAATCTTTGAATTTATTGGAGGGAGAGGCCAATATTTACTTTGAAGATACCTTTATAGGCACTAATTTGCTTACCACTAGAAATGCCAATGAAAATCTTGAAATATCTCTTGGAACTGATAAGAATGTCATCATAGAACGAAAGAAAGTGGAGAATTTTACTACCAAACAATTTATAGGTAATAAACAAGAAGTAAGTAAACTTTGGAATTTTTCTATCAAGAACAATAAAGCTCAAAGTATAAAACTCATAGTAAGTGATCAAATTCCAATATCAACAAACGAAGAAATTCGGGTTAATTTAGATACTGACATTACCAAAGGACAATTCAACAAACTAACAGGTGAGATTCGTTGGAAATTAAATATAGTTCCTAAAGCAATTGAAAATTTTAAACTTAAATACAGTGTTCGATTTCCTAAAAATAGGATTCTAAATATTGATTAGATCTTTCTCTCTACCACGTAGTCAATCATTGTAAATAAGGACTTTTTGTATTCCGAGTCTGGGTACTTCTCCAGAATAGCGACGGCTTTGTCTTTATACTCATGCATCTTCTGCTGTGTATACTCGATACCACCATTTTCCTTGACAAAAGCGATGATTTCTTTCACCCGCTTCTTATCCTTATTATGCTTTTTAATGGAATTGATTAACCAAGCTCTTTCTTTTCGTGAACAGTGATTCAAAGTGTAAATCAAGGGCAGTGTCATCTTTTTCTCCTTGATATCAATTCCGGTGGGTTTGCCGATTTTATCATCAGAATAATCAAACAAATCATCCTTAATTTGGAAGGCCGTACCGATCAATTCACCAAATTCTCGCATTTCTTGAACCGTTTCTTCATCAGCACCGACCGAAGCCGCACCGATACTACAACAAGCTGCAATTAAGGTGGCCGTTTTCTTCCGAATAATTTCGAAGTAAATCGCTTCCGTGATGTCTAGTTTTCTGGCTTTCTCGATTTGAAGTAACTCTCCTTCACTCATTTCTCGAACAGCAATGGAAATCAATTTTAGCAAGTCGAAATCCTCATGATCAATGGAAAGTAACAATCCCTTTGAAAGCAAATAGTCTCCTACCAAGACGGCAATTTTATTCTTCCAAAGCGCATTGATAGAGAAAAATCCACGTCGTCTGTTGCTATCGTCAACCACATCATCATGAACCAAGGTTGCCGTATGAATCAACTCCACAATGGAAGCTCCTCGATAGGTTCGTTCATCAAAACCACCTTCAGAGACCAACTTGGCAATCAGAAAAACAAACATTGGACGCATTTGTTTCCCTTTTCTTCGAACAATGTAATAGGTAATTCTATTTAGAAGGGGAGCACTTGAAACCATGGATTCCTTGAACTTTTCTTCAAAAAGTTCCATTTCCTTTAGAATCGGCTGTTTTATTTGCTGAATTGGCTTCATTCGTGCTGGGCAAATTTACAAAATATAAGACGCCTGCAATTTTATATTTTTGACATAAATATGTTAAAAATGAATTCCAAGTTTACCCTCCTTTTTGCGCTGTTGTTCTGCTTTCAAATTCAAAGTCAAGAAACGAAGAAACAGTTTCCAAATGATTTTGTAGGCATTTACAAAGGGGAATTGAAGTATGAAACCCCAAACGGGATCGCTACCATACCGATGGAATTTCATTTAAAAAAAGCAGACACGACCAAAACCTACGATTATTGGCTGGTCTATGATGGGAAACCAAGGGAATACAGTTTGATTATCCTAAATGAAAAAAGAGGTACTTGTAAGGTTGATGAAAATAATGGTATTGTTCTTCCAGCTCGGTATTACGAAAATACACTGTACAGTTGGTTTGAGGTTGGTGGAAACAAATTGACATCGCGCCTTCAGTTTGAAGGAGACACACTATTTTTTGAAATCATTTTTAGCGCTCTTAAAAATAAAACGACCACTGGTGGAACTTCAAAAGAGATTCCTAAGGTTTATGGGTACCCAATTTCTTCGGTGCAAAAAGCGGTTTTAAAGAAGACCGACTAAGATTTATTGGCCAATTGACCACAGGCCGCATCGATGTCTTTTCCTCGACTTCGCCTTACGTTCACTACAATATCATTCATCTCTAAATTGGAAATGTAGTTATTAATGGCCGATTCACTAGCCTGTTGAAATTGAGGGTCATCAATAGAGTTGTATTCAATCAAATTGACCTTACAAGGAATATACTTGCAAAACTGTACTAATGCATCAATGTCTTTTTTGGTATCGTTGATTCCGCCCCAAACTACGTATTCATAAGTTACTTTCCGCTTGGTTTTTGCGTACCAGTATTCAAGAGATTCTCTCAAATCCTCAAGTGGAAAGGTTGAATTAAAAGGCATGATGGAAGTTCGTACCTCGTCAATAGCAGAATGCAAAGAAACTGCTAGGTTGAACTTCACCTCATCATCTGCCATTTTCTTGATCATCTTGGGTACTCCAGAAGTAGAAAGTGTAATTCTCTTAGCAGACATACCCAGTCCTTCATCTGAGGTAATTTTATCAATTGCCTTGAGTACGTTGTTGTAATTCATCAAGGGTTCTCCCATCCCCATGAAGACAATATTGGTGAGCTTTTTCTGATGGTACAAACGACTTTGTTTGTCGATGGCTACCACCTGATCATAAATCTCATCCGGATTCAAATTTCGCATGCGTTTCAAACGAGCTGTTGCACAAAATTTGCAATTCAAGCTACAACCAACCTGACTCGAAACACAGGCTGTGGTTCTTTTATCAGTCGGAATTAATACCGATTCTACCACCAGACCATCGTGTAGTTTGATACCGTTTTTTATGGTACCATCATTGCTTTTCTGCATGGAATCAACCTTGATATGATTGATCACAAAGTTGTTTTCTAACATCTCGCGAGTCGCCTTTGACAAATTGGTCATTTCATCAAAAGAATGCAGGGATTTACTCCACAGCCATTCGTACACCTGATTGCCACGAAAAGCTCGGTCTCCGTTGGCTACAAAGAAGTCTCGCAACTGCTCTTTGGTTAGTGCTCTAATGTCTCTTTTTGATGATTTCATGATGCAAAAAAGTGCTACAAAAATAGATATAAAAAAACTGGCACAGAACGCACCAGTTGGATCTGTATTTTAAAACTCTAGTCGATTAAATAATTAGCATCGCATCACCATAACTGTAAAAGCGATATCCCTCTTTTACTGCCTCTTTATAAGCTCTCATTAAGAAATCGTATCCAGCGAAAGCAGCCGCCATCATCATCAAGGTCGATTTCGGTGTATGGAAGTTAGTAATCATGGCATTCGGAATGCTAAATTCGTAAGGAGGGAAAATAAATTTGTTGGTCCATCCTTCAAACGGATTCAAGGTTTGACTCGCCGAAACAGAAGATTCAACTGTTCTCATCACCGTTGTTCCCACCGCACAAACTCGCTTCTTATTTGCTTTGGCAGCGTTTACACGATCTGCAGTTGACTGTGGAATGATAATCTGCTCTGAGTCCATTTTATGCTTCGATAAATCCTCAACTTCAACATTACTAAAGGTTCCCAATCCGACATGCAAAGTTAACTCTGCAAAATCAACTCCTTTGATTTCCAAACGTTTCATCAAATGCTTGGAGAAATGCAATCCGGCAGTTGGCGCCGCAACCGCTCCTTCATGCTTCGCATAAATGGTTTGGTAACGCTCTTCGTCCTCTGGCTCTACATCTCTTTTGATGTATTTTGGTAATGGTGTTTGTCCTAATTCAATCAATTTGGCACGGAACTCCTCATAGCTTCCATCAAATAAAAAGCGTAAGGTTCTACCACGAGAAGTGGTATTGTCTATCACCTCCGCCACCAAGCTCTCATCTTCTCCAAAGAACAATTTATTACCGATTCTGATTTTTCTTGCTGGATCAACCAACACATCCCAAAGTCTGTTCTCAGCATTTAATTCGCGGAGCAAAAACACTTCAATTCTCGCTCCTGTTTTTTCTTTATTCCCATACATTCTTGCCGGAAACACCTTGGTATTGTTGAGCATTAATACATCTCCTTCGTCAAAATAATCAATCACATCCTTGAACATTTTGTGTTCAATAGTTTGGGTTTCCCTGTTCAACACCATCAGACGAGATTCGTCTCTGTGTTCTGCAGGATATTCAGCTAAAAGTTCTTCTGGTAAATCGAAGTCAAAATGTGATAATTTCATATGGGTATTTTTGTAAAAGTGGCAAAGATACAATTTGACAATAGGCCTTGTCAAGGATATTGCCAATTAATTTTTACAACTAACTGATTGTAAAGCCCAAAGAAGTCATGTCTTCCCAAAAATTCTTGTACGATTTGGTAACCACCATAGCATCCTCAATGGTGAATGGAACCTTTAAAGCCAGTGGCGCAAATGCCATAGCCATCCGGTGATCATTGTATGTTGCTACCGTCACATCCGAATTGATGCTTGTGGAAGATTTCAAGTGAAGACTTTCGTTGCTAACGCTTATGGTAGCCCCAAATTTTGACAATTCATTTTCCAAAGCTACCAAGCGATCGGTTTCCTTGATTTTCAAGGTATGTAGACCTGTGAGGTTGCAAGGAATACCTTCCGAAAAACAGCTAACCGCAATGGTTTGGGCAATATCTGGTGCATTTCGCAAATCCAATTCCAACGAATGTTGATTCGTTTTTTTGGTTTTGCTAAGCGTAATGCTTTCGTTACCATAAGAGGTTTCTACTCCGAAATGTCTGTAAATTTCAGCCAAACAAGAATCTCCCTGAAGACTTTGTTTCTTGTAAGCCGTTAAGGTAATTTGTGATCCAATTTCGGCACTCGCAGCAATCGAATAAAAATAACTTGCCGAAGACCAATCTGACTCAACTACTATCTGCTTTGCAGTCAGTTTTTCAACTGGATAAACGGTAATTTCTTTGCCTTTGAATTCGGTTTGAATTCCAACTTGATTCAGTAAATCAAGAGTCATTTGAATGTAAGGCAGTGAGGTTATTTCACCTTCTAAAACAAGCTTCAATCCATTGGGTAGTTTACCTCCAATTAGTAGGAGTGATGAAATGTATTGACTACTTACATTACCCTGAATGTGAACCTTATTTTCTGATATGAAAGTTCCTTTAATTTCAAGTGGCGGGTATCCCTCTTTATCCATATAGGAAATTCTCGCACCCAAATCTCTCAAGGCTTCCACCAAAATTCGAATGGGTCGATTTTGCATTCGTTCTGAACCTGTTAGCACCACATTTCGATTAGGCGTGGCTGCAAAGTAAGAAGTTAAAAACCGCATGGCCGTACCTGCATGACCGATATTGACCACCATCTCCTTGGAAGACAATGCATCTTGCATGTGTTCTGAATCGTCAGAGTCGGAAAGGTTGTCAATTTGAAGACCTTGAAATAATTGTTGCAAGATGAGCAGACGGTTGGATTCGCTCTTTGAACCTGAAATACTGATTTCAGATGCAATCTTTTTTACATGTGTGGCATCCAACCGGATATTCATATCAATTATTTATCGTTTTTATTGCTTACTTTTAGGTCCGTTAATCAAACTTAATTTTGAATGAAAAAAGTTTTAATCTTATTCGTAGGAGCCTTATGCCTTGTGGTTACCAAAGGTAATGCTCAAAAACAATCTACCAAATTTTCAAACCCATATTTTAAAGAAATCAAATACCGTAACATTGGTCCATTTAGAGGCGGACGAAGTGCGGCAGTTACTGGCGTTCCCAACAAAGCCAATTTATTTTACATGGGAGCCACTGGAGGTGGTGTTTGGAAAACAACCGATGCAGGAAATACCTGGCAAAATATTTCTGATGGATTCTTTGGCGGATCTGTAGGAGCTGTGGCTGTTTCTGAATCGGATAATAATGTGATTTATGTTGGTATGGGAGAAGTTACCGTAAGAGGTAATGTTTCTTCGGGTGACGGTATGTATAAAAGTGTAGATGCTGGTAAAACCTGGGAGCACATTGGATTGCCAAATTCAAGACATATTCCACGCGTTCGAATTCATCCTAAGAATTCAGACATCGTTTTTGCAGGAGTAATGGGCGATTTATACAAGCCAACTCAAGAACGCGGTGTTTACAAAACAACTGACGGTGGTAAAACCTGGCGCAAAGTGTTGTTTGCCAATGAAAATGCCGGGGTTGTTGACCTATTGATCGATCCAAACAATCCAAGAGTCTTATATGCTTCTACTTGGAACGTAAGAAGAACACCTTACAGCCTGTCATCAGGTGGTGAAGGATCAGCCCTTTGGAAAAGTACGGATGAAGGTGAAACTTGGACAAATATTTCTGCAAACAAAGGATTACCAAAAGGAATCTGGGGTATTGTAGGCGTTTCAGTTTCCCCAGTGAATTCTGATATCGTTTATGCCTTAATTGAAAACAAAAAGGGCGGAGTTTACAAATCCTATGATGCCGGCAAGACTTGGAGATTAATTAACAACGAACGTAAATTGAGACAACGTGCTTGGTATTACACTAGAATCTACGCGGACACTCAAGATCAAGATATTGTTTATGTAATGAACGTACGTTACCACAAATCTACCGATGGTGGTAAAACCTATAAAACCTACAATGCGCCTCACGGTGATCATCACGATTTATGGATTGCTCCAGAAGACAATCAACGAATGATTATTGGTGATGATGGTGGTGCTCAAGTATCGTTTGATGCCGGAGAAAATTGGAGCACATACATGAACCAGCCAACCGCTCAATTCTATCGCGTAACAACAGACAATCATTTCCCATATCGAATTTTAGCAGCACAGCAAGACAACTCGACGGTTCGAATTTCTCATAGAACCAATGGTAGTTTTATTACAGAGTCTGATTGGGAATCATCTGCAGGTGGTGAATCTGCCCATATGGCCGCAGACCCATTGAATAGTGATATTGTTTATGGTGGTAGTTATGGCGGATTGCTAACGCGAGTAGACCATAAAACTGGAGAGCGAAGAGCCATCAATGTTTGGCCAGACGATCCGATGGGTCATGGAGCTGAAGATTTCAAATATCGTTTCCAATGGAACTTTCCGATCTTCTTCTCTCCGAATAATAAAAAGCGATTATATGCAGCTTCTAATCATCTGCATGTAACCGAAGATGAAGGACAATCTTGGAAAATAATTAGTCCAGATTTAACCAGAAACGATCCAAAAACCTTAGGCCCTTCTGGAGGCCCTATCACGAAAGATAATACAGGAGTTGAATATTATGCAACCATTTTTGCTGCAACAGAATCAGCTTATGAGCCTGGTCTTATTTGGACAGGATCTGATGACGGATTGGTTCATGTAAGTACCAATGATGGCAAGGACTGGAAAAATGTAACGCCTAAAAACATGCCAGAATGGATGATGATCAACTGTATCGAGGTAGATCCATTTACCAAAGGCGGAGCTTACATTGTAGGTACCAAATACAAAACAGGAGATTATGCGCCTTATTTGTACAAAACAGAAAACTATGGTAAATCTTGGAAGCTAATCACCAACGGAATTGGTGCCGAAGATTTCACAAGAGCTTTACGTGCCGATCCAAAAAGAAAGGGATTACTTTATGCAGGTACTGAAAGAGGCATGTACATCTCCTTCGATGATGGAAGAAATTGGAAATCTTTCCAACAGAACTTACCCATTGTTCCCATCACAGATTTGGCTTTGAAAGATGACAACTTGATTGTTGCAACACAAGGTAGATCCCTGTGGATTATAGACGATTTGACACCGTTGCATCAACTAGAAAAACCTACAGCGAAAAAAGATTTGATTCTTTTCAAACCAAAAGATGCCTATCGTTATGGTGGTGGAAGAAACAGAACTTCCAGAACTATGGGTACCAATCACCCAGGCGGAGTAGCCGTTCATTTTTATGTAGACAAGCTTACGAAAAAAGACAAGGTAAGTTTGACCTTTAAGGATGCCAGTGGAAAGGAAATCAAAACCTTTGCTACCAAACCAAATAAGGAAAAGAAACAAGGAAAACTGAACGTGAAGGAAGGTGCTAATGTATTCTACTGGAACATGATGTATGATGGTGCAGAGCGTGTTCGTGGCATGATTTTATGGTGGGCATCCTTAAGTGGTCCAATGGCCTTACCAGGATCATACACGGTAGAATTGGATGTAAACGGAGAAGTAATTTCAAAACCTTTCAATATTGTGAAGGCTCCAAATACTGGCGCTTCATTGGCTGATATGAAAGCGCAATTTGACTTCATCAACGACATCAATGCGAAAGTGACGGAAATCCACAAAGCGCTGAAGAATGTGAAAAAGGTTAGAGCCCAAGTGAATACCTTGAAAAAATCAATTTCAGATAAAGAGAAGCACAAAGCGATTCTTGATTTTGCCGATGATTTGGTCAAGAAAATGACGGTAATTGAAGAGACCTTATACCAAACCAAGAGTAAATCGAATCAAGATCCGCTGAACTTCCCCATTCGTTTGAATAATAAGTTAGCGCATTTGAATTCACTTACTCGCATTGGAAATTACGGTCCAACGCAACAAGCCATTGATTTCAAAAATGAAATTACGGCTACCATTGACATGGAGCTGAAAAAATTGTACACCATTTTTGATACTGATGTCAAAACCTTAAACCAAAAGGTAAAAGAAAGTTCCATTGATTTTATCAAATTGGACTAATTGTAACATCTTAGAAATCTTTATAGAAAAGCGGCCATTGGCCGCTTTTTCTTTGTGCAAAATCCTTGTGTAACATTTGTTACATAATGACAATTGTCATGATCTACCCTTTCCCTTCAAAGTATCTTTAAAATTGTAACCGGGTACGACCTGAATATGAATTTCGTACTCAAAAAACTTTAATTATGAGATCAAATTTTTTAAGATTATTTGCATTGCTTTTTGCATCTACCTTGATGGCCCAAACCGGTCATATTCTACAAGGTATAGGTGCCAAAAACTTATCAATGGGTGGCGCCGCGACTGGTAATCCTATTGATATTTCAGGGGCAATTCATTGGAATCCAGCTGCATTAAGTTCATTCGAAACCAATCAATTAAAAATTGATGTGGGATTCTTTTTCTCAGCACCAGAATTAAGCTCTACTGTTCCTACCCAACAAGGAATTTTCTCTGGGACCACAGCAGATGATAGAGGTGTTTCTGTAATGCCAAACATTGCATACACTTGGGGAAAGGACGGAAGTAAAAGTAGGTTTGCTATTTCCGCTTTCGGGATCAGTGGATTTGGTGTTACTTTTCCAGAAAGTACTACCAACCCAATCAACATGCCACAGAATATGGGCGGATTTGGACGAATTCAATCCGACTATGCCCTGCTTCAAATGGCATTTACATGGAGTTATAAGTTGAGTGATAAATTGTCATTTGGTATGGCACCTTCATTGAATTATGCGACTCTTGAATTGATGCCAAACCCTACGGCTAATCCGACACAAGCCGGATATCCTTCCACAGACAAAGCCTCAACCATTGGTATTGGCGGTCAGTTTGCATTATTTTATGACTCGCAAAGCGGATTCACTTCTGGTATTTCTTACAAATCAACAGCCAATTTCAAACCATTTGATTTCAACAACACCTATTTAGATAATTCTACGGGAACCAATTCCTTTGACATGGACTATCCAGCCATCTTTTCTCTTGGTGTTGGGTATTCAAAAGAAAAATTTGATATCGCCTTGGATTATCGTTCTATAGATTATGAAAACACCAATGGGTTTAACGGCTCAGGATGGACGCAAACCGCCTCTGTAGCCGGTTTCGGTTGGGAGAATGTAAATGTGATTTCCTTAGGTGTTCAATACAAAGGATTTGAAAATCTTCCATTACGAGTAGGTTATACCTATAGCTCAAATCCGATAAATAGTGATGTTGCTTTCTTTAACATTCCAGCAACAGCCATCATCAAAAATGCCTATCAATTCGGATTTAGCCGGAAGTTTGGTGAAAAAGTAGAATTGGATTTTGTGTACCACCACGGAACAAGTGCCGGTGACACATCAGGGCCTGTGAATAATCCGATGATGATTAGTCCAACAAATCCATTTGGAGCCATCCCTGGAAGTCAGGTTTCTTACAATATGACTACTGATATGATAATGTTTGGATTCTCATATGATTTCTAAATTTTATTGAGAATCAACAAAAAAGCGGCTTTACATGAGCCGCTTTTTTTTATGTCTTATTGTTTCCAATTTGAATTCCAATAATGCCGAATCTTATGAAAAAGCCGAAAAAATATGGCGAAGCAGAAAGCTTGAATCAATATGGATAGCCATTCAAACGGAATGTCAAAAAATAAATTTCCAAGGAACTGTGCCACTGCAAACATTGCAAAAAGTACTGGAAGGTAAATTAACAGATACTTTCCAATAGTTAACGAATTCATATAAGAGGTCTCTTGATTGAGATCTTCATTCAACTTCCTATTGAGATCCTCTTTGTTCATTATTTGACATTCTTATTAGCCATAAATAGTCCGTACAAAATGGTAATGACAATTTTAATTCCCCAAAAGCGCATCCATTTGCCTTCGGAAAAATTGTATTCGTTAACTGCAGCAAAATCTCCTGCTACAATATCGCGCCAGCTATTCATAAATAATGATATCAATACCAATAAGATGAAAAAAGGAATGGTGATTTTTAAGAATCCGTCCCAGAATTCTTTTTTCTGTAATTTTTGGAAGAAACTCATGATTTTAATTTTTGGTTGTTGTGATGTCTATCGTGATCTCGTTTTGTTTTGATATCTAACTTTTTGTTGAAGGACTCTTGCAAATCAACTCCAGTTTGATTGGCCAAACAAAGGACCACAAATAAAACATCTGCCAGTTCTTCACCTAGGTCTTTGTTTTTATCCGATTCTTTTTCACTCTGCTCTCCATAACGCCTCGCAATGATTCTCGCTACCTCTCCTACTTCTTCGGTCAATTGAGCCATATTTGTCAATTCGTTGAAATAACGAACCCCATGATTCTTAATCCAATTGTCAACTTGAAGCTGTGCATTTTGTATGTCCATGAATTCTTATAATTTAACAGAGTAAAATTACAAAGTAATCCTTATGAAATTATCAGAAGCAGTAAAAAGTTCCATTTCAAATTCGGTCTTGTGTTGGCTGGCCACGACAGACAATCAAGGGCAACCCAATGTTTCTCCCAAAGAAATCTTTGCCGATTTTAGGAACGAATACATCATCATTGCAAACATTGCTTCTCCTAAGACTGTAAAAAACATTGCAACAAATCCGAAGGTCTGCCTTAGCTTTATTGATATTTTAATTCAGAAAGGGTATCAGGTAAAGGGGACTGCTGAAATTATTGATAAAGAAAACAGGGACTTTGAAGAATTGAACAAGGTTTTGTTCAAAATGGCAGGTGATAAATTCCCATATGCTTCGATTACTAGGATACAGGTGGAACAGGTAAAACCGATTCTAGCCCCAAGTTATTTGCTGTACCCCGAAACCAAGGAATCGGATCAAATCGAAAATGCGAAAAAACAATACGGATTAACTCGATAAAAAAGCGAACCCGGCAATAAGGTTGAGAAAGAAAGGATTGCCGAGTTCGCAAGTGTTAACTAAAAACCAATTACACTAAATCGTGTTATTTCGAGTAAATTTTAGAAGTATTTCGATATCCTGATCGATTGTCATACCAATCCATAAAGGAGTATCCTCTACTTTGTGCCCATTGACCAAAATGGTTGTAGGCTTCTAAAATCTCTGTGCCTTCAATTGGGTAATCAAAACTTGTGGGTAAGTTGATTCCCCATGGTAAGTTGTTTTCGGTTAAATAATATTTACCTGCACCTAAGTTGGTATCGTCATTCTGAGTACCAAATAAGGTTGCATCTGCTAAATCCGTTGGAACATATCCTGGCAGGTGTACTTCACGTCCACGTTCACCATTGATAATGATAAACGGATTGTAAGGTGCATATCCCGCATCATCCGGACTTACAGGTTGTGTAAATTCAATTCGGATGGTCACCGATTTCGGAGTTACATAGGTATTTCCTGGTGAGGTATTAATTCCTATTCCTCCTGGGTGATTCAATACATTAAAGGCATTATCCGTTACGATAATCGTCGCCTTATTATGACCTGATTCTGTTCCATTACCTGATAAGGATATGTATCCCTCGGTTAATTTAGATCCGGTTACAGATTCAATCAAATCTGGACTCACATCCATTTGGAAACCAAAACCATTCTTGTTACTAGCACCTATGGCTTTGAATTTGAAATCGACTTCTAAGGCAAGCATTTGGTTGTCGGCGTTTAATTCTTGTTTGAACTGGTAGTCTACTACCAAATCATTAAAGTCATAATCACCTCGTCCTGGCCAGTTATCTTCAAAAGCTAAGGTTGCATAGGTAGTCTCACTTGGATAATAGCTATCAACTGTTTTTTCAGCATCATTTGGATAATCATCATATTCATCCTCTACACCATCGTTATCTGTATCGGTGATACCTGTTAAGGTAACATTATCAAATTCAAAAGCTTTGTTTTTATTGGCTCTACCAAATATGGCGATGGTTACTTGCGAAGCGCCATCTGGAATGGTACGGAACAAACTAGCTGTTTCACTTTTCTTTCCTTTAAACGTGCGAATTACCGATGGATTTACTGGGTATCCGTTAGCATCTCTAGGGAAAATCCAAAGTGCGTATTTATCCCCTTTGCTTACCTTGGTGTAATCAACACTTAAGGTTAATTGATCACCACCGGTAACATCAACGGTTTGTGAAAAAGCGTAGTAAGACTTTTCGCTAGGATCATTGGCCAAGAATCCATTACCACCTTCTTCATACCAATCCAACGCATAATACTTGGATCCAGTAGCGACTGTATGGTAAAATCTTGGATCATTCGGGTTGTACGTAACAATATATCTTGAGGTTCCAAAATCGTTGTTGGTAAAATCTCCATTGGTCAGACCGTTATCTGAATTGTTGGAAGCTGCACTTGGCAATTCCTTTTTGATAAATCTTTTATCCCAATAGCCCTCTGGAATAGTATCTAAATACAAATCTTCCAAATCTAATGTGATGTTCTCGCGTTCTGTATAAGAGGTTGAAAGCGGAATTAATGAATCGGTAACTTTGCTTCTAAAATAAAGTTTATCGAGTGTCATTGGTACAACTATCTCCTCATTAAATCGACCGTTTCTATCAAAAGAACCAGATAATAGATGTTCTCCTAAAGAATCGGAGTACACATCAAAACGACTTCTATATTTGTCAAAATTGATGGCACTTGGCATCTTGATATTTAAGTTGACCGTTTTGTTGGTTTTATAAACAAAGCCGTCTGGAACTTTCAAGTTGTTGACGTCAGTTATTTCTTCGGATTGAATGTCATCTACAGATGGTGTAGAACAGTTATACAATCCCAAGACCAATAGTAAAGCGACTAAGTGGCGTAATAAAGTTTTCATAATTTCTTGAGATTAAAAAGTTATTATTGGTTTCAGTTTGAATACCCGTTAAGATTCCCCTAAAACGTTCGTATTCAAGGGTTAAATTACTCCAATAACTGCTGCTATCTAAGAAAATTAGTCCACCAATCGAAGAAGTGTAGACGAACTAATGAAATCGAAAGTTAAAAGAATTAAAAAGCAGGTTTAACTGGGATATAAAGTAGATTTTGCCCGTTCAACGACAAATTAGTTCCGTTGAACGGTTCAATTTACCCAAGAAACTTCATCACCTCATTGTAAAACTCCTGAGGCCGTTCTGCATGCAACCAATGCCCAGCATTTTTCATGGTATGAATCATTGCTTGCGGAAAGTGATGTTTGATTAAGGGAACCTCTTCTGAAGTAATATAACCTGAACTTCCTCCGGCTAAGAAGAGGGTTTCTTTTTCAAAATGTGTATTTGGTGGCAAGGGTTTACCAACCTCTGGATTGTTCTCTGTTAAAGAAGCCAAATTGAAGCGAAAGTCTAGCACGCCTTTTTCACGCCAGTACACATTTTTCATCAAAAACTGACGCACTCCGGCAATGGGAATTAAGCTTTGCAGTTGCTCATCGATGAGCTTTCTAGAATTGTGCTTGGTAAAGTCGACCGAATTCAAAGCCGCAAGAATTTCATTGTGATGCGGTCTGTAGGCTCTTGGCGCAATATCGGCAATGATCAGTTTGTCTATCAAATCAGGATGCTCCACCGCAAATAGCATGGCGGTTTTTCCACCCATGGAATGACCCAAAAGAATACAGTTGGAAAGTTCATGATGTTCGATATAGGTCAACAAATCATCGGCCATCACTTCATAATTGAATTCTCTTGCATGAAAACTTCTGCCGTGATTGCGTTGATCAAGTAAATGAACTTGGTAATCCTTGGCAAATTGATTCCCCAAGGTCTTCCAATTGTCGCTCATCCCGAAATAACCATGTAAAATTAGAAAGGGCTGACCTTCACCGAGAATTTTTGAATGCAAAACTTCCATCTATTGCAAACGGTGTAAATACATATTCACAACATTCTGTAGCCCCAAGTACAAGCTCTCAGAAATTAAAGCATGCCCGATAGACACTTCAGCAAGATTGGGAATATTGTCTTTAAAAAACTTGATGTTTTCCAGGTTCAGGTCATGACCTGCATTGATGCCCAAATCAAGTTCGTGAGCCAGCTCTGCTGCTTTTGTGTATTCTTTGACAACCTCTTTGTTTCCAATCTCAAACTGGCTGGCAAATCGTTCGGTATATAATTCGATACGATCGGTTCCTGTTTTTGCGGCTGCTTCAATCAATTGTAAATCAGTATCAATAAAAATAGAAGTTCGGATTCCCGCATTCTTAAATTCAGAAATCACTTCTTGCAAATAATCTTGATGTTCGATGGTATTCCACCCCGCGTTGGAAGTCAAAGCATCGGGTCCATCGGGAACTAAAGTTACCTGGGTAGGTTTCACCTTCAACACCATATCCATGAACTTTTGGATGGGTTTTCCTTCAATATTGAATTCCGTGGTCACTACCGGTTTTAAATCGTAAACATCTTGATATCGAATGTGTCTTTCATCCGGTCTTGGATGTACCGTAATTCCCTCTCCACCAAAATTTTGGATATCAATTGCAGCCTGAACAACATTCGGTGTATTTCCTCCTCGAGAGTTCCGTAATGTTGCGATTTTGTTAATATTTACGCTTAACTTTGTCATTTAAAATCATTTGGTTTGCAAAGGTAAATCTTTCAAACATTTTATCCTATCTTCGTGACACATGGACGTAAGTAATTACATATTAAATGAGATTAAGCCATTACATCTCAGGAATACCGTCAAGGAGGCCAAGCAACTTTTTGACCAATTTCCGTTTACCCATTATCCTGTAATAGATACTGATAAATTAGTAGGCTCTTTCGCTGAAGATGATGTGCATCCCTCTGAAAAGAACGAAGAAGAGTTATTGAACTACTACCATTTCTTACATCTGTATTACGCTACTCCAAAGGATACCTTGTTGGAGTTATTGCTAATTTTTTCGAACAACAACACCAACATTGTGCCGGTGGTAGACGAAGAGAACAATTACTTGGGCTATTATGACCTCTGCGACGTTCTTGATGTTTTTACGTCCAGTCCATTTTTCTCAGAAGAAAGCACTTCATTGATTGTGAAAAAACTTGAACGAGATTTCTCCATGAGTGAAATCGCTCAAATAATTGAATCCAATGGTGCTCAATTATTAGGTAGTTTTTTATCGGGTCGTGATCACGAATATGTGGAAGTATCCTTGAACGTCAAGTCGCTGGATATTAATGAGGTCATGCATACCTTTAGACGGTATAATTACACCATTATTTCTGCCATTGATAACGATGAATACATGCAGGACTTGAAAAGCAGATCGGATTATCTCAAGAAATACCTAGAATTATAGCCATGAATAAAGTTGCTGTTTTCGGACAATCCTATTCTGTTTCTGCCGTCAAGGAAGTGAACAATCTTCTCGATGCTTTGATAGAAAAAAATGTTGAGGTTCAAATTGAAGCCAGCTTTTTTGAAAAACTTCGCGCCGAAAATGTAATTAGCACCGACTTTCCGACCTACAGTAGTTTTGAGGACTTAGACAACTCTTTCGATCTAATGTTTACCATTGGTGGTGATGGGACAATTTTACGAGCGGTCACCTTTATTCGAGATTTGGACATTCCCATCCTCGGAATCAATACTGGAAGATTGGGTTTTTTGGCGACCATCAACAAAAATAGCATCCAAGAGAATGTGCAATTGATTGCAGATAGTAAGTTCGAGGTACAAGAACGCTCCTTGCTGGAAGTTAATTTAAATCCTAGTTTCTCTGGATTGAATGAATTGAACTTTGCCTTGAACGAAGTTACCATCGCACGAAAAAATACCACCTCTATGATTGGTGTAAAGACCTCTTTAAACGGGGAGTACTTAACCAACTATTGGTCAGACGGACTCATTATTGCCACGCCTACAGGATCTACAGGATATTCCTTAAGCTGCAATGGTCCGGTTATTTCTCCCGACTCCAAGAACTTGGTCATTACGCCCATTGCACCACATAATTTGAATGCCAGACCCATGGTCATTGCCGATGATACGGAGATCAAATTGGAAGTAAGTTCTCGAGAAAAAGAGTATCTAATTTCATTGGATTCACGCATCATATCTGTACCCGAAAACACCGAAGTGAACATCAGAAAAGCTAGCTTCTCTATCAAAACCATTATTCCTCAAAATCAATCGTTCTTAAAAACCCTTCGATCCAAACTTTTATGGGGTGAGGATACCCGCAACGAGAATAATCTTTAAACCCTGAGGTACAATAAACTCGCAAATTAGCAGTTAATCAAAAAAGACAGATTATTAACTTTACAAAGCAAATTGAATTACCTATATTTGCTCGCTATTTTTAAGGATGAAAAAGAGTATTTTTTTATTTTTTTTCGTAGCCTTTAGTATCAATTTAAGTGCTCAGGTTTATGAAATTGGAGTCTTTCTAGGGGGGTCAAACTATGTTGGAGATATTGGAAGAACCAACTACGTTTATCCGAATAACCTTGCAGGAGCCGTATTTTTCAAATACAATTACAATCCGAAAATAGCATTCAGAGCTACTTACAGCTACTTGCCCATACAGGGTAATGATCTTGAAGCAGCTACTGACTTAAAAATAAACAGGGGTTTAAATTTTAAGAATACAATCAACGAATTAGCTTTGGGGTTAGAGTATAACTTTTACGAATATAATATTGCCGAAGAAGGCAAAACGTGGACACCGTACATCCTCCTAGAACTAGCTGCATTTTCTTACAAACATGCAGTCGCTGAGCCTGTTCCATTTCAATATGAATTTCAAAGTAAAACTTCATTTACAGCCCCAATTGGTGTTGGATTCAAATCAAAACTTGTGGATAACCTAGCTTTCGCAATCGAAGCCAAGTTCCGATATACATTTGAAGACGATTTGGATTACACCACAACCACCATCCCAAACCTTAATTTTGGAGGTAACGGAAAAGATTGGTATATGTTTACAGGAGTTTCGTTTATTTATACATTTGGACGTCCTCCCTGTTATACGAATGGATTTTAAAGCGTATGGATAAAAAACTACTCATTGACCAAAATAGAGTTCCCAAGCATGTTGCCATCATTATGGATGGTAATGGTCGTTGGGCCAAACGCCAAGGGATGAACCGTATATTTGGTCACCGAAACGCTTTAACCGCAGTACGAGAATCCATCCAAGCGGCTACTAAAATCAAAGTCGAGGCCATTACTCTTTACGCTTTTTCAACTGAAAATTGGAATCGACCCAAAATGGAAATCGATGCCTTAATGAACTTGTTGATCAGCTCCTTAAAAAAGGAACTTCCTGAGTTTATGAAAAATGGTGTAAAGGTAAATTCTATCGGAGCGGTTGAAAACCTACCGAAATCCGCTCAAAAAGCATTGACGGAAGTCATTGAAATCACAAAAAATAATAGCAACATCACCTTAACCCTTGCTTTGAGCTACGGATCAAGACAAGAGATTGTTAATGCTATTAAAAACATATCAAAAAAAGTTGTTAATAACGAACTAAGCCTCGAAGAAATTAATGAAAAAACTATAAATAATCATTTATATACATTTAATTTGCCCGAAGTTGATTTGATGATACGAACTAGTGGCGAACAACGAATAAGTAATTTTTTAATGTGGCAGATGGCCTATGCAGAATTGTATTTTACAGATGTTCTGTGGCCAGATTTTAGGGAGGAACATTTTTATGATGCCATTATAAACTATCAGAATAGAGAACGAAGATTTGGAAAAACGAGTGAACAACTTATCTAATAGATTTCATAGTAAAAATTTAGCGTCATTTCTTGTGCTTCTTGCGCTTTTATTGACTTTCAATATACAGGGTCAAGTGAAGAATGATTCCATTAAAAAGCAGGAATCTATCAAATACGAACCTGGAACCGATTATATTCTTGGTGGTATTACCATTACTGGACTACAAAAATTTAGTGAAGAAACCGTACGAGTTTTTACCGGTCTTCGAGTTGGGCAGGTGATTAAATTACCTGGTGACAAACTTACCAGTGCCATTAAAAAACTTTATGAAAGTAAACAGTTTAGTAGTGTAGATGTGTATTTGGCAAAAATTGATGGTAATACGGTATACCTTCAATTTGATGTACGTGAATTACCAAAACTAAATCAAGTTCAGATTACAGGGCTTCGCAAAAACAAAGCCAAAGAATTGATCAAAGAGGCGGAGTTAAACACGGGAACCATGGTGACCGATAACTTTGTGGTGACCACTAAAAATTACTTCAAAAAGAAATATACCGACAAAGGTTTCTTAAAAACCAAGGTGAACTTAGACATCACACCAGATACCGCAGACATCAACACTGTGAATATGAAAGTATTCATCGACAAGGGCAAGCGTATCAAAATTAAAAACATCAACTTTACAGGAAATGAGGCAGTTTCGAGTGGCCAATTAAGAGGAGCCATGAGCAATACCAAACGAAAGTTTCCTGGACGTTTTTGGAAGGCTTCCAAATATATTGAAGATGAATACCAAGAAGACCTTGAAAGTATCCTTGACAAATATAGCCGATTGGGATTCCGTGATGCTCGAATCTTAAGTGAAAACATTACTTGGAACGACGATAATACCATTGATGTGAACATCAATTTGGAGGAAGGGAAGCAATACCGTTTTGCTGAAATTCTATTCGTTGGAAACAAAGAATTCACGGACGAACAATTGCGCAATGTATTGAGAATTGACAAGGGAGACATCTATAATGGGTCTGTTCTGAAAGAACGTGTAAAAGGTGATGGAACGCCTACCTCGGTAGATTTAACAACCATGTATCAGGATAACGGATTCTTATTCTCACAAGTAAATGCCGTAGAGACCAAAGTTGTCAACGACTCGATTACCGTAGAAATTCGAATCCGAGAAGACGAAAAAGCGAAAATTAGGAAAGTAACCGTTACTGGAAACGATAAAACCAACGATCACGTAATCTTCCGTGAGCTTCGTGTGAAGCCTGGAGATTTGTTTAGTCGAAGAAACATCATTCGATCTATTCGTGAAATTGGTCAGTTGGGCTTCTTCGATCAAAATGTAACACCGGATGTTAAACCGGATTACCAAAATAAAACGGCCGACATTAACTTTAACGTTGTTGAACGTGGTGGTAGCCAGATTGAATTACAAGGTGGTTATGGTGGTGGTGCCTTTATTGGAACTTTAGGATTGTCCTTTAACAACTTCTCTATTCGAAATATTTTTAACAAGGATGCCTACAAGCCTTTACCTATGGGTGATGGTCAGCGATTGTCTTTGAGATTGCAATCCAGTAGAACCTTTAGTACGTATAGTTTCTCTTTCACAGAGCCATGGTTGGGTGGAAGAAAACCTCAGAGTTTATCGTTCTCGGTATATTCTTCGAATCAATATCAAATCAATCCGTTGAATTTTGATGTAGATCGATCAAGAAGTTTGGGTATTGTTGGAGCGTCTGTAGGTATTGGTAAACGTTTGAATTGGCCAGATGATTTCTTCCAATTATCTCAAACCATCTCTTACCAATTATTCGACCTTCAAAACTATGCCTTTAGAGTAGGTCCGTATATTTTGAACAATGGTGATTTGAACAACCTATCCTACAGCATTAACTTAAGTCGAAATTCTGCTGGTCCGGGACCAATATTTCCAACGTATGGTTCAGAATTCTCATTAGGATTAAAAGCAACCATTCCATATTCTTTATTGAACAACAAAGATTATTCAATTCCGGATAACGCAACACCTCAGGAGCAGAATGATAAAATCGCTGAAAACTACAAGTGGTTGGAATACTATAAACTTAGTGCAAAAGGAAAGTGGTATACCTCTTTTACAGACAAATTGGTATTGATGTCTAATGCCGAATTCGGATTCTTAGGCTACTACAACTCAGAGGTTGGATTGTCACCGTTTGAAAGATATTTCGTAGGTGGTGATGGTATTGCTGTATTCCAATTAGATGGTAGAGAGGTTATCGGTCTTAGAGGATACCAAAACAATGCTTTATCACCTTTAGCAGGTGGTTCTATTTATAACAAATTCCAGTTGGAATTGCGTTATTCAATTACAGATTCTCCCTCAGCTTCAATTTATACCCTCGGATTTTTAGAAGCTGGTAACTCATATAACAATTTTGAGACATTTAATCCGTTTGAACTTAAACGTTCTGCAGGATTAGGTATTAGAATATTTATGCCAGCATTCGGACTGCTAGGTATCGACTTTGCACATGGTTTCGATCCATTGCCAGGAGATATTGAAAAGTCAGGATGGCAAACGCATTTTATTATTGGAAGACAATTCTAAATAAATTCTTAATTTGTGGACGTAGGTTTTTTTGGCATGGTTTTTTCTAAATACATTTAAAAATGAAAAAGTTTTTTTTACTTATCGTTCTTTCACTTAGTGTCTCTAATATTTGGTCTCAACGAAATCAGATCATTGCGTACATCGATATGGAATACATTCTTGAAAATGTTCCTGAATATCTCGAAGCGCAAAATACGTTAGATTCGAAAGTTGCGAGATGGCGAAAAAAATTAGATGATCAAGCCCGTTTCATTGAAGTTTTGAAAACCGATCTAGCCAATGAAAAGGCAATCTTAACAAAAGAGATCATAGAGGAAAAGGAAGAAGAAATTACTTTAAAGCAAGAAGAGCTGCGAAGATTAGAATCGCTCTACTTCGGTCCAAAGGGTGATATGTTCTTAATTCGAAAGCAATTGGTAAAGCCTATTCAAGACCAAGTATACAATGCGATTCAATCGATTGCTAAAAGAAAAAAATACGACTTCGTTTTTGAAAAATCGAGCGACTTAATTATGCTCTATTCCAATAAAAAGTACGATATTAGCGACCTCGTTTTGAGCTCTATAGATCGTACAAGATTGCAAAAGAAGAAGGAAGAAACGAGAAAGCAAAAGAACGAAGCTAGAAAGAAGAAATCGGCACCAAATAGAGAGCTCACCGAAAAGCAAAAAGAAGCTCAAAAGAAACTCCAAGAAGCGGAAGCCAAGAAAATCGCTGACCGAGAGGCAAAAAAGAAAGCTATTGAAGACAAGCGCAAAGAATTGTTAAAGAAGCGCGAAGAAAAAAGAAGGCTCCTTAGAGAAAAGAAAGAAGCACTTCGAAAGAAGAAAGAAGAGGAAAAGAAAAAGAAAGAAGAAGAACGAAAGAAAAGACAAAAACAGAAGGAAAACAATAACATTTAAATCGATACTAAAAATGAGAAATTTTAAAACGTTACTATTCATAGCCATTTTCACATTGGGTTTTACTGGAGTAGCTAATGCACAAAAAATGGGGCATATTGACTTTGAGAAATTAGTAGCTGAAATGCCTGAGACCATTAAATTGAAATCTGATATTGAGAAATTAGGAAAGACCTATCAAGATGAGATTGAAGGAATGGGTAAAAAATTAGACGCAAAAATTAAAAAATATACTGCTGAGCAAAATACTCAAACCAAAGAGATCAACGATACAAGAGCAACTGAAGTTCAGCAAGACAGAGCTAGATACGAGCAATTAAGACAAACTGCTTACCAAGAAATGCAGAAAAAGCAGAATGACGGATTGGTGCCAATCATTGAAAAGGCTAGAAAAGCAATTGAGGACGTTGCAGCAAGCAAAGGTATCGTTTACGTCTTGGATGCTTCCGTTGGAAAAGGTCTTTTAGTGAAAAAAGGAGAAGATCTTTACGCAGCAGTAAAAGCCAAATTAGGATTCTAATTAGACTTCAACATAAATTCTAAAAAACCTACTTTTCAGTAGGTTTTTTTATTTTTACCCTATGGCTAATTCTTCATCACCTATTGGTGTTTTCGATTCCGGTATCGGCGGAACTTCCATCTGGAAAGAGATTCAGAAGTTACTTCCGAATGAAGATTCTATTTATTTATCCGACAGCAAAAATGCTCCGTATGGTAGTAAAGGAAAAGAGCGTATCATTGAGTTGGCCATAAAAAATACCGAATTCCTTCTCAATCAAAATTGCAAACTCATCGTGGTTGCTTGTAATACGGCCACTACCAATGCAATTTCTTATTTACGTCAAACCTATGATGTTCCCTTTATAGGAATTGAGCCCGCCATAAAGCCTGCAAGTATCAAAACCAAAACAAAAGTAGTTGGAATTTTGGCCACAAAAGGAACCTTGAACAGCGAGTTGTTTGCCAAAACATCAAGTACACTTAATGACGATATTATCATTAAAGAACAGGTAGGAACCGGATTGGTTGAACTGATTGAAAACGGACAAATAAGGTCTCCCGAAATGACAAAGCTCTTAGAATCATACATACATCCTCTATTGGCTCAGAATGCAGATTGCTTGGTCTTGGGATGTACACACTATCCGTATCTGATTCCGCAAATTCGAAACATTGTTGGTGATAATTTCCCAATCATTGATTCGGGAGAAGCGGTAGCGCGACAAACAAAAAACATTTTGGACAAGCATTCTATTTTGAGTACTTCAACTAAAAAAGGAGTACATCGCTTTTACATCAATACAAAAAAAGAAATCCTGAATCGTTTTATTCCTGAAACGGAATCTATGACCGTAAAAGAATTGGATTTTTAGAACCTACCGAATGGTGAGTTGATGTTTGGACAAGCTGCAGCTCTTGGCTCTCTGGTCCATAGGTTAATTCCCAATGAAATTTGGTGAAAACCAGTGTTGGTTAGCACAATGTCATTCATCTGTTGGGTATAGGTATAAGAGAACATGTAATTCTTATAATTGATCCCTACAATTGGTGAAATAAAGGAGGCATTCTGAATGGCATTCACATCAAAATTTCTTCGATAAGACAAAGCTCCCCAAAATTGCGTATCGTTAAATGTTTTGTATGCCTTTAAGTTAAAATCGGCAATACGTTCACCTGTTGTTTCTCTGAATTGCAACATCATAGAAGGCTCTAGTTGAATGAAACTATCCTCTCCGAAATAGTAACCCAAAGAAAAAATATAGTTGCGCAAATCAACTGGTTCAGAAACATTCAAGTTGTTACGAGCGGTTAGCAACAAATTCTTCACCGTGAAATATGAAGAAAGTCCTCCGTAGTGATAGGCAACACTAAAATCTGCATTGTAATAACTTGTACTCTGAATAATTGCAGCCACTGCTCTATCGCCTGTAAAGGTTCTTTGATCTGATTGATTTTGAACAAAAGTAAAGGCCAAACCAAATGACAACTGATTGAAAAAACGTCCGTTACTCATTGGTAAGTGATAGGCATAGGATGCTTGAACCCCTTTTTGAGAATGGAATCCGTTTTCATCATTGAATAAAATCAATCCGTAACCCGCGTTCGAGTATTCATTCAAACGAGTGTGAAAACTTACGGTTTGTAAGGTAGGTGCATTCGGCACTCCTGCCCATTGTTGTCTTGCGGTAAATCTCAGTTTGCTTGAGTTACCAATACCCGCCGCAGATGGATGTAATAAATACACGTTATCCGACAGATAATCTTGATATATCGGTAGGGTCTCTTGTGCTTGACTAGAGGGAGTAAAAGTTAAAATAAGTAATAAAGTTAGTACCGCACAAAAGCTTCTCATCAATGCTCAAAATTTGAAAAACCAAATATATTGCTTTTTTTAAGGAATATCTTTTTTGGAGTTAAGATTTAACACGGTTTTATAACCGCCCGAATTCCGATTTATTGCATTGAGATTTGATTATTTGCACATGGCTCCGTGAGATACCATTTCTAAGGATGGAATTGGAGATAAAAACGGAATTCCCAATCCGAGTCCGCGTACCACGAATAACACGCCCATAAAAACAACAAGCACTGGAATAACTTTCTTAAAGTTTAAAGTCTTACCAAAAAGATTCAAGTTTGGAGCATAGGTAATGGCCGTCATTAAGGGAACTGTTCCTAACCCGAATAGGACCATGTAGAGACTCCCTTCCAAAAAATGAGAACTGGCCAAGGCACCTAGTACGGCCATGTACACAAGTCCGCAAGGAAGAAATCCGTTTAAGAAACCAAGGGTAAAGAACGTATTGTTGTCTTTCTTTTTCAGTTCCGAACCTAGTTTGTTTTTAATGGTAAAAATGAGTTTGGTTAATTTCTGTGATACTCCAAATTGATGCACAATTCTTGGAAATAAAATGATGGCAATCATCAACACTCCAGAAATGATGGATATGTATTGTTGGAAGCCAAGTAAGTTGAAGGTTTTTCCTAATGTTCCAAATAATAATCCAATAATGGCATAGGTGAATATCCTTCCCAGATGGTAGCTCGAAACCTGAAAAAACTGTTTGGTTTTATTTTTTCGCTCTACCGGAAGCATCAAGGCGATGGGGCCACACATACCCACGCAGTGCAGACTTCCAACCAGACCAAAAAGTAAGGCAGTTAACAACATTAGTAGGTGATTTCTTTTGAATATTTATAGGCCTTGTCATTGTAGTTCCAGGAAACCTGAATGTTCCAACGACCATCTAACAAGCGGTTATCAGGCACGAAAAAAAAAGGTTTAGAAATCGAAATTGGCATTTCAAAATCTAAATGCTCATTAGATGGTCTGTATAGGAACACTTTTCCTGTAATACTTTTATAATCGAGGTCTTTCGGGAATTCAATTTGAACTCCGTCTTCAACCTTCTTAATCACCAATAATTTATTGTCATCAACACTGTTTTGTGCAGCATCAATGTCCTGCTGATAGTTTAATTCTTTCTCGTAGTATTTGTTGGTAACCAAATCATGGTCAAACTTGTTCTCTGTCATCATTCGAACAACAAAAAACATGATGAAAGCAATAAATGCTACGATGGTCAATACGATTCCTGTTCCCCAATTTATCTTCATAACTTCTTATCTATACGTTCTTGGACCTAAAAAATTTGTTGACGCGGTTTCAATCAATTCACCATTGCTGTACACGCCAATTTTTACTTTAACCTTATCTCCTTTTACAGCAGAGGAGTGCAATTCTATAAACAAAGTGCCCTCAGCCAATCCTTGTTTCGGAATCTTTATATCCTGATTCGAAACCACGGAGATATCTCCTTTATGACTCAGCAATTTGTAATTAACATTCTCAATATCGTTGGACGTCTTATTGACCAGCTTGTAGGTATATACATTGCTAATCATATTGTTTTCTTTCGTTTGATACAATTGTCCGGGCAATCGTAAAATTGTTGCTTCCAGATCATTACGTAAGAACAACATTCCAATCAAGGTGAAAACTAAGATTCCGAGTACCGCCGTATATCCTTTCATTCTCGCTGTTAAGCGGAACTTGGTTTTATTTGCGATGTTGTCTTCACTCGCATAGCGGATCAATCCTTTGGGCAATCCAACCTTGTCCATGATGGTATCACACTCATCAATGCAAGCCGTACAATTCACGCATTCCAACTGAGTTCCGTTACGAATATCGATTCCGGTCGGACAAACAACAACACATTGGTTACAATCGATACAATCACCCTTGCCTACTGCTTGACGGTCTTCATTCTTTCTGAATTTAGCTCGACCCTTTTCACCTTCTCCACGAACATAATCATAAGCCACATTGATGGTTTTATTGTCAAGTAAAACCCCTTGCAGTCGACCATAAGGACAAGCAATGATGCAAACCTGCTCTCTAAACCACGTAAATACAAAGTAGAATACCGAAGTAAAAATGAGTAAGGCTACCAAGGTTCCGATATTCTCAGAAGGCGGTGAAGTGATGTATTGAATCAAACGATCACTACCTATCAAATAAGCCAAGAATACATTGGCAATGGCAAAAGAAATTAGGTAAAAGATCGTCCACTTCGTAACGCGCTTCCGAATCTTTTCAGCATTCCATTTTTGCTTTTGCAACCGAATTTGCTTTCCTCGATCACCATCAATCCAATATTCAATTTTTCGAAAAACCATTTCCATGAAAATGGTTTGTGGACAAATCCATCCACAGAATATTCGGCCAAATATCACGGTAAACAAGATGACAAATACCACTCCAATGATCATTGAAATCACCAACAGGTGGAAATCTTGCGGCCAAAATGGAAAAGAAAAAATATTGAATTTTCTTTCTAGAACATTAAACAGTAAAAATTGATTACCATTTATTTTGATGAATGGTGCGGAAAATAAGAACAGTAGTAAGAAATAACTTACATAAGATCTGTATTTATAAAACCTTCCACTCGGTTTCTTGGGAAATACCCAAGCGCGTTTCCCTTCGCTATTGATAGTACCAATACTATCTCGAAATACTTCATTTTCAGGTGTGCCCATACCCGTAAATTAAAAACTAACGATATACTACTCTTCTTCCCAAACTTCCCCTTCAGGAGCTTTTGGATTCGCAGGTGTTGTTCCCTGCATCGCAACCACATAACTTGCTACTTTTGCAATGTCATCGGCTTTTAAGGTCTTGTTCCACGCAATCATTCCCTTTCCTACTCTTCCTCCTTCAGAAATGGTGGTAAATACATTCTTGATACCACCTCCTAGGATCCAATATTCATCGGTTAGGTTCGGTCCGATAGAACCTCCTCCGTCTTGTACGTGACACGATGCACAGTTCAAATTAAATACGGCTTTACCTCTTTTAAGATCCTTTTCATCGGTAAGTAATGTTACGTTCTCTGCGGTAATTAAATCCTTGGCGGTGGCTTTAAACTTATTGATCTCAGCTTTTGCCATGGCCACCTCTTTTTCATATTCCATAAACTGGTTGTCATCTCCTACAACATGGTATCTAACGAGATAAACCGCAGCAAAGAAAATAGTGGCATAGAAAAGGTACAGCCACCATGGTGGTAAGGAATTGTCTAATTCTTTGATTCCATCATAATTATGATCAAGGATGATTTCTTCTTCCTCTTCAATAGCTTTGGCTTTGGTCCAAGATCTTAATAATGGAGCATACCAAGCTTCTTGTTCTTCAGGAACTACGCCATCTACTTGATTCTGCAATTCTCTGGCTCTATTAATTGCCATTACATTAACGATCTCTTTCAAAATCACTACGGCGAAGAAGCCAATTAACGCGATCCATACTAGAGGATTCTCATATAAATCAAATGGATTCTCATAGACCATGAATGATTTAGCGAGTGCAACAAATGTGACGATCACAAATATTACATAAACGGTTGATTGAAAACTTTTGTTCATACTATTTGATTTATTGTTCTAATGGTAAATTACTTAACTTCTTTATGTAACTCTTTTTCGCTGTGAACACCCACAAAAACAGGATTACGAAAAAGGTGAAGAAAATCGTGAGCGAAATAATCGGGAAGATTTCCACTCCTGCTATTGTCTCTAAATGATTCTTTACAAACTTTAACATAACACCCTATTTTATGGCTTGCGCCTCTTTAACTTTAATATCAGTACCTAACCTTTGGAGATAAGCAATGATTGCTACAATCTCACGGTCTTTCATTTCTACGAACTCTTGTCCGTTTTTCTTCGCATACTCCTTATCTGCCTCGTAATTCTTGGCAAAATCTGGATCAGAATACAAGTTCTTTTCAATTTGCAATCCTTGAGCGGTCATACTTTCCTGTGCATTCTTGATTTCCTCTTCTGAATAAGGTACACCTAAGCTAACCATAGCCTCCATTTTCGCCTCTGTATCTGATTTGTCCAGTTTGTTATGGATCAACCACTTGTAGGATGGCATAATGGATCCTGGAGAGGTACTTTGCGGATCATACATGTGATTCAAGTGCCAGGTATCTGAATACTTTTGACCAACTCTTAATAAATCTGGACCCGTTCTTTTTGATCCCCATAAGAATGGATGGTCGTATACATATTCACCAGCTTTTGAGTATTCCCCGTAGCGCTCAACTTCACTTCTAAACGGACGAATCATCTGTGAGTGACAACCCACACAACCTTCTCGGATGTACAAGTCACGTCCTTCTAATTCGAGAGCCGTGTATGGTTTTACACTGGTAATGGTTGGAATATTTGATTTCACCAATATGGTCGGGATGATCTGTACCATACCACCAATTAAAATGGCTACTGTGGCATACAAGGTTAATTTCACAGGTCTTCTTTCCAACCAAGTGTGATACCCTTCGCTTTTTTGTCTGTATTTGGATACCTTGGCCAATGCTGGAGCTTCCGCCAATTCATCAGTTACACTGCTTCCAGATCTTACAGTTCTGATTACATTGTAAACCATTACAATAGCACCAAGGATGTATAAACTACCACCAATGGCACGCATCCAATACATCGGAATAATCTCATTTACGGTTTCAAGGAAGTTACCGTAAGTTAAGGTACCATCTGGGTTGAATTGTTTCCACATAGAAGCCTGTACAAATCCGGCTACATACATTGGTAGAGCATACATGATAATTCCTAAGGTTCCAATCCAGAAATGGAAATTGGCCAATCCTTTAGAGAACAATTCTGTTTTGGTAAGTCGCGGAATCAACCAGTAGATCATACCAAAGGTTAAGAATCCGTTCCATGCTAAGGCCCCAACGTGCACGTGTGCAATAATCCAATCACTAAAGTGTGCAATCGCATTTACGTTCTTTAAAGACAACATTGGTCCTTCAAAAGTGGCCATACCGTATCCAGTAATGGCTACCACCATGAATTTTAGAACCGGACTTTCTCTTACGGTATCCCAAGCTCCTCGTAATGTTAATAGACCATTGATCATACCACCCCACGACGGTGCTATTAACATTACGGAAAAGGTTACACCTAGATTTTGAGCCCAGTCAGGCAAAGCCGAATACAACAAGTGGTGCGGTCCTGCCCAGATATATATAAAAATTAACGACCAGAAGTGAACAATAGACAATCTGTATGAATAAACAGGTCTATTCGCTGCCTTAGGAACGAAGTAATACATCAATCCTAAGAAAGGTGTTGTTAAGAAAAATGCTACCGCATTATGTCCATACCACCATTGTACCAATGCATCTTGTACACCCGCATACACTGAGTAGCTTTTCAAAAAGCTAACTGGCCATTCTAAACTGTTGAAAATATGAAGTACAGCAACGGTTACGAAGGTTGCTAAATAGAACCAAACTGCCACATAAAGGTGACGTTGTCTTCTTTTTAGGATGGTCCAAATCATATTGGCACCCCATGCTACCCAAACCAAAGCAATGGCAATATCAATTGGCCATTCTAGTTCTGCGTATTCTTTTGAAGTGGTAATTCCTAAGGGTAGCGTAATCGCTGCGGCAACAATAATCAGCTGCCAACCCCAGAAATTGAAGTTACTTAAAAAGTCGCTCGCCATTCTCGTTTTTAGCAAACGCTGCAAGGAATAATACACCCCTGCAAAGAGTGCATTTCCGACAAAAGCGAAAATTACCGCATTGGTATGTAGCGGTCTCAATCTTCCAAAGCTTAACCATGAAATACCATCGGTAAGATTCGGAAAAATGAACATAAAAGCTAAAAGCAGCCCTACTATAAAACCAACAATACCCCAAAGGATTGTTGCATAGAGGAACTTTTGAACGATTTTATTGTCGTAATAAAACTGTTGTACTTCCATAATAATTAGATTAGTTTTTGGTTTTTATTTTTTCTTTTACAAGTTCATCATCAAATAGCATTCGTACTGAAGGCGTATAGACGTCATCAAATTGTCCTGATTTTACGGATACTAAGAATATCACTAAAAATACCAGCGCCACTAGTACGCTTACTGAAAGAAGTAGATAAATTACACTCATTGTTGCCTGATAATGATAGTCAAATGTAAATTGATTGATTTTTTAAGAATATGACATTTGTCATACTTTAATTTTTTATATCGAATACGAGAATTTTCGCTCCGTTTGTTGTTCTGTTTTTAGGTATTCATCAAAGGCTACACAAACATTTCTAATGAAAGGTTTGCCTGTTTGTGTGAGCACTAAATCGTCTCCATCGATGCTAAGAATGTTATCCTCAAAGAGTGCTTCGAGCATGATGTAATTGAAATCATTTAGGTTGCCAAGATTTTGCAAATTGGTTCTTGATTGACACATCAGATCCAAGATAATCTGTCTTCGTTTGAGATCTTCTTCCGAATGAATATGACCTCTAAAAACCGGCAATTGCCCATTATTCACCAAAGTTTGATATTCTTTCACGGTTTTCACATTCTGTGCAAAAGCATTGAAAGAATCAGAAATGGCAGACATCCCTAGACCAATCATCACTTGGGTTTTGCGAGCCGTATAACCCATAAAGTTTCGATGTAAGGATCCATCTTCCAAAGACTTGTATAATTCGTCCGTTTCTAGTGCGAAATGATCCATTCCTACTTCCTTATATCCTTGTTTCTCTAAGAGCCATTTACCTTCTTCATACAAGGCTCTTTTGGTTCCATTTTTCGGCAAATCCTTCTCCTCAAAACCACGTTGTCCCACTCCCTTAATCCATGGAACATGCGCATAACTGTAGAAAGAAATTCGATCAGGTGCCAATTCCTTGGTCTTTCGGATAGTATACACCACATCATCAATATTTTGGAAGGGTAATCCGAATACCAAATCGTGTGAAATTGATGTGTACCCAATTTCTCTAGCCAACTCCGTAACCTCTTTTACTTTTTCAAAAGGCTGGATTCGATTGATGGCTTTCTGAACCTTTAAACTATAATCTTGAACACCGAAACTCACACGAGTAAATCCGAGGTTATTCAAGGTCTTCAAATGTTCTTCGGTGGTATTGTTTGGGTGTCCTTCAAAACTAAACTCATAATCTTCATGAAGGCCTGCCTTGGAAAGCAAGCAAATAATCAAGCGTTGCAATTGTTTCGGAGCAAAAAATGTTGGAGTTCCTCCACCTAAATGAATTTCTTTGATCAATGGTTTTTCATCGAAAAGTTCGCAATACAATTCCCACTCCTTAATTACGGAAGAAATGTAATCTTCCTCCACATCATGTCGTTTGGTGATATGTTTGTGGCAGGCGCAAAAGGTGCACATGCTTTCACAAAAAGGAAGGTGAATATAAAGGCTTATTCCTTCCTTTTGATTGCTTTCTTTAAAGGATTTCTGAAGTGCTGTAATCCATTTTTCTTTTCCAAATTCTTCTGTGTTCCAGTGAGGTACGGTTGGGTACGAAGTGTATCTTGGCACTGGAACGTTGTACTTTTTAATTAGTGTGTTCATAGTAATTCTAATGCTATTTCAATCATGTCATTAAAGGAGGTTTCTCTATCTTCCGCACTGGTACGATCTCCAGTGACCAAACTGTCGGAAATCGTTAAAATGGTCAGCGCGTTTACATTATATTTTGCTGCTACCGTATACAAGCCTGCGGTTTCCATCTCTACGCACAACACTCCGAATTCGGCCCATAATCTGTAGTCATAAAAATCATCGGCATAAAAGGTATCGGAGGTCAATACATTGCCCGCGATTATCGGAATGTTCTTTTGTTTTGCGGCTTGCACTGCCTTTGTAAAAAGTTCAAAACTTGCGGTGGGTGCATAGTCTGCTCCCCGAAAGCGGTGTCTGTTGATGGCCGAATTGGAAGAGGCCGCCATGGCAATGACAATGTCTCTAAGTTTGACATCCTTTTGGTAGGATCCGGCTGAACCTACGCGAATCAAATTCTTCACATCATAGTCTTGAATGAGTTCGTTGGCATAAATCAAGGTAGAGGGCACTCCCATGCCCGTACCTTGCACAGAAACTTTCTTTCCGTTATAGGTTCCCGTGTAACCATACATCCCCCGCACTTCATTGTAACAAAAAACATCTTCCAAAAAAGTGTCTGCAATCCATTTTGCTCGCAACGGATCGCCAGGTAGTAAAACAGTTTCTGCAATTTCTCCTCTTTTCGCGCCTATGTGTACACTCATAAATAAGTTATTCAGATACGATTGCAATGCCCGATGAAGTTCCAATTCTATCGGCTCCGGCCGCAATGAACAGCTCGGCAGTTTCTTTATTTTTAATTCCTCCTGAAGCCTTAATTTTTGCAAAATCGCAAACAACTTCTTTCATTAATGCCACATCTTTTATTTCTGCTCCACTGGTCCCAAATCCCGTTGAAGTTTTGATGAAATCGGCCTTGGCATTAATGGCCAACTGAGCCGCTACAATGATCTCTTCATCCGTTAAATAACAAGTCTCAAGGATTACCTTTAATACTTTGTCACCAATGACATTCTTTACGGCTTCAATTTCATTTCGAACAAATAGGTAATCACAAGATTTTAAAAATCCGATGTTGATTACCATGTCGATTTCATCAGCTCCAAGATCGATGGCTTTCTTGGCCTCATACACCTTAGATTCGATATCCATGGCACCGAGCGGAAAACCGATAACGGCTGCCAACTTTACGTCAGAATCTTCCAGATACTGTTTTGCGTATTCCACAAAACAGCTATTGACACATACCGCGTAAAAGTCATTTTTAACAGCCTCCTTGCAAAGCTTTCTTATCTCGTCTTTTGTGGCTGTAGCTTTTAGTAGCGTGTGGTCGATGTACTTGTTAAGTTTCATGACAAAAGTTTTTTAGACGTTATATTGGTCAGAATAGTGGTAAAAACTACAACACTTATAGAGCTAAATGGCATTAAAATAGCGGCAATAACGGGCTCTAATTGCCCCGTAACTGCAAAGTATAATCCTATAATATTGTAGAAAAACGACAGAACAAAACAATAATGAATTATTCTTATAGCTCTTTTGGATAGCTCAAAAAAGACAGGAATTTTCGCGAATTCTTTGGCATCTAAAATGGCGTCACAGGCAGGAGAGAAAACATTGGTATTCTCAGATACAACAATACCTACGTTACTTTGCATCAATGCTCCTGCATCATTTAAACCATCACCAATCATGGCTACTTCCGAATTGTCTTTCTGAAGTTGCGCCACGTAGTTTAGTTTATCTTCTGGGTTCTTGTTAAACAACAACCTTGTATTTTCTGGTAAAATCTTTTCAAGTTTTTTTCGCTCACCGTCATTGTCTCCAGAAATGATGGCAAGTTTAAAGATCGATTTTAAACCATCCATTACTTCTTTCAATCCTTCGCGATAGGAATTTCGAATGGTAAATTTTCCTTTGTAATGATTGTCGATACTTACATGAATGGATGTATCAAAATTGGTAGAGTGATTTTTCTTTAAGACAAAACTCTCCGAACCTATTTTAATACTGCGCTTCTTAAATTTAATTTGAATTCCCTTTCCTGCATACTCTTTCACCTCATCCACAGTAATAGCCTCTACCTCACCCATAGATTCATACAACAAACGACTTAATGGATGATTGGAAGTTCGAACCGAACTTTTCAAAAGGATTTTTTCATTGTATGAAAGAGTAGCTCCTGAATATCGGATTCCTTTTTTTCGATTCTTGGTGATGGTACCCGTTTTATCAAATAATATCGTATTGATCTTTGCAAGTTTTTCAATCACCTGAGAATTTTTCAAGTAGAATTTATTCTGACCAAATATGCGAAGCATGTTCCCCAAGGTAAATGGCGCTGCCAAGGCAATGGCACATGGACAAGCAATAATCAAAACCGCCGTGAACACATTCAAGGCTTTGGAAGGATCATTTAGCAACCAAAAAGTCGTGGATAGTACTGCAATGGTCAAGACTGCAAGGGTAAAGTGCTTGCTAATGGCATCAGTCACATTTCTAAAGTTAGAAATAGGCTTTTCGTTGAAAGCAGCATTACTCCAGAGCTGTGTCAAATAACTTTGGGATACCGATTTTAAGACCTCCATTTCGATGATGCCTTCAAGCTGCTTTCCTCCTGCAAATATTTTATCTCCAGATTCTTTTAAAACAGGTTGTGATTCCCCAGTAACAAAACTATAATCGATCTGCGCTTTTCCCTTCATCAAGATTCCATCAACAGGAATCAATTCTTGATTGCGAATCAATAATCGGTCACCTGCTTCCACATCTTGTATCTGAACGGATTCTTCTTTACTGTTTGTAATCTTGGTGACTGCAATTGGGAAGTACGATTTGTAATCGCGTTCAAAAGACAAGTAACTGTAGGTTTTCTGTTGGAAATATTTTCCTACGAGTAAGAAGAAAACCAATCCCGTTAAACTATCAAAAAAGCCAGAACCCAAATCGAAGATTACTTCTACGGAACTCCTAACGAACAACACCAAAATACCCAATGCAATGGGCACATCTATGTTCAAGATCTTATTAGACAATCCTTTATAAGCACTAACAAAATAACCTTGAGCAGCATAAAAGACTACCGGCAGGGAAAAAATAAGCATCAACCAACGGAAAACAACTTTGTATTTCTCCAACCAAAACTCTGATACCTCAAAATATTCTGGAAATGACAAGAACATCACATTTCCAAAAGCAAAACCGGCAATACCCAATTTGTAATGCAAGCTTCTGTCAACTATCTTGTCTTTCTTTTCAAGGTTATCGAGACTGATGTATGGCTCATACCCAATCGCGCAAAGCAGCAAAACCACTTCTTTCAAATTGGTCTTTTTTGGATTGTAATGAATCCTCACTTCCTTTTTCACGAAGTCAACGGTTGAGGAAATGATGTTTTCGTTCAATTTCCTCAAATTCTCAAGTACCCAAATACAAGAACTACAGTGTACATGCGGAATGTATAAATTCACAATGTGGGAATTCTCATCACAGAATTCCAATAATTTTTCTTGTATTTCTTGCTTCTCTAAATACTCATATCGATCCTCAATTTCCGTTGGAATGGCTCCTGGATTGGATTGAAAATCATAATAACAGGCCATATCATTCTCATACAGTAATTCGTATACTGTTTTACATCCATTACAACAGAAATACTTATCCTCTTTTACAAAGGATTTCGTATCGCAACTGGTTCCGCAATGATAACATTGACTTTTAGACATAATATACTCCTAGTTATACCTACAAATATTGTCCTGAAAGCCTAGGGATTCTATGATAAATATCAGTTTTTTTCATATATTTAATCAAAATTTGTTAGGCACCCTATGAACAAATGTGAACAATGCATTGTTAGACAATTGAGCTCTCTCCGCGAACTGACAAGAGATGAACTTATTCGAATTTCCCATTGTAAAACTTCCAAAATTGTAAAACGAGGCGAAGTCCTCTTCAACGAAGGAGATCAAGTAAATGGCGTTTTCTGTATCAAGGATGGCGTTTGTAAAGTCTCTAAAATGAGCGAAAATGGTAGGGATCAGGTTATTAAATTAATCACCAAAGGAGATCTATTGGGAGAACGAAGTTTAATTACTGGAGGTTCCTCCAATCTTACAGCAAGGGCTTTGAATGATATGGAAATTTGCTTCATCCCTAAGGATGAAATTGTCCGAGATCTAAAGCAAAACAACAATTTTACCATGAGCATGCTTAAAGATTTAGCAACATCTCTTCGCGATGCGGATGAAGTGATTGTTGATATGGCTCAGAAAACGGTAAAACAACGCTTGGCCGAAACCTTAATTCACCTTGACAATAAATTCCCGAAGGATGATGAGGGCTACATTGATGTATATCTAACAAGAGAAGACATTGCGAATATCATTGGTACTGCGACGGAATCTGCCATTAGAATTCTTTCGGATTACAAGAAAAAGGGCCTTATCAACTTCAAAGGAAAACGAATCATCATTCAAGATGTTAAGGGCTTGGAACGCATTGCCCAGAAGTACTAGAAGCAACGACTTATTTTTATAAAACTTTCTGAGCCTAAGGGGCTACAGAACAGTAATGAAAATCCAGTATACCAGAGAAATGATTAAGAAAACAAAGCTCAGTATAAAAAACTGAGTGGCTCGTTTTACATTGTAAAACTTCTTATCAATGATTACACTTTCGGCGTGAATTTGTTCACTTAGCTTTTCAACGATTTCTTCCTCGGTTGCACAAACTCGCACCAACTCTTTTGCATATTCTTTCACTCCGCCAAATCGATACACAGCATCCTTAAAAAAGAAAACATTCTTGTCGTAAGTCAACTCCATATGCGGTTTGAAACAGCGAAAACAAAAATAAATGGAAACGAAAACTGCTAAAAACCAGAAGATTAATAGAATAAAAAATATTGGTTTTTCTTGAAGTAAACTGGCAAAAGAGTCCAATCGATCTGCAAAAAAACCTAGTATCAAACTGTGAAAAGAAAAAACGACTCCGGCTTTAAATTCCGAAGCTCGAATCAACTTTTCCATGCGCTCTAATTGTTCCCAATAATTGTTAGTATCCTGTTTCACTTGAATGGATTTAATCGATTTTGCCTTTAAGATAATACATATTTACTGCAGAACGGTTTTTAATCTCAATACTACCTCTGCTTTCAAACTCAAATTGCTCCTTTATGTAGTGATAAGTACTTTCTGAAACATTCACTTTCCCAGGTTCCCCAGCGGTTTCCATTCGTGATGCAATATTCACCGTATCGCCCCATATATCGTAGGCGAATTTGTTTTTTCCAACCACACCCGCCACCACAGGTCCGGTGTGAATCCCAATTCTGATATCAAATCGTGCTTCATTTACAGAATGCTTTTTTCTTGCTTCTTTTACAAAATCACGAATCTCCAATGCTGCCATCGCAACCATCATTGGATGATCTTCTGTGGGCGTTGGTAAACCTCCTGCCACCATGTAGGCATCTCCAATAGTTTTGATTTTTTCGAGATTGTACTTTTCGAGAATGTCATCAAATTTTGAAAAATAGAAATCAATGGATTCCACCAATCGTTCCGGACTCATGGTTTCCGATATTCTTGTAAATCCTTTGAAATCGGTAAACAAAACGGTTACAGCCTCAAACTTCTTCGAAGTCACGCTTCCTTTATGTTTCAATTCTTCCGCTGCTTCTTCTGGCAGAATGTTGTGAAGTAAATCTTCCGATTTTTGGCGCTCTTCTTCAATGATTTTCGAGGTCTTTTTTATGAAAGTATTTCGGCGGTACAATCCGAAGGCAAGCAGCCCAGTTAAGAAAAGTCCAATCGCCACGGCAATGATTAAAATCCGATTGAGTTTCTGCTCTTTTTCAACCAAATCCAGTTCAGCCTGCTTTTTCTCCACCTCGAATTCGGTTTGAAGATTCGCCATTTTTTGAACTGATTCAATATTTGTCACACTGTCTTTGTAGACCAAATGTTCGTTCAGATATTTCAAGGCTTCTTTAGGATTATCCAACGCCTCATAAATCTGCGACAATTTATATGTAGCCGAGCTAATGGGTTCTTTTAACTGATATTTTTTTGAAATTTCAAGACTTTCCAATACGTAGTCCCGTGCGAGTTCAGGTTGATTTTGTTCGATGTAGATATCCGCAATGTATTCGAGATAAATAGAGATCGGTGAGTAAACCTCCAAACCCTCTAATATATTAATAGCTTCATCAATATTGGCCTTGGCAAGCGAGTGTTTCCCTTGTTTGGCATAGACCATTCCGATGTTCCCTAAATTATAAGCACTTACCGTCGGATAGTTTTTCTTATTGCTGATCAGGTTTGATTCATAGAAAAAGGTCATGGCCTCATCATACCTACTAGCCAAAAAAAGCGCGTCACCAGCATTTAAAAGCGCCGAAGCCAATCGCAACGAATCGATTTTCAAATCCCGAAACTTCTGAATGGCTTGTTTATGATACACTATGGAATTTTCATGATTTCCCATGAGGGAATACACATCTGCAATCACAGTATTCATGATCGCAATGTTCTCTTCCTGTTCACTTGGATCTTGGTATTCGAGTTCAATACCCTTAAAAAAACATTCCAGCGCTTCGGTAAAGTCGCCCTTGATTCGAAGGGCTTGGCCTTTTTGCAGGTATCCCGTGTAAATGTATCTGACGGAATCTTTTAGTTTCGCTAGCCTGAGTAATTCCTCGCTATATTTTAGTTTTTCTATTGGGTCATTTTCTTCAATGGCCAATCCTTTTAGGATATCTAATTCCTGACTTTCTGGATAACTTTTGCTGTTATATAACAACCTCAATTCATCCAAATCCTCTGGAATTTCCTGTGAAAAAAGAATTCCAAAAGAAAAAAAGCCCATAAAGAAGATGAGGGCTTTTTTATATTTTAAATCCAATAAAAAGGTGGACATAATTACGAGTGACCTAATTATTTTTTGATAACGATTTTAGGATCGATCTTAATGGTCTTGGTTTCTCCATCTTTTACAAAAGAGAAAACAATGGAATATTTTTCAGATTGGTCTCTTTTTCCCTTTTTGATTTTTCTCTTAATCTTTTTCTCTCTTCCCTTTCTTTTGATTTTCTTATTTCCGAACAACTCAGTACCTGACTCGTAATTTATCTCTTCGATAGTAACCGCTCTCCCTTTACCCGAGCTATCTACCGCTTCCCATTCAATAATGTCTCCTTTATAGGCATAAATGGTAAAGTTTTTATTCGAAATACCTCTAGGCTGACCGAAATTAGCATGTCTATTGGTCAATCTTTGTGTGATAAGCTCTGTGTTTACTTTTAAGGTGACAATATGCGTGGTTTGCGCAATTGATGTCGTTCCTAAAAAGATAAAGCATAAAAAAACGAAGTTTTTAAGGTTCAATTTTGGTTTCATAAAAATTTATTGATGGGTTAGACTTCTGCAAGATAAGCAATAAACGTAAGTTACAATTAACCTATGTTAATAAAACCTAAGCATTTATCGCTGTAATTCTTTCATTTTAAAATTATAAAATTGATATTCGTATCAAACAAACATTAACAATTACCATGAAAAAAATCTTATTGACGTTAACCTTATTAATTGGTTCAATCACCTTATCCTTTGCACAAAAAATTGAATACCAAAAAGTATTTGGTGGTTATAAATACACCCAAGACGGTAGCTATTTAACCATGAAGCAAATTTCAAAAGCTGTGGAAGCAAATACACAGGCCTTTGACCTTATGAAAAAAGCACAATCCAATAATTCAATCGCCAATGTGATGGGCTTTATTGGGGGCGGATTGATTGGATGGCCTATCGGAACTGCCGTTGGTGGTGGTGATGCAAATTGGGCTTTGGCCGGAATCGGGGCCGGACTAGTAGCGGTTGCTATTCCGATTTCAAATAGTGCTCATAAGAAAGCAAGAAAAGCCATTGACATGTACAATTCTTCAAATGGAATGGCCTCAACGAAGAATTTTACTCCCGAATTTAAAATTGTGGGAAACACGAACGGATTCGGAATTTCAATGAGTTTCTAAATTTGAAAATTAAGTTACACAACAAACCAACCTTCGGGTTGGTTTTTTTTTAGTTAGATTTTTGTAAAACGAGAAGGGAGTGGAGATCCCATATAGATTTCTGGAGCAAGCATGAAAACCACACAGCGCTTCGCTCTGTTGTTTTTTTATTTCTCCGAGAATTTGAAAGTGAAAAAGGGAGTGGAGATCCCATATGAATTTCTGGGGCAAGCATAGAATCCAAAACCTTCTTACGAAGGTTAGTATTTTTCATTTTCAAAACCTTTCAAAAGCACGCTTTTGATGGTTTCTCAAATGAAAAATCCACGCCAATGGCGTGGATTCCTTTTGCAGAGAGGAAGGGATTCGAACCCTCGATACCCTTTTGAGGTATACACACTTTCCAGGCGTGCGCCTTCGACCACTCGGCCACCTCTCTTTGTATTTACAAATCTAAAAGTCCTTCTGGCGTTTCCACCAAAATTACTTTTTCTTTTCGATTTATCTCTTTGATAAATTCATCAATTGCAGGGACAAATTTAATTATTTCACCCTCACCTATCTCGAACAAGGGCTGTGCGGATTTGTCATTCACACTGGAAATAATTCCGATATCCCCTTTGTTTACATCCTTCAAAAGGAATCCAACAACTTCATGGAAATAAAATGATTTTCCTGATAGTTTTGGCAACAAGGTCAGAGGCAAATAAATCTCCAATCCTAAAAGTGAATCAGCATCCGATTCTGTTTCTACGCCCTCAAACTTTACGCGTAGTTGGCTTTTTTTCTGCAATGAACTTCGCTCTAAAAAAAATGGAACCAAGCTTGTACCCAATTGCACAAATACTGATTCCAAATTTTGATAGCTTTCAGGGTCATCAGTATCTAAATAGATAATCAACTCACCCTTGTAACTGTACTTTCTTACAATCTTTCCTAAATAAAAACAATCTTCTAAACGCATTGTTTATCGATGATTGTTTTACTCAGTAGCTTCAGTTTCTTCAGTTGTTTCAGCCGCTGGCTCTTCTGCAGTTTCTGCCTCAACTTCAGCTTCTGCTTCCGCTACTGGCTCTTCTTCAACTGCTACTGCCTTTCTTGCCTCATTAACCGCTTTTTCAGCTTCTAAAGCTTTGGCTTTTGCTTCAGCATTAGCTTTCGCCAATCCGTCTGCTTTACCTTGAATCTTAGCTTCTTTCTCTTCCAACCAAGCAGTGAATTTTGCATCTGCTTGCTCTTGAGTTAAAGCTCCTTTAGCAACACCACCTAATAAGTGCTTTTTCAACATAGCTCCTTTGTAAGACAAAATTGCTCTTGCTGTGTCTGTAGGCTGTGCTCCGTTTTGCAACCATTCTACCGCTTTATCAACATCCAAGTTGATGATGGCTGGATTTACATTTGGGTTGTACGTTCCTAATTTCTCTAAAAAACGTCCGTCTCTTTTCGCGCGAGAATCCGCAGCTACTACCCAATAAAATGGTTTTCCTTTTTTACCGTGTCTTTGTAATCTAATTTTTACAGGCATAATTTTAATTTTTAAGGTTCTCGACCTTGGTTATTAATACGTTACCATCTCGTGATAATCGGCGGCAAAGATAGGAATTAATTTAGAATAACGAATGGTGAAAAACTTATTTTATTTGTTGATAAGTAAGGTTGCGTATTCATCAATTTCTAAGATGATTTCGTACTTTTAATTTTGCAATTTTCCATTCTTCAAAGGCACATTTATGTACTTAATTTTCGATACCGAAACCACAGGTTTACCCAAGCGTTGGAATGCTCCCATTTCAGATACAGACAACTGGCCACGTTGCGTTCAGATTGCCTGGCAATTGCATGACAACATGGGAAATCTTTTGGAGAATGATCATTTCTTGATTCAACCTGACGGATTCAACATTCCGTTTGATTCTGAGCAAATCCACGGAATCTCCACAGCTCTGGCCGAAGAGCAGGGAATTGACATCCATGAAGGATTGGATCGTTTTCTTGAGGTACTGAACAAAACAAAGTTCATTGTTGGTCAGAATGTAGGCTTCGACGTCAATATTATGGGTGCCGAGTTTTACCGATACGGAATTGAGAACAACCTTACAGAGCTGCCTGTGCTTGATACTTGTACCGAAAAAACAGCCTTATTATGTCAGATTCCAGGCGGCCGTGGCGGAAAATTCAAACTTCCTACACTTACCGAATTGCATCAACATTTGTTCGGATCTGCTTTTGAAGAGGCTCACAACGCAACTGCCGATGTGGAAGCAACCACCCGCTGTTTTCTTGAATTGGTTCGTTTGCGACAATTCACCAAGGAAGAGCTGGATGTTGATCCGGAATACTTTAAAAACTATTCAGAAGCCAATCCGATGCCGATTCAACTTATCGGATTGGAACACATCAATCTTAAAAAGGAAAGCGAACGCATTCGAAAGCGCTTTGAAAAGGAAAAAAAGTCAAAACACACCAGTGAGACATCCGATGGATTGGCAGCTTTGGAAGGTGTTCAGTTCGCACACCTCCACAATCATACGCAGTTTTCCGTATTGCAATCAACCATTCAAATTGGGAATATTGTAAATGCCGCGGCTAAAGACAATATGTCGGCCGTTGCGATGACCGATACGGGAAATATGATGGCCGCATTTCAATTTGTGAGTTCGGTATTGAATTACAACAAGAACAACGATGCCAACCTAAAACCCATTGTGGGATGCGAATTTTATGTGTGTGAAGATCACAAAAACAAAAGTGTAAAAGACAATGGATATCAGGTTGTCCTTTTGGCAAAGAATAAGAACGGTTATCACAATTTGGCCAAACTCTCTTCCATCGCCTTTGTAGACGGTTTCTACTACGTGCCAAGAATTGACCGAGAAATCATTAAGAAATACAAAGAGGACATTATTGTTCTCACAGGAAATCTTTACGGAGAAGTTCCCAGTAAAATTCTAAATGTCGGAGAAAAGCAGGCAGAAGAAGCCTTGCTCTGGTGGAAAGAGGAATTCCAAGACGACCTGTACATCGAGTTGATGCGCCACAATCAGCAGGAAGAAAATGTGGTGAACGAAACCTTACTTGAATTCTCCAAAAAACACAATATCAAAGTTGTTGCTACCAACAATACCTTCTATCTCAATCAGGAAGATGCCAATGCGCATGACATTCTATTATGTGTGAAAGATGGCGAAAAGCAGGCCACTCCCAAGGGAAAAGGACGGGGGTATCGCTTCGGATTGCCCAACGAAGAGTATTATTTCAAGTCTTCGGATGAAATGAAAGAACTCTTTGCCGATCTTCCTGAGGCCATTATCAATATTCAAGAAATTGTCGATAAAGTGGAATCCTACACCTTGGCAAGAGATGTATTGCTTCCTGCTTTTGATATTCCAGAAAAGTTTATTGTTCCCGATTCAGACGACCCAAAAAGTGGTGAGAACAACTACCTGAGATACCTGACTTTTGAAGGTGCCAAAAAACGATATGGGGAACTAACCGATGATATAAAAGAACGTCTGAATTTTGAATTGGACGTTATTGCCAAAACAGGGTATCCAGGGTATTTTTTAATTGTTGAAGATTTTATCCGAGAAGCTCGAAAAATGGGTGTATCGGTGGGTCCTGGTCGTGGTTCTGCAGCTGGTTCCGTAGTGGCCTATTGCTTGTGGATCACCAACATTGACCCTATTAAATACGATTTACTTTTTGAGCGTTTCTTAAATCCAGAACGTATCTCCATGCCAGATATTGATATCGACTTTGACGACGAAGGAAGAAGCAAAGTAATGGACTATGTAATCGATAAATACGGTGCCAATCAGGTGGCGCAAATCATTACCTACGGTACCATGGCTGCCAAGTCTTCTATTCGTGATACGGCAAGGGTACTGGATTTGCCATTGTTTGAAGCAGATCGGATTGCCAAGTTGATTCCAGGTGTCAAATTGAAAAATATCTTTGGTGATGATCCTAAAAGCAAATCCAAAATTGACGGATTACGGGAAGAGGACAAACAACATGTGGCCGAGCTTCGCAAGATTGCTGAAGGTGAGGGAGTAGAATCGGAAACCATTCAAAAAGCAACCATTCTTGAAGGATCCCTGCGAAACACCGGGATTCATGCGTGTGGGGTAATCATTACTCCTGATGACATTACTAATTTCGTGCCTGTAGCTTTGGCCAAGGATTCGGACATGTACGTGACCCAATTCGACAACTCCGTTGTAGAATCTGCGGGACTACTGAAAATGGATTTCTTAGGATTGAAAACCTTAACCCTGATCAAAGACACGGTGAAAATCGTGAAGGCATTGCATGGGGTTGATTTAGATCCTGAGAGTTTTCCTTTGGAAGATGAAAAGACCTATGAGCTTTTCCAACGAGGAGAAACCATTGGTATATTCCAGTATGAATCTCCCGGAATGCAAAAGCACATGCGTTCATTAAAACCAACGGTATTTGGAGATTTAATTGCCATGAACGCACTCTACAGACCGGGTCCAATGGAATATATTCCGTCTTTCGTTCGAAGAAAGCATGGCGAGGAAGAAATTGAATACGATCTTCCTGTTATGGAGGAATACCTTTCTGAGACCTACGGGATTACGGTTTACCAGGAGCAAGTGATGCTCTTGTCTCAAAAGCTAGCCGATTTCACCAAAGGTGAGGCAGACATTCTTCGAAAAGCTATGGGTAAAAAGCAGGCGGCCGTACTTGCGAAAATGAAGCCCAAGTTTTTAGAGCAGGCCAAAGCCAATGGACATCCCGAAGAAAAATTAGAAAAGATTTGGAAAGACTGGGAGGCTTTTGCGAGTTATGCCTTCAATAAGAGTCACTCCACCTGTTATGCCTGGATTGCCTATCAGACTGCTTATTTGAAAGCACATTACCCTGCTGAATACATGGCAGCCGTGCTTTCCAATAATATGAATGATATCAAGCAGGTAACCTTCTTTATGAACGAATGTAAGCGAATGGGACTCACCGTACTAGGTCCAGATATCAACGAATCGTTCTTAAAATTCTCCGTAAACAAAGAAGGAGCGATCCGATTCGGAATGGCCGCCATTAAAGGTGTGGGAAGTAATGCCGTGAAAGCAATTATCAGAGAACGAAAAGAGAACGGCAACTTCAATTCTATTTTTGATGTCACCAAACGCGTTGATCTAAGAGCCGCTAATAAAAAAGCTTTTGAAAACTTAGTAAAAGCGGGTGCTTTTGATTCCTTCGAGGACACCCATAGGGCGCAATACTTCAGTTTGGATGAGAAAGGAAGTACCTTTTTAGAACGTGCGATGCGTTACGGAAGTAGACACCAAGAAAACGAGAATTCGGCTCAGGTTTCCTTATTTGGCGAAGCTTCAAGCATTCAATTTCCAGAACCTGAAATTCCACAATGCGAAACTTGGGGAACCCTAGAATTGTTATCCCAAGAGAAGGAAGTCATTGGAATGTACATTTCTGCTCATCCTCTCGATGATTACAAGTATCAACTAAAATTCTGTAATGGGGATATATCATTTTTGAACAAAGACCTCAAACAGTTTGTCGGTAAGAATATGAGCTTTGCTGGCATCATCAGCAATGTAAATCATTTGGTTTCTAAAAGTGGAAATCCATGGGCTTCTTTTACCATTGAAGACTATGATAGCAGTTACGAGTTCCGAATTTTTAAAGAAGAATACCTAAAGTTCAAACATTTCCTTTTCCTACAAAACTTCGTTTTCGTGAAGGTCAATTTCAAAAAGAATTTCTACAACGATGATGTAAAAATCTCTTTTGTAGACATGAAATTACTATCGGATGTTTTGGAAAAACATTGCGAAAAACTCACCTTAAAATTACCACTACAAAAGGTGAATGAGCAAACCATTTTGAATCTAGATAGTATTCTAAAAAATCACAAAGGAAAACAAGCCGTGAAGTTTTTGGTAAGGGATCCTGAAAGCAAAACCGAGGTACTTTTACCGAGTAGAAATACCAAGGTAAATGTAACTGGAGAGCTGTTATCATTACTGGAGAGAGAACAGATCAATTTCAAGTTGAATTAACAAATAACATTTCTTTAACGGCGATTGCATTCTAGGTTGATTAACTTTAAACATCATCAAATCAACCTATTATGAAAAAAACTACTATTACATTGGTTTTGTCTTGCCTATTTGCTACCCTCATTTTTCAGAATTGTAAAACGACGAAAGACGTTACCGTCTACAAAACGAAATCGGAAATTACAGGGGTTACCTACACCAATGACATCAAACCCATCATGGCCAAAAAGTGTACTCCGTGTCATTTTCCGAAGTTCGGAAGGAAGAAAATGCTCGATACCTATGTTGCAACCAGGGAAAATATTACCGACATCATTGCGCGTGTTCAATTACCCAAAGACGATATCAAATACATGCCTTTTAAAAGCAAGCGACCTGCCCTTACCGATCAAGAATTGGAAATTTTTAAAAATTGGGTGAATCAAAAAATGCCTGAAATGTAAGCTGCTTCTTTCTTTGTATTTCCCTACATTTGGATTGACGCAATTCCAAACAAATCCATGGTATTTTATCAAAAAGGGAAAAAGAAACCTTCAAATGAACCTGATGCAGTAAGCGGATGTTTACTAATTATTGGCTTTGGCGCCATTGTCTTCCTCTTTTCCATGATGGAAGATCTCGATGACCTATTGGAATATATTTGGCAGATTTTAATTGCCTTGTTCATCGGAATTGGATTTGTAGTGTCTATGTTTCAAAAGAAGGGACATATCTCCAATCAGAATGTCATTGTAAAAAATGGAAAGCTTAAGATCGAGAAGATAGCCACTCCGTTAGAAGAAATTATTATTGATCATTACCAACAAGATGGTACTTTCAAACGGTATCACCTTCGAGACAAGGCCGGCAAGATTGCGGTGTTTTCTATTGATCAGGACGATTTATTAGCTTATTTCAAAGAGAACCATCCAGATCAAGTACAATCTCTGAAGTATAAAGATCACATGCATGATGGACCTTATGTTTCTTTAATTGCAGAGGAACAAAAACTGTATTACAACCTTGATTCGGGAGAGTACAAAATCGTGAAGCCAGATAATTCTGAAATTTCGTATTTGCCGTTGGTATACACCTACGACCCTCAATACAAATTGGGAAAAGCGCTGTTTAAGAGACGGTAGTTAGTTTTCTGAAAACAGTTTCAAGGGGCTCCTTTAAGTCCTTCAACTTTGTATTAAGCACCAAATTACCCTTGTTTAAAATCAATATCCGATCGCACATTGCTTCCACTTCTTGCATAATGTGTGAAGACAGCAATACGGTCTTTTCTTTTCCTAGATCAACAATTAACTTACGTATTTCAGTCAATTGATTTGGATCTAATCCAGTGGTGGGTTCGTCCAAAATAAGCACCTCGGGATTGTGAATGATGGCGGCCGCTAGACCAACTCTTTGCTGATATCCTTTAGATAATTGTTTGATGCGCTTGTGCGACTCTGGAGTCAAACCTACTCTTTCAATGGTCTCCAAAACATCAACCTTTGTCAATCCGGCGATACCCGCATGAAACTGCAAATATTCTTTCACAAACATTTCCTTGTACAATGGATTCTGCTCAGGCAAATAACCTGTTCCCTTTTGGGCTTGAAGTTTTTGAGTTGCCACATTGTATTCATTTACGATGGCTTCTCCCGCTGTCGATTGAAGGTATCCGGTCAATATTTTCATCAAAGTAGACTTCCCAGCTCCGTTAGGCCCAAGCAAGGCTATCACCTCACCCTTTTCAGCAGAAAAAGTAACACCATTTAAGGCAATCTGCTTGCCGTAATCTTTCCGAATATTTTCAACTTTTATAGACATGTTGCTTGCTTTAACTAGGCATTCATCAAACGTTCTGTTCTTATTTTTCGTATGGACTTCATTCGATTCCATGCTATCTTATGCCGTTGCTTGTACAGCCATAAACATCCTAAATCCAATCCGAAGTAAAAGAAACTAATTCCACTAGGCGGATTGAAACTTGGAAGAAAATCAAAGATTCCCCAAGCTGTGGAAGGCCATTTCCAGCATAAGTAATTGGTACCTACAATTTCTAAGTAGGCTACGGTAATATACATGGTCAAATAAAACAATCGCTCTCTAGGTTTGAACTTTAAAATTGTTAAGGTGGCGATGGTCATCACAAAACCAAAAACATCATTTTTAACCACAAGAAAGACCGTGGCATAAATAAAAATGAAAATGGCAAATACAACCTCTAAGTTCTTGCGATGCTTGATAATGGAAGATGCTTTTGAAAAATACAAAACAGCCATATAGACCAATGCATGACCCGGCGGCACATAATGAGGTACATTTTCCAATCGGTAGGTATACATGCCCATCACAATGGAAAACAAGTACTCTCCGATTATGGCAATCAAAATGGCCGTAATCATTTGTTCTTTGTTTCGTTTGGGAACTGTGTAAAATACAATTCCGGTGACAATGAACATCACAATATTCGCATACCATTGAGCGTGCTCTGTAATTTCTACAAAGAAATAGCTATCTAAAAACAATCCGGTAAGTAAGTAAAAGAACAAAAGTCCGAGACTTTTTCCAGTAGCGTACCAGGGTGATTTACTCGCCAATAAACTCATGTTGCTAAAATAGGTATCTCCATAAAAAAAGACCCAATTAAATTGAGCCTTTCTTTACATTTTTTATTGATGATTACAATTGGTAACGCATTCTGAAACTAATAAACCTCGGTAAGATAAAGGTCTCATTGATGCTGTTGGCAATGTTATTAAGACCAACGTTCACACGAGAATCTGTTCCCAATAAGTTGCTTCCTACCAATTCGTATTCCCATTTGGCATCTCTATTCTTTCTGTAAGCCATGGTAAAATTCCAAATCTTAAACATGTTTTGCAAGGCACCGTCTTGTCTCACCTCATTGTAAGTGAAATCACTTCGGATGGTCAAGGCATCCCATAAATAGGCATCAAAATCAATTCTTGGGGCCGTTGTAACTGTTCCAAATGAATTCACCGCATTGGAAGTTAGGTTGGTGTTGTCCTGATTGTTCCAAGTGACGTTATAGCTCACACTAAAGTTTGGTGCTTTGGTAAAGTTAGTACGGATTCTAGGTCTCAAACTATACACATTACTCTGGATTTGGTTTTGGTTGGCACCAAAGAACTGGAATCCTTTAAAGTAAGTATAGCTACCAAACACTCTGGTCTCTACTCTGTTAAAGGTCTTGCTGATACTTCCCAATAAGTTGAAGTTTTCCACGTCCTCAGGAATATTCAAATTGGTTCTTGTAGATACAACCGATCCAGGAACGAAGTTAACCGTACTTGCAATTTGGTCTGTGGTTCTGCTGTAAGACGCTCTTGCAAAAATATTCGTGTAATTGAATAAGTTGAAGCTTCCATAGCTAAGAGAAATATTCTCTACTTGTGCGTTCAAGATATCTTCATTACCAAAGAAGAACGAGTTATAACTATTAGCAACCAATCCTTCGGCAATGGCATTCACGTCAGTAAAGTTTACGCTTTGACGGTAGTTCAAACGCAAGTTTTCGCTACGCTTAAACTGCATGATCATCTGGAATTCTGGTAAGATCTTTTGGAAAGAATCTTCAAAATATTGTGTTCCGAATTGCGTATTGTTCAAGTTATACGCATGTACAGTAAATCCTGGTGTGAAAGTGAAAATACCCGCTTTTAAACGGTAACGCATACCCGCATAAATATCAGAGAAATTGTACTCAGTGTCATTCGCTGTTGGTACATTGTTCAAAGATGGATTTACGGTGTTCCCGTTGTCCAATACTTGGTAGAATCTTGAATCAAAATTCTGTCTACTCAAAATAGTTCCTCCAACAAAGTTGAAGTTACTTCTTTGATTGATGATGTAATAGTAATCCAACTTCGCATCAACCTGATTCGACTTCACTCGTCTGTCTTGTTCTAATTGATAGATCTGCTGATTGGTATCTAAACCTAATTCATTGGCAGGACCATCAAATCCATCTAAATTACTATTCGGATCATTATCCAATGACGCAGCATAGAATGGATCTTCGTCTTGTAATAAATGTTGTACTTCTAAAGCGAAGATGTTCTTTTCGTTCGCCGTATAGAAATAACTAAAGTTCTGATTGATTCTGAATGGCGTGGCATCTTCACCAATACGGATGTTATTTCCTAAAACTCTTGAAGATTCTAAGTCCGTTCTAAATTCATTAGAAAAACGTCCAATTACGTCATAATTCAATTGGTTGTTGAAGTCTTTCTTGTAAATTGCACTTAGCTTCAATAATCCAGTATTACTTGTCTGATCTGTTGTATTATCAGTTTGATCATCTGGAATCGTTGGATCTACATAATCTACGATTCTTCTATTTCGCTGTCCATTTTCGTTTCCTGACCAGATTAAGAATCCGCTTAAGTCTAATTTCTTATTTGGAGAATAGCTGAAGTTAATGGCAGTCAACTTGGTTTCAATTCGGTTGGCGTTTCTAGCATTCGCATTCAAAAATCCGATCCCGGCTGAAGCCAAACTCAAATTGGTTCCGTTATTCGGACTCTGACTTCTGAAGCCGCCACTAAAGTTTCGAACGTCTCTACGATTCAATACCACCTCTCCAATATTGTTCAAATCACCAATAACGTTAATGGTGTATTTCGGACTATAGTAGAATAATTTCGGTTGGAATAAATACAAGTTTTCATTGGGTGACTGTCCAAATCCACCTGTAATGTCTCCAAACCAAAAGGCTTCTTTTCCTTTCTTCAGCTTAATATTCAAAGCCACACGATCTTGGTTGTCTTGCACACCTCGTAACTGACTTACATCAGCAAAGTTTCTCAACACTTGAATCTTGTCAACAGCATTAGAAGGAATGTTCTTGGTAGCTAATTTCGAATCGCCATCAAAGAAGTCTTTTCCGTCTACCATTACCTTCTCGACTGTTTTTCCTTCAACTTCAATTTGACCATCATCATTGATTTCGACGCCCGGCAGTTTCTTTAAGACATCCTCAAGTTTACGTTCAGTTCCATTTTTAAAGGAATCGGCATTGTATACAATGGTATCTCCTTTTACGGTAACAGGCATTTTGGAAACGATACTGATACCATCCAACATGTTGTCTTCATACATGGTGAAGTTTTTAGTCATGTTCGTGGTTCCCGTTTTTACCACCTCACTGATGGTTTTGAATCCAACAAAGCTAATTTTCACATTGTATACTTTGTTGTTTTTTAAATCGAGTTTATAAGCTCCTTTCGAGTTGGTAAAGCCAAAAGAGCTGATGGCTTTTGAAACCGTATCAATCGCAATTACGTTTGCCATTTCAAGTGGTTCGCCAATAGAGTCTTTTACAGCTCCCGTTAGTTTTACTTGGGCACTAACAATCCCTGTTGCCAAGAAAATGGCAATTAAAATAATTTTTTTCATGATATTAATTTGTTGAAATCTTAGAATCGTCTTCCACCTCGTCTTCCGCGTCGGAAACGCTCGCGCATTTCTCGTGTCTTTTCTTTAATAATTGTGTTGTACTCATCTCTAGAAACTTCTTTCCCTTTGGATGGTACTTGTATGGTGATTGATTCTTCGGGGTTTAAAACAACTTCGGTGCACAACATGGTGGTTCTACCTGCATTTAATTCCAAGATTAACCCTGGTAACCCGTAGTATTCTGCCGGCCCAGTTTTTACAGGAATCTCAGGTGTAAACCATGCTGTAACTGCTAATGTTTTTATATCTTCTTTTGTTTTTGTTGAGTCTTTCTTTTGATCTCCTCTTCTTCTCATTCGGCGCCACATATTACTCATAGTAATTCTGTCATCTGCCTTAACTAAGGTCGCTTTGTAACAAGTATATTGTCCGATTTTCTTAGTTTCTGCTGTCATTTGCCACTGAGGCTGAGCCATTTCTTCCTGAATTCTGAAACGCTTGCTAAAGGATTCAATATCCTCCACCATTTCAGCATTTGCAAAATTCTTGTAAATAGACCCTTGACCGTTGCTTGCTCCCCAGCGCATTCCTCGAGTTCCAGGCGCATCTAATTTCACATCCTCTTTCCAAGAAGACTCATTTTGATTAAAACTAAGGGTGTAAGTCTTTTCTAAGAAATTCTTCATTCGAGCCATCCATTGTTTTTTCTGAGCCTCAGAAACATTGTTGCCAAATCGGCTCATATCCATTGTTGTTTTGGACATGTAGGTGGCTTTTCCCTCGAATTTCTTTTGTGAAAATCCTATTGAAGTGCTCAATAGAAGTGTGAGGAGTATTAGTCTTTTCATTGTGTTTGATTAAATTTTGGGTAAAAATACTTTTATTACTACCTGCTTAGACTTAAAAAAACCTTAAAAGTTTAATCCTCACACTGAAATCATTAAACAAAATTTATCCTCCTATTCGGATTTGCATGCCATTACCTCTTCTGGATTTAAAGCGCTCCATCATTTCTTTGGTCTTTTCCCTTGAAATTTTTTCATAGGTTTCCTGATTGACCACTTTTCCTTTTTCAGGTTCCACAATTTGAACGGAGTTGTCTTTGCTCAAAACGATTTCTGTACAAACAATTAAAGATCTTCCATCATTAATTTCTAAAATCAACCCAGGTAATCCCTGCCAATTTCTTGGTCCGTTACTTACTGGTACCTCAGGTGTGTACCAAGCGGTGGTGGTAATAGTTTCCATTTTTTTAACTTCCTTGGATTCACCATCGATCATGCTCATACTGATGTTCTCAACTTCTCGAGTGAATGTGGCTTTGTAACAAGTATACTCTCCAATGTTCTTGGTTTCGGAACTAAGTTTCCAATCGTAGGTTGTTAAGGTGTCCTTGATTAAAAAACGCTTACTGAGCAATTCGGTTTCGTTCACATAGCGCTTTTCAGATAAGTTCTTGTATAACACACTTCCAGCGCCAGTTCCGAAGGACATTACCATAGCCCCTCCTACTCTCGCCTTAGGATTCGGTGCAGACAATTGGGCCTTTTCCTTGTAGATGGAAGCATTTTTATTGAATTCTAGCACGAAGGTTTTCTGATTCATTTTTTGAATCTTCTTCTTAATCTCTTCAGCCATTTTATCATCCATACCTGGATTTCCAGTTTTTACACTAAAATTGGTCTTTCTACTGGTTTTGTATATGGCCTTTCCAGAAAATTGCTGTCCGACTAAAGATAGGGTGAAAAATGTTAAAACTGCGGCTAATGTTACTCGTGTTTTCATGTTACGCTTTTTGGTTTTTGTTTGAAATTTTAATTAATCCGTTAACTCCTTTTTGTGCTTTCAAAATCAATTTATGCAAATCCTCGGTTTTGCCATTTACAGAAAAAGAATTTTTAAATGTATTCAACTTTCCAGATTTCAATTCAAAGTTAAGAGCAATTTTTTTATTCTTCGGATTCTCGATAAAAACAGATTGTACATCGTTCCAATCGATGGTCTTTAATTCTTTTACCGAAGAAGTCACAACTGAGATTGATGAAATCTCAATTTTGGATTTTGACTCTTGTGTTGTTTCCAAGGAATTAGAGCCTAAGAATAATGATGAACAGAAGTACATCATGGTCAATACGATGTTTGTAATAATATTAGTCATTGGTATGGTTTTTTAGGATTACGATACAAAAGTGAAAAATACTTTCTTTCTGTACGGTTAACTAATGTTAACGAGTGTTAACGGTCTATTTTTTAGGTTTTTACTACCTATATTTGACCCATGAATACGAAACAGTATCGCTTGTTGTTCTATATTATTGTGGTTACCATTACGGCAACCATTGGAGTTCAATTGTATTGGAATTATCAGAATTACGAAGAGAACAAGCAACGTGTTTCGAATGAGATTTTACTGAGCTTAAACAATACGGTAGAGAGTTATTATTCCGGATTGTCAAAGAAAAATTTCTTCAGTATTGTTTCAAATGTAAACCCAGAAGGATTGTCAATTTTCAAAAATCTCAATCCAAAAGATTCCAAAAAGAGAAAGACCGATCTTAAGATTACTTCTTTAAAAATAACCACGGATGATCCTAGCGAATATGAAAAACTTCCTGAGCTTTTGGATTCCATTCTTATCATCGATTCCATCACATCAAAAACTTTGAAGCATCGCAATCGAGAGTTATTGGATATCAAAGGAGATAAAATTGATTACAAAGTCTTTAACGGGAAACAAAAAATGGACAGTTTGAATTTGATCAAGGGAATTCAAAGTGTCTTTATTGCTTTTAAAGATGATAAAATAAAATTCGAAAAATTTGATTCTATTTTTTCAAAAGAATTGGAAAAGTACAACATCAAAACCGATTATTACTTCAACTATTATGTAGCCGATAGTTTGAACGCCACCACAGCCAAAGATTCGATACCATTTCAAAACAAACTCCAAGCAAAATCGACCTACTTGCGATCTAATCAGTCGTTGTTTGTCTTTCACGACGATACCACATTTGACGTTTTGAAGAAGAGTTTTACCGGTATTTTGATTTCACTGCTGTTGGCCTTGGTCATCATTTCAACCTTATTTTATTTGTTGAGCATTATCAACAATCAAAAGGAATTGGCTTCCATCAAAAACGATTTGATTAGCAATATTACTCACGAGTTCAAGACTCCGATTACCACGATTTCAACGGCATTGGAAGCTATTGACAATTTTAACGCGATCAATGATAAGGAGAAGACCAAGAAGTATTTAAACATGTCTTCCCAGCAACTGAATAAGCTGCACTTGATGGTTGAAAAACTATTGGAAACAGCCACCTTAGACAGTGAAAGTTTGCTTCTAAAAAAATCTCAGCAAGACCTTGTTCAGATGTGCCAAAAGCTTGTGGAAAAGAACCAAGAATTACACAATTACAAGTCAATTTCTTTTTCAACAAATTCTAAGGAAGTTGTGCGTCATATCGACGATTTTCATTTTGAAAATGTCATTTCAAACTTGATCGATAATGCCATCAAATACGGCGGAGAGGAAATTAGCATCGAGGTGAACGCGGAAAAAGGTCAAACAACAATTCGTGTGAATGATAATGGAAAGGGCATCGATAAAAATCAGCAAGAAAAAATCTTTGAAAAATTCTATCGAGTTCCCAAAGGAAATACCCATGATGTTAAAGGCTTCGGAATCGGATTGTACTATTGCCGTAAGATTGTAGAAAAACACAACGGAACCATCCAATTATCATCAGATAACAACAGCACAACATTCATCATAACCCTCCCCAATGAATAAGATCAAAGTACTTTTAGCGGAAGACGAAGCGAGTTTAGGTATGATTGTCAGTGAAACGCTTGAAAGCCGAGACTTCGAAGTTTTTCATGCGGCTGATGGTGAAGAAGCCCTTGAAATGTATCAAGAAAAACAACCTGACATTTTGGTGTTGGATGTGATGATGCCAAAAAAAGACGGATTCACCCTTGCCAAAGAAATTCGGGAAGGAAACAGCTCTATCCCCATCATTTTCTTAACGGCAAAATCACAAACTTCAGATGTGGTAGAAGGATTTGAACATGGCGGTAATGATTACCTTAAAAAACCATTTTCCATGGAAGAATTGATTGTTCGCATCAAGGCCTTGTTACAACGAGTGAGTTTAAAAGTTGATAAGGAGAACTTGAAGGTTGGTGCTTACAATTTCAATCTTACCCAACAATATCTCGAACTAGATGGTGAACAACAACAACTGACTCATCGTGAAGCCCAATTATTGTTCTTTTTAATTGAAAAGAAAAACGCCATTCTAGACCGCAGTTTTATATTGAACAAATTGTGGGGCAACGACGATTTCTTTAATGCACGAAGCATGGATGTGTTCATCTCCAAACTTCGCAAGAAACTAAAGGGAGATGAATCTGTCAAAATTATAAATGTGCGTGGATTCGGATATAAATTGATTTGCTAGGCCTTAATAATGCTAAATTTTAGTACTTTTATCCCTCTTTTTTTAACAGATAAAGTACAAATCAGATGCACGTTGCTATTGCAGGAAACATAGGGGCAGGAAAAACCACACTTACCAAACTTTTAGCCAAACATTACAAGTGGAAACCTCATTTTGAGTCGGTAGAAGAAAATCCGTATTTGGATGATTTCTACTCAGAAATGGAGCGTTGGTCTTTTAACCTGCAGGTGTTTTTCTTGAATAGCAGATTCCGACAAATTCTTGAATTGAGGAGCACTGGAAAAAACATCATCCAAGATCGAACCATCTACGAAGATGCTCACATCTTTGCACCGAACTTGCATGCCATGGGATTGATGACCAATCGCGATTTTCAAAATTATTCATCTCTTTTTGAATTGATGGAAAACTTGGTCTCTCCTCCTGATCTATTAATTTACCTTCGTGCCGATATTTCTACTTTGGTAAGTCAGATTCACAAACGAGGCAGAGAATACGAAAGTTCTATCAGCATCGATTACCTAAGCCGTTTGAACGAACGATACGAAGCATGGATTACCAAATACAAGAAAGGAAAGTTGTTGGTGATTGATGTAGACAACTTAGACTTTGTAGACAATCAAGAAGATTTAGGATATATCATCGATCGAATTGATGCCCAAATCAACGGATTGTTTTAGTCGTTCTGTAAAGCAAATCCATCGCTGAAAGCTATTGGTCCTTCGACCAAAAAGTATTTTTTTGAACTTTTTTTTACTTTTTTGTAACATTTATTTAAAATGCTACGTATAATAACTGTAGACTAAAAATTAATACAAGGAAATTTCATGAGACAACTTAAGATTACAAAACAGGTTACCAACAGAGAAACAGCATCATTAGATAAATATTTACAAGAAATTGGAAAGGTTGATTTAATTACCGCTGATGAGGAAGTTGAGTTAGCGCAGCGTATCAAAGCGGGTGACCAAATTGCCTTAGAGAAATTAACTAAAGCAAACTTACGTTTTGTGGTATCGGTTGCAAAACAATACCAAAACCAAGGGTTAACCTTACCTGATTTGATTAATGAAGGAAACCTAGGATTGATCAAAGCAGCAAAACGTTTTGATGAAACTCGTGGTTTTAAATTTATCTCTTACGCCGTATGGTGGATTCGTCAGTCGATCTTACAAGCCTTGGCTGAGCAATCAAGAATTGTACGTTTGCCTTTGAACAAGATTGGATCGATCAACAAGATCAACAAAATGTACGCTTTCTTAGAGCAAGAAAACGAGAGACCTCCAAGTGCAGAAGAGATTGCTAAGAAATTAGACATGACTGTGAATGACGTAAAAGAGTCTATGAAGAACTCTGGTCGTCACGTATCTATGGATGCTCCTTTGATTGAAGGAGAAGATTCAAACCTGTATGACGTATTGAATTCAGGTGAATCTCCAAATCCAGATAAAACTTTATTACACGAATCATTGCGAATTGAAATCAACAGAGCTTTGGAAACCTTGACACCAAGAGAAGCAGACGTTGTAAAATTATACTTCGGATTGGGTGAGCACCAACCAATGACCCTAGAAGAAATTGGTGAGACTTTCGACTTAACTCGCGAGCGTGTTCGTCAAATCAAAGAAAAAGCCATCCGAAGATTGAAGCATACATCAAGAAGTAAAATTTTGATGACTTACTTGGGATAATCGCTAAGTGCTTTCAAAGCACGAAAATGAAAAACACTGTAAAACTCTCGATGCAAATCGGGAGTTTTCTTTTTTAGATTCTGTATTTTTAGGGCATAATCAAATTACTTATGTCCAAGCTTATTGCTCCTTCTATTTTAGCGGCCGATTTTGCTAACCTTCAAAGAGATGTTGAAATGGTCAATGATTCTCAGGCCGATTGGTTTCATATTGATATTATGGATGGTGTTTTTGTTCCAAATATTTCGTTTGGAATGCCCGTATTAAAGGCCATTGCTCAGCATGCAAAAAAAACCATCGATGTGCATTTGATGATTGTGGATCCAGATCGATACATACAAACCTTTGCTGATTTAGGGTCGGATATTTTGACTGTTCATTTTGAAGCATGTACTCATTTGCATCGTACTCTTCAAGCGATTAAAGCAGCGGGAATGAAAGCCGGAATCGCGTTGAATCCACACACACCTGTTTCGGTTTTAGAAGACATTATTGAAGATACCGACTTGGTTTGTTTGATGAGTGTGAATCCAGGGTTTGGCGGACAGAGTTTTATCGAAAATACCTACAAGAAAGTAAAGCAATTGAGAGCGATGATAGATAATTCAAACTCCAATTGTAAGATTGAGATTGACGGAGGTGTTACTGACAAAAATGCGAAAGCCTTAGTTGATGCTGGTGCTGATGTTTTGGTAGCCGGAAGCTTTGTGTTCAAAAGTTCAGATCAACCAGCAACCATTGCGAATCTAAAATCAATCGTTAGCTAAAATTATGGATCAAACTTCTGCAATCATATTGGCCGTTTCTTTGATGATTATCATGTTGGGAATGGGCTTGTCATTGGTGGTGGAAGATTTCAAAAGAATATTTATCCAACCCAAGGCCATCTTTATAGGACTGGCAAATCAGATCCTCATATTACCCGTTTTTGCTTTTATCTTGGCTTCTGTATTTCCATTGCAACCAGAAATTGCAGTCGGATTGATGATCTTGGCTGCATGTCCAGGCGGACCAACATCGAATTTAATTTCTCATTTGGCCAAGGCGGATACAGCCTTATCGGTAACTCTCACGGCCTTCAGTAGCTTTATTACCATCATTACCATTCCGTTTATCGTGAATTTTGCCTTGCAGCAATTCTTGGATCAGGATACCATGATTCAATTGGATGTGGTACAAACCTTTTTACAAATTCTATTGATTGTGATTATTCCGATTTCTATTGGAATGATTATTCGCAGTTACAAAGAGAAATTTGCCTTGAAAATGGCCAAACCCGTTCGGATCGCATCGGGAATTCTTCTTGTTGTTATAATCATTGGATTGATCATTAAAGAACGAGAAACACTAGCTACGTCCTTCGAACAAGCTGGTCTTGTAGTTGTGATTTTGAATTTATTGGTGATGCTTTTTGCTTTTTATTCGGGAAAAATCTTCAAGATTTCCACCAAGAGAAGCATGTCTATAGCCATTGAATCTGGAATTCAAAACGGAACCTTAGGAATTACGGTAGCCGTGGTTCTGTTGAACAATTCTGCTTTTGCCGTGATATCTGCGTTGTACGGAGTTTTAATGTTCTTTTCGGGAGCACTTGCCATTTACATTGGAACCAAGCAAAGCAAAGTTTCCTAATTGTATGCGATTGTCGACATAGAAACCACTGGCAACAATTACAAGGGCCAAAAAATCACTGAGATTTCGATATTCTTGTACGATGGTAACAAAGTTATAGACGAGTTTACCTCATTAGTTAATCCAGAACAACACATTCCGCCTTTCATTACCAACTTAACCGGAATTACCGATGCCATGGTGCGTCATGCCCCAAAATTTTATGAGATTGCAAAGAAGGTACACACCATTACAGAAAATGCGGTTTTTGTGGCACATAATGTCAATTTCGATTACAACATCATCAAAAGCGAATTTCAAAGTTTGGGTTTTGAATTCAATCGCAAGAAGTTGTGTACGGTACGATTGTCTCGAAAAATCATCCCAGGACACCGTTCCTATAGTTTGGGGAATTTATGTGCGGCATTGAACATTCCGTTATACGATCGCCACAGAGCTAAAGGAGATGTTGAAGCCACGGTGAAGCTATTTCAATTATTGCAGGAAAAGGACCAACAATTTGTGATTAACTCCTTTTTAAATCCGAGATCCAAGCAAGCCACTTTACCTCCGTTATTGAAAAAAGAAGTGGTGGACAGTCTTCCTGAAACTTTCGGAGTTTATTATTTCCGAAATGAGAAAAAGGAAATTATTTATGTGGGGAAGGCTAACAATATCAAACAACGAGTAATCAGTCATTTTTATGATAAGAAGCGAAAGGAGATCGCCATGTGTTTGGAAATTGCTCACATCGATTATGCTGAAACCGGAAGTGAATTGCTGGCGCTATTATTAGAATCTGCAGAAATCAAAAAGATATTTCCGAAATACAATGCCGCTCAAAAACGACGCGTGAACGCCTTTGGAATTTTTACTTATCTGGATCAAAAGGGAATCAGACACATCGCTTACAATAGTGCCAAAGCATTGCTCAATCCCTTAGTGACTTTCGATAATATGACGGCTTGCCGAGTTTTTATAGAAAACTTGTGTAGTGCATATGAATTATGCCCCAAATACTGTCATTTGCAAGAAAATGTGAAGCAATGTTTTCATCATCAAATCAAAGAATGTAGGGGCATCTGCTGTGGCAAAGAGGCAATTGAGAGTTACAATAAACGTGTAGCGCTAGCCTTAAAAGAAATGCAACTACAAAATGCCGATTTGATCATCAAAGAAACAGGCCGAACTCAAGACGAAGTTGGATTTGCTTTGATTCTTAAGGGAGGATACAAAGGATTTGGATACCTACCCAAAGAAGTTTCTGAGCAATTGGATTCTCCAGAGGACTATCAATTTTACCTTCAACCTCAGCAAGACAATTCGGATGTGCAACGGATATTGAGGAGCTATTTGAGAAAAAAAGAAGGTGCAGAAATCTCTTTAAAAAAATAACAAACAACAAAAAGAGGCCTCGATTGAGGCCTCTTCCACACTAACTAAAAAACTACATTTGGCTTACCAAATAACTTATCAAATCTGTGGTTGTTACAATACCCACTAACTCTCCATCTTCAACAACAGGCAATGCATGAAACTCTTTTTTAGCGAGCAATTCAGCCACCTCTTTTACGGTTGTCGATGGAGATACCACAAATAAGTTTTTGGTCATCACTTGTTGAATGGTAAACCAATCGTATACGAATGTTTCAATGTTATGATCGTCTTCAGAGACGTCGGCATAACTAACTTTTAACAAATCAGAATAACTCAACATTCCCACAATCGTTTTATCACTAACAATCGGAATGTGTCGTAAGGAGTTTTCTTCAAAAATGGTCTTGGCTTCGTTTAAATTATCCTTCACATTAAGAGTGATTAATTCCCTCGTCATGATTTCTGAAACTGGTACTCCTGTTCTCATTCTTCTTCTAAATTATAGTATAAAATTCGACATCTTTTGGCTGACAAAATATGATAATTGTCAGGCTAATTAAAATAAATATTGGTACTTCTCAAAACCTACACGAACAACTTTTTATAATAGTCATCGGCCATGCGCGCACTGGTAAACTCTGGAATCACATCGTCCATCGCTTGAAAAACAATTTCTTGCCATTTTTTCGGCTCTTTGTAATAGGTCGGAATGACCGTCTCTTCCAATAAATGATAGAGATTCTCGGCATCCAATCGGTCCTGATCCCAAACAGGCATATTGTGATCCAATTCCGGCATCACAAAACTATTTTCACCATTCTTCTCAAACTCAGGAATCCATCCGTCATTAATGGTCACATTTACACAGCCGTTCATGGCAGCTGTCATTCCACTTGTTCCTGATGCCTCTCTAGTAATTCTAGGTGTATTTAACCATACATCCGAACCACATTTTAAAATCTTCGAAAGCTCTAATTCGTAACCGGTCAAAACAGCTAAATTTCCATATTGCTTGGAAACGTCAACCAAATTATTGAACACATCAATGGCGTAATAATCATAGGGATAAGGTTTCCCTGCCCAAATGATTTGTATTGGGTAGTCTGAATTCTGAATCAACCTTTTAAAACGCTCGTAATCATAGAGCAGCATATCAGCCCTTTTATAGCCAGCAAAACGTCTTGCCCAAACCATGGTCAATGCATTTGGATCAAAGTGTTTTCCAGTTTGATTATAGACTGTTTCACATAGTTGCTTCTTTAGTGCTTTTTTGCGTCGTTTATAGGAGGTTGCATTTTTCTTTTCCCAAGCTTTTTTAATGCTTTGATCTTGCCAATAGCTTTGATTCTGTGAATTGGTAATGGGTATGATTTCAGAAATACCCTCATAATCTTTCCACATCTCTTTAGCCACTTCGGCATGTAATTTTGAAACGGCATTGGTTTTCTTGGCCATTCGTAGGGCCGAGACTGTATAATTGATATTGAAATCGTTCACGGATTCCCGCTCCAATTCCTGATAAGAAAGATTTCTACCGAAAAACCCACATCTATTCAAGTGCATGGCATCGCGTTCTTCGTTACCTGCTTTTTCAGGTGTATGCGTCGTAAATACCATTTGTTCCTTTCCTACACCTTGATCTCTTAAATAATAAAAGGCTGGTAATCCGTGTCCTTCATTCAAATGATAAATATCCGCTCCACCTAATTCCTCTACAATCTTGGCTCCACCGATACCTAACACAATACTCTGAGAAACTCTTGTTACTTCGTTGGCATCGTAAAGGTGATTGGTGATGGTGCGAGAAAGATGGTCGTTACCATCTACATCGGTGCTTAAAAAATACATGGGAACTGTTCCGAATATTTCAGGTTTTAGGACATAAGCCCGAACCTTTACATGCGGATTCTGATGTAATTGCACCTCTACTTCAATTCCGGTATCTTCTAAAAAGTCGAAATGTTTTTCGTTGAATTCAACCTTTAAGGTTTGATCATCATTTCTACTTTGATCATAGTAGCCATATTTCCACAGCATTCCGACTCCGATCATGTTTTGTTTGAGTTCGAAGCCTGATCGCATGTGTGATCCTGCTAAAAACCCCAAACCTCCAGAATAGATATTAAAGGATTGATTGATACCAAATTCCATACTGAAATAGGCAACTTTTTTATCGTAAGCTTTTGCTGGTTTGTAAGGGTGATACCACTTACTATATTTACTTTTCATAATGCATTTTAAAGCCTTAAATGTATTGATTTTATTGAGTTTAGAAATGTAAAAAAGTATTTATTTATAGCTGATAGATAATATCTATTTCAATAGACTTTGGATAAGTTTTGTTTCTAATGTAAGATTTAAAGGCACTCCCGTTGGAGTTGTGAATTGGCTTTCGTAACCCCTTGAATTAAGGAGTGGAAATGAAATCGATACAGGATTGCTATCGCATCCCTTCTGCTCCGCTTTGAAAATAGTTCAAAAAGAAAAACGCTCAAGCAAGCTTGGCTGGTAGGATTAAATATCCTCACAAAGCTACGCTTTGAAAAAACCGAAGCAGGATTGCTATCGCATCCTTCCTGCTACGCTTTGAAAATAGTTCAAACGAAAAAACGCTCAAGCAAGCTTGGCGTTTTTCTTTTTGAACTATTTATTCGTGACCCCGGCAGGATTCAAACCTGCAACCCTCAGAGCCGAAATCTGATATTCTATTCAGTTGAACTACGGGGCCTTTTATGGATTGCAAATGTATAAATTGTTAGGAATTGAACCTTAAAATTCACTCACTTATTTCCTATGATCTTCTAAAAATTGTTTGATAGTTCTCGGATCCTTTTTTCGCTTGTGAGTGAGTTTTAATATTCGTTCCATATTAATCAAAGTAGGTCTTTCTTTATATACCATTTTGGCATAATGATAAGAGCTATCTGGATTCTTCATTCCTTTATTCAATTCAAAGATTACTGCTTTTAAAGCCTTATGTTCTTGCTGATATGGAGTCATTTTAATAGCTCTATTCAAATGATTCATGGCTGTTTTGTATCGTCCTTCGGAATAGGCAAATTTTGCTTTTACCAACTCCTTAGATTTCCCCAATCCATGTAAATCTGGGAATCCAGCATACTCAGCCACTAACTCATTATAGGAAATTGGATATTTTTGGGTAAACATATTAAATCCTTTGTCCCAATCACGAATTTTTAAATCCATCTTACTGGAAGTAAACATTTGGTAATTGGTATAAATGAGTGTACCTGAAATCAAAATCAGTACTATCGGAATAAACTTCGGAATTCTGAAAGATTTTGCTTTGGTGGTCAAACTTAGAATTAACGCCAAAAATAGAAATGCCTCGATTTGAATAGGAGGGCGTTCCGCTGGAAAGTTTATAAAAGAATCAATACTAAACGCGATAAAAGCACAAAGTAATAATAGGTTTTTGAAACGCACTTCATCTACTTTTCCATTAAAAACTCCTACAACTAAGAGATAAAAAATGATGGTGAAAAATCCAAGGAAGGGAATAAATCCAAGTAAACCCATTTCATACCCTACTTGCAGAAAATCATTATGTACGCGACGCGGATAGAAATGACCTTGCCAGGCTATTGTGCTTTTAATTAAATCAGGTTTATTAATTAATTTCCACTGACCCAGACCTGATCCCAAAATTTTATTTTTTTTTAGCGTTTCCATTCCAGAAATCCATAACTTCTCTCTTCCACTATTTTCGAAATATTTGAAATTTGAAATTCCTTTTGCCTTAAAGTTAGTTTTGTTGTTATCAAAAAAAGGAAAATAACCAATTCCTGCTAAATCGATATTTTGAGTATTATAATTGAGATTTTCGGATTGATTTATCTGGTTTTTCCTCAAATTAAGAATGGTTATTTTTGGTTTTTCAAAAACCATATCAGAAATTGAATTCAATTGATCGGGATAAATCTTATTAAGCGATAAAGCAATATATCCCGCCGCCAAAAAAGCTAGCGTAACAGGAAGGATAATCCGAGTCATTTTGAATACAAATTTCTTTTCCAAATCCAAGAATACGAAGTATCCCACGATAAGGGTTAAAAGCAAAATTGGAAGACTGTAAATGGCCGTTCGAGCTCCCGTCAAAATGATTGCACAAACACCAAAAACAAATACGGACAAGAAGATCAACCGAAACAGTTTTTTCCCTTTTACAAAATAGAACACTGCGAAAAAGGATTTTATAACCAAACTGGTGGCCAAAATATTCCTATTCCCATAAATCTGATGAGGAATACTTTCAACTAACTCTCTACTCCGTGGTTCGTTATTATTTTCATAGAAATAAGAAACTAATTGATAAGCCTCAATTCCCAAGAAAATCACAAATAAAAGGGTAACATATTCAAAGTATTCTTTGGGATTCTCTTTGACAATTGAATAGAAAACAAAAAATGCAATGAGTGTATTTAGTAAAAAGGTAAGGTGAACAACTGATTCTGAAATTATCATTGACTTAGTGAAAGACAATAAAGCTATCCCAACAAAAATAGTTGCCCCAATGAATATGAATTTGCTTAGTTTATTATGAAAACTCAAGTCAAATTGCGAAGGGTTAAATAAAATATACCCAACAGCGCCAAAATTGACCAGCGCCACGTACAACCATTGGGTGTTCATCACATCTAGGGCTCCTAAAGGCGGAACAAACAATACTAATAAATAGACCAAAATAATGGCCTTTTTAGCAATACTATTTTCCGGTTTTACTGAAATCTTTTTTGTTTTTATGTTTTTACCCAATGATGTTGATTTTTACATTAAGTTCTTCTTCACAAATGTAGAAATGATTTTACCATCTGCTTTTCCTGCCAATTCTTTCGACAAAATACCCATAACCTTACCCATGTCTTTCATTCCGCTTGCTCCAATTTTTGCAATGGTAGCAATTACAGCTTGTTCAATCTGTTCTTCACTCATGGCTTCCGGTAAAAATTGAGAGAGTATCTCTGCCTCTGCCAATTCGGGTTTGGCCAAATCTTCACGTCCCTGCTCAATAAAAACCGCTGCACTATCTTTCCGCTGTTTTACTTGCTTCTGAATGATTTTCACTTCGTCTTGCTCTGTCAGCTCATGATTGGCACCTTCCGTCTTCGCTAATAAAAATGCCGATTTTACAGCTCGTAATGCTTGTAGAGCAACGGTATCTTTTGCTTTCATGGCAGTTTTCATTTGCTCCATTATGGCCTTCTCTAAACTCATTTCTTTGATTTTTTAAGGTATAGTATTTTCTTCTTGTAATCTATGATGGCTTTGCCCTTTTCCAAAATATCTGCTCCTATAATTCCGTCTACTTTCTTGACGTCATGTTGTTCCAAAGCCGAATTGACATGAGACAAATCAAACAACACCAAATTGAAATTTTTCATTTTCCAATCTCCAAGTTTCAAGCTATTGTTCTTAGATTCTTGGGTGTCCATGCCAATAGCGCCAGCACCAGCCGCTTTGGTATCACTTTCCTCTGCCACCAATTTAAAGTTTTCTTTCAAATCGATTCCCACACAAGAATTGGAGGCACCTGTATCCAATATGAAGCGACCTTTCACCTTATTGATATAACCTTTCAATTCCAAGTGATTGGTCTTGGTCTTTTTTAACTTAATGGATACGTAATTCTTTTTGGATAAAGTTTTCTTCAGATTCGTCATGATTCGCAATTCAACCAAAAATACAATTTCTCAAAGGCAATCGAAATACAATTATCCATTATTTATTTGATTTCAAAATAAGTGAAAATTAATTGGTGATATTGACTGCTTCAAGATTAATCTTTATCTTGGAACAGCTAAAGAATGTAGTATGAAGACAACGAAACGATTAGAACAGGCATTAATAAAATTATACAACGCATATCATAACGACCGATTGAATCCAGAAGACTGCACGGCTTGTGCTGTAGGGAATATTCTGGACAATCATGAGAGTTGGAAACATTTGACCCTCCAGCATGGATCTATCCATTTGAGTTACGTTGGAAGAGTTCACCAAAACTTGGGACGAAAGTTCAATGGATATACTCCTCTTGAAATTTTACAAATTGAGAAAGTTTTTTTAGAGGCCTGCGGTTTCCAAACACCTCTTTGTCATTACAACAAGAAACCTTATAATCCTACCGACAAGGATGTCTTATTTAACGGACTCAATGCTGTAGTGAACTATTTGTGTGAATTGGACAACATTCCGAATGTAATGGACTATTCAAAAATCTTTGAACAGGAAGACGGTTATCCAGTATACAAACTAGAAGCCATTTTAAGTTAAGATTCCCAAATCAACAAGCATAAAAAAACCAGCAATTCCTTGCTGGTTTTTCTTTCATATTCTTTCGTTTATCCTCCAAAGTCATCAAATCGAATGTTTTCATCTGGAATTCCGAAATCTTCTCCCATTTTCTGAACGGCTTGGTTCATTAATGGCGGACCACAGAAATACAATTCGATATCTTCTGGAGATTCATGGTGATTCAAATAGTTATCGATCACACAATTGTGAATGAATCCTACGAATCCGTCTCCCTCAGTATCATTGATATCCTTCTTAACTTTCCAGTTATCCTCTTCTAAAGGCTCAGACAAGGCCAAGTAGAACTTGAAGTTATCAAACTTACGCTCTAATTCATAGAAATGCTCTAAGTAGAACAATTCTCTCTTTGAACGACCTCCGTACCAATACGTCACTTTTCTACCCGTTTCTAGGGTCTTGAATAGGTGATACAAGTGGGAACGCATCGGTGCCATACCTGCTCCACCTCCTACGTATAACATTTCAGCTTCAGACTCATTGATGAAAAACTCACCATAAGGCCCCGAAATGGTTACTTTGTCTCCTGGTTTTTGTGCAAAAATGAAGGAAGAAGCCACACCTGGATTCACATCCATCCATTGGTTCTTAGCTCTATCCCATGGCGGAGTGGCAATCCGTACGTTCAACATGATATCTCGACCTTCTGCTGGATAAGAAGCCATCGAATAGGCTCTTTCCACCACCTCATCATTCTTCATTACCAATGGCCACAATCCGAACTTATCCCACTCAGTTTTAAACTTATCTGGAGTATCATGTTCTTCTGGATGCGCGGTAATATCGATATCTGAGTATTTGATCTCACAAGGTGGAATTTCAATCTGGATGTATCCTCCAGCCTTGTAATTCATATCCTCTGGAATACGTACTACAAATTCTTTGATGAACGAAGCCACATTATAGTTACGAACAACCTCAGCTTCCCATTTCTTGATTCCGAATACCTCCTCAGGAATGGTAATGTTCATGTCTTGCTTCACCTTTACCTGGCAAGCCAAACGTGCTCCCGACTTCAATTCTTTTCTCGTAAAGTGCGGTGTTTCTGTTGGCAAAGCTTCACCTCCACCTTCTAAAACGTGACATTCGCACTGAATACAAGAACCTCCACCACCACATGCTGAAGGCAAGAAGATTTTCTCATTACCTAAGGTGGTCAATAAAGTACTTCCTGAATCAACCTCAATCTGTTTTTCCCCATTAATTGTAATGGTAACTGGTCCTGAAGGTGATAATTTTTGTTTTACAAATAATAACAGTGCAACCAATACTAAGGTGATTAGTAAAAAAGCCGCAACCGTCGCAATAATAGTTCCTGTTGTTCCTGCTGCTAATATCATATTATTGATCTGTATTAGTATTAACCGCTACAATCTCTTTTTCAGTTTCTGTAGCTTTTTCTTTTTCTAACTGAGCTTCTACTTTTGGAGCTTCTTCTTTCTTCTCATCTCCTCCAGTTAACATTCCTCCGAAACTCATAAATCCGATCGCCATCAAACCGGTAATGATAAAGGTTATACCCAACCCTCTTAAGGCAGGTGGTACGGCAGAATATCTGATTTTCTCACGAATCGCAGCAATTGCTAGAATTGCTAAAAACCACCCGATTCCAGATCCTATTCCATAGGTTAAAGACAATCCTAAACTTGGAATTTCTCTAGACTGCATGAATAAACTTCCTCCTAAGATTGCACAGTTTACAGCAATCAACGGTAAGAAAATACCCAATGAGTTGTATAGTGCTGGAGAGAACTTCTCTACAATGATTTCAACCAATTGTACCATTGTCGCAATGGTTGCAATAAACATGATGAACGATAAGAAACTCAAGTCATAACTTGCAAATTCTTCTCCCAACCAAACCAAAGCTCCTTCTTTTAAGATATACTGATCTAACAACCAGTTTAAAGGCACCGTCACTGCCAATACAAAAATAACGGCAGCTCCTAATCCTACAGCTGTTGATACTTTTTTAGACACCGCTAAGTATGAACACATTCCTAAGAACGTTGCGAATACCATGTTGTCAATAAAAACCGATTTAAAAAATAATTCTACGTGCTCCATGATATTTATGCTTCTTCAATTAACGCTTTGTTTCTAGATCTCTGAACCCAAATAATGATTCCCACTACAATTAAGGCCATTGGAGACAACAACATAAATCCGTTGTTCTCGTAACCAATTGCGTATAATCCAGTTTTCTCGATTGGATCTCCTAACACAGGAATTCCTAATAAAGTTCCAGATCCTAATAATTCTCTAAAGAATCCTACAATGATTAAAATTGCAGCATATCCTAAAGAGTTTCCTATTCCGTCTAAGAAAGATCTCCACGGTCCGTTTCCTAAAGCAAATGCCTCAAAACGTCCCATAATAATACAGTTTGTGATGATCAGCCCTACGAATACCGAAAGGGTCTTACTTAATTCGTATGCGAATGCCTTCAGTACCAAGTCCACGATAATTACCAAAGTCGCAACTACGATCAACTGCACAATGATTCGGATTTTGGAAGGGATGATGTTTCTCATTAATGAGATCACCACATTACCTACTCCCAATACAAACAATACTGAAATCGACATTACAATCGATGCTTTTAACTCAGCCGTAATTGCCAACGCAGAACAAATACCTAATACCTGGATGGTAATAGGGTTGTTATCTGCTAATGGATCTAAGATTAAGGCTGTATCTTTTTTTGATAATAGTCCCATAGATTATTTTTTTAACGATTTAAAGTAAGGTACATACAACTGTAAATCTGATTTGATCATTGCAGAAACTCCGTCACCAGTAATGGTTGCTCCGGCAATTGCGTCAACTTCATAGTCTGTTTTGTCTTCGTTCTTTGGATCATTATTTCCTTTGGCAACGCGTACACCTTTGAATTCTCCTGATTCAGTTAATAAGTGTTCTCCAATGAAATCATCCATAAAATAACGCTGTTTGATATTTGCTCCTAGACCAGGTGTCTCTCCCTTGTGATCAAAATAAGCACCTTGAATAACCATGTTTTCGTCTAATGCTACATATCCCCAGATTGCATCCCAAAGACCCTTACCTCTGATTGGTGCCACGTAAAATTTCTTTCCGTCTTTCTCACCAACAAACAAAGGCAATCTTCTGATGCCACCTTTCTTAGCTTTATCTTTTTCCTTCTTTACATCAATCAAATAAGCGTTTTCATCTTCTGAAACATTGTCTCCTTCAATTACTAACTGTTTTGTGATGTATTTTGTAAATTCTTGCTCTGCAATGCTCGTTGAAACAAACTCGGCCGTTGTTTCAGTATTTTCATTCACCCCCATTGCATACAAGATGTTCTGTTGCTTTTCGATTCTTTTGTTTTCGTCAATATTTGGTTTTAATGACGAAGCAAAGAATGCTAATAAGGAACCTACAACAACTACCATTCCTACTGCGAATAGCACCGTGTAAACATTCCCGTCTGTTTTCTTACTCATCCTTAGGCAGTTTTTAGTTTTAATCTCTTCATTCTCTTTTTCACATTTCCTTGAACCACATAGTGATCAATTGTAGGAGCGAATACGTTCATCAATAAGATGGCTAAGAATACTCCTTCTGGATATGCTGGATTGAATACACGAATCATGATGGAAATAAATCCGATTAAGAATCCGTAAATCCATTTTCCTTTGTTTGTCTGTGAGGCAGTCACTGGATCTGTCGCCATGTACACAGCTCCAAATGCCAATCCACCAATCATTAAGTGCTCCCACCAAGGTGCATTCATCAATCCGTAAAACTTACTTGATTCTGTGATGATGTCTGCCGCCACTACTTGATTGAATATGATTCCCATCGCTGCAGCTCCTAAGAAGGTTGAAATGATGATTCTCCAGCTTCCAATTTTGGTGAAGATCAAAAATGCCGCACCTAATAAGATTAGGAATGTAGAAGTTTCTCCTACTGAACCTGGAATAAACCCGAAGAACTTGTCCCAGTTCGAATACACTGGTTCCATATTTTGCGCATAGCTACCCAAAATAGTTTCTCCTGAAATCGCATCCGCAGTACCCGCTCTGTTTACCGCATCATACACCCAAACCTTATCACCACTCATCCAAGTCGGATAAGCAAAGAATAAGAAGGCTCTAATGGTCAACGCTGGATTCAAGATGTTCATTCCCGTTCCACCGAAAACTTCTTTTCCAATCACTACACCAAAGGCTACAGCTACTGCCAACATCCATAATGGCGTATCCACTGGAACGATTAACGGAACTAACATTCCTGTTACCAAGTATCCTTCTTCAACTTCGTGGCCTTTGATTACCGCAAAAATAAATTCGATTAATAGACCCACACCATAAGAAACTACCACTAATGGCAATACCTTAATGATACCAATCCATAAGTTGTCCATGGTGAAGAAGTTCGCTAACGGATCTAATCGTAAAGAGCTATCAATCGCTGCATAATGCTGATAACCTGCATTAAACATTCCGAAGATTAAACATGGAACCAATGCCATGATAACCGTATTCATAGTACGTTTTAAATCGTCGGCCGCCTTCACATGTGTACCGTTATGAGTTACCTCATTTGGCGTGTACAAGAAAGTATGGAACGCATTGAAAGCAGGTGCCATCTTGGTTCCTTTATACTTTTCTTTTAAGTCATGTAATTTGTTCTTTAAACTCATAATATTATCCTAATTCTTCTTTCATTAAATCTAAACCTTCTCTAATAATCTGCTGATGTGGCTGCTTAGATACACAGATGAATTCTGTTAGTGCAAAATCCTCTGGTGCAACTTCATAACCACCTAATGCTTCCATTTCATCCAAATCTTTCACCATGAATGCCTTCAACAACTGTAATGGATAAATATCTAATGGGAATACCTCTTCGTAAGAACCTGTTACTACAAAAGCTCTATGCTCACCGTTGGTGTTGGTGTTCAAATCGTATTTCTTTTTCGGAGTCAACCAAGAAAAGGTCAAGGCTCTCGAAGTCGAAATTTTATCAAAAATTGGTCGGTTCCAACCGAAGAAATCGTAATCGTCTCCTTCTGGAATCGCCGTAATTTGGTTGTCGTAATATCCTAAGAAACCATCCATTTCTGTTTGAGTTCCTGAAAGCACATTTCCGCTAATAACACGAACGTTATCGGCATCAATATTTTCAGCGACTACATCAGCAATAGTTGCTCCCGCAACAGCGGTTACATATTTTGGTTCGTTAATTTTAGATCCAGTCAACGCGATGGTTCTCGTCAAGTTTAATTTACCTGTTAAGAACAATTCACCGATCACCACCAAGTCTTGCGGAGTAACCACCCATACAACTTCTCCTTTGTTGATCGGATCAATCATTCCGATTTGTGTTCCAACATTTCCTGAAGGATGTGGACCCGTTACCCTGTGCAATTCAATCCCTTCCATCGAGTTGAAAGGAGTGTTTTGATTTGCTCCCACTGAAACATGTACTTTCCCTTTGGTCAATTTCCCAAGGGCTGTAATAGCAGCTTGTAATTCTTCCGTTTTTCCGTCTAGTGTGTAGCTGTAGTCAGCTGCCAGTGGCGCACTTGCATATGCTGATATGAAGATGGCCTTCGGAGCTTGATTCGGATTCGCAACGATGTCATACGGACGTTGTTTGATGAATGGCCAACAGCCAGATTCGAACAAAGCGTCTTTCACTTGTTGTTCATCTAAATCTCCTACGTTCTTCTTTCCAAAGTCTTTAAAACTTTGCTTGGCGTCTGCTTCAATTTTCATTGATAACACCCTTCTTCTTGCTCCTCTTACGATCTCAACAACGGTTCCTGCTACCGGAGAAGGAAACAAAATTCTTTCATCGGCTTTGGAATAAAACAAGGCTTCACCAGCTTTCACCTTCGTGCCTTCTTTCGCAATAATTTTTGGAGTAATTCCATGAAAATCTTGAGGCTGGACAGCGTAGATTTTACTTGGAGCAGCAGAAGAAGTTTCCTGCTTTGCATCGCCAACGAGCTTAATATCTAAACCCTTTTTGATACGAATGTCTTTTGACATATTGTTAGTAAGTTTTGTTACATTATAAAATCACGCAAAAATAATTATTTTGACACGTATAGTTAAAGGATTCACTCTTATATCTTTCTTAAAGATATTTATTTATACCAATTCTAAATAAGGAAATTTCGAAATCGTTTTCATTTTGAATTTTGGTATGCAAATTGTTACATATCAATAACTAATCTTACCTTTACCCTATGAAAAAAGTGTTTTTGTTCCTCCTTTTTGCAGGTCTAATTCCTTTAAATTTTAGCGCTCAAAACATCAAAAGTGTCATTTTAAGAACCAATAATCCCAACAATTATTCGGCGATTGTTCCTTTGGGCACTCCGCTTCATTTGTCCTTCGATGATCTTGAAGCTGATGGGAAGGATTATCAATACCGCATTCAACATATGACACCCGACTGGAAACCCAGTCGCTTATTGTCAAGTCAGTATATCGACGGTTTTCAACAAAACACCATCATCGACGTCACCAATTCTTTCAACACCTTTCAAAGTTATTCTCATTACCGGGTTTCTTTTCCGAATCCGAATACCGTCATTACCAAAAGTGGAAATTACCTATTGTCTGTGCTTGACGATTACGACGAAGTGGTTTTTACACGACGATTTGTACTTTATGAGAATTCCGTAATTGTTGGGGTGAATGTGAATCGAAGTCGAAACACCAAAACATTGGGTTCTGAACAAACCGTTGAATTTTCCATCAATCACCCTAACCTACGAATCAACATTCCGAATCAAGAAGTGAAGGTATGCATCATACAGAATGACAATTGGAGCCAAACCATAACCAACTTGCAGCCCACCTTTTTCAAGCCCAATCAGTTGTTGTATACCTATACCAACAAAACCAATTTCTGGGGTGGCAATGAGTACTTAAATTTTGATTCCAAACAACTCCTTAATCGGAGTCTTAATGTGGTTAAGATAGAACGGAAAGATATTTTTCATCACTACCTCTACCCTTCAAAAATAGATCCGAATGCACCCTATAGGTATAATCCGGATATCAACGGGCAGTTTGTAATTCGCACCATTGAAGGTAAAGACAATGCCACCGAAGCAGATTATGCGGCAATGCACTTCACTCTCAATGTAGACCAACCTTACATCGATAAAGATGTCTACGTTTTCGGTGCCTTTAGCAACTTTGAAGCACTTGAGGAAAACAAATTAACCTACAGTTTTGACAACAAAGCCTATGTGGGTGAAATCTTAATGAAGCAAGGCTTTTACAATTACAAATATGTCTTGGTAGACTACAATAAGGTGGATGAAAATGCCATTCACGGTTCTCACTTTCAAACAGAAAACAATTACAAAGTCATTGCTTATTACAAACCCATGGGCGGATTGTTCTACAGAGCTATTGGAATGGGCGAAGGATTTTTTAATCCCGATCGATAGTCCCCATTTGTTTTTCAATCTGATTTCTTTTACTTTTAGCACTAATGGTAGAACAGGTTACACAAGGGATAAAAATTGAAGTTCGAACTCAATACAATGGTACCTCGTACAGAAATTACAGGCTTTACCATATCTTCTCCTATTTTGTAACCATTACCAACGGTTCAAATCACAAAGTACAGTTAAAAAGCAGAAGATGGACCATTCTTGATTCGCAGAATAGAACCGAAAATGTTGAGGGAGAAGGTGTCGTTGGAGAAACTCCGATTTTAAAACCTGGTGAAGTGTATTCTTACCAATCTGGTTGCTTCTTAGAGTCTACCATAGGAGCCATGAAAGGCCACTATGTAATGATTAATTTAGACTCAAAGTTAGAGTTTAAAGTTATAATTCCAACCTTTCAGTTAAACGCTCCTGCCTTATCAAACTAACGCTATTTAAAAAAAAGAACAAGGTCGCAAAGATCAAAGATCCAGAGTGTTTGAACTGTGGACATCCTTTTTTTGGCCATGAAAAATACTGCCCGGAATGTGGTCAGGCCAACAAAGGTGATCGCATTACGTTTGCCAGTTTTGTTCATGAAATCTTTAACGGATTTTTCAATTTTGACGCGAAGTTCTGGAACACCATCATTCCGCTACTCATCAGTCCTGGAAAAGTTTCCAAGGAATATGTGGAAGGAAAGCGACAGCGATTTTCCAATCCCTTTCGTTTTTATTTGACCGTTTCGGTCGTTTTTTTCCTTGTCTTAGGAATCGGTAAAAGCTTGGATAAATTTAAATCCTATTCTGAAGCTCAAATCAGTCAAAAGAAAAAAGACTCTATCGCTTTGGCGAAATTTAATGCTGATTCTTTACTAGTAGATCAACTCAATAAGAAAAAGAAAGCGCTCACTCCAGAGCAAATAGATTCCATCAAAAATGAGGTTGATAAAGGATTGCAAAGAGCTTTTATTCCAGAAGTAGCTCGTAAAAACATTTTGAAAGAAGTTGAGCGCGAAGCCAAAGACACAACCAGTACCTCCCTCAAAGGAAAAGGTATTCATGTTGATTTTGGAGGCTACACGCGTTTGGACAAAATGTATCGGTTTCAAAAAAAGAATCCAGATGTACCACCTGATGTAGCCCTCGACAGTTTAAAACTCGAAAAATCGTTCTGGAATCGTTTTTTGTACGACAGAACCAAAGTGGTGAAAAACTTCACGAAATCTGAAGAAACTCGGCAAGAATTTTTGAGTCAGGCTTTGAGTGCTGGATCCATTGCACTTTTCATTTTCTTGCCTCTTTTTACCATATTTTTGAAACTAGTGCACATGCGATGCCGAAAAACATACGTCGACCATTTGATCTTTGTTTTTCACACACAAACGGTGTTCTTTATGTTGCTCACTATTTTCTTTATTATTGAGTTGTTTGGTGTACAGCCCGAGGCAAGCATCTTCTTGCTTCTTTTCTTGATTTACCTGTTTATCGCCATGAAGCGCTTTTACGGACAAGGATATCTCAAGACCTTTATTAAATTTTGTATTCTAAACGGAATCTATTTCTTTATTGCTTCCTTTGGAGTTATGGCTGTATTCCTAATTTCATTTGCATTGTATTAGCCTCGTTGAGATAATCCAAGTAATGTAGTTCCAAACCATTTTCGTTCTTTTCAATGACCGTGGTACTGACCGTTTCCACAAAGGGTCGTTTCATTTTTATGGAATTTTTGGAATCACCCTCTTTTTCATATTGATGAAAAGCCAATACGGTTGCTTTATCAATTTCTTCCTCGGATTCGAAAAGATTTTGAAACCAAGCATGTCTTTCCTGCTTCATTGGCTCGTCATACAAGGGTGACGATGACCAAATGTGGGGATTCTCGTCCAGTTTCCGGACATGTTTTTGGTTGCCATCCCAAACAAATTCGAGAGCAAAGAGTTCTTGACTCCAATCAACACAAACCAGAGTGAAGGGTTCAATATCTGAAAAATTGAACGTTTCAATCTCTTGCATTACATCCTCAGACTTTAGGAGGTTTTTCACAATGACGCCACGACTCATTCGATAGTTCATTTTTCTTTTGTGATTCACAAACCCACCATTCAGCAAACATACCATTCGATGCTTTCCACTGATTCCGATCCAAGTACCTCCTGCTAGGGCATCCTTAGGATAGGTCAATGAAACGCCTTCCTCGAGGTAGGTTTTAGGTGCCAGTGTTTTTCGCAAGGGAGTTTCATCCCTATTGGAAGCTAGGATGAACTTGTTATTTCTCAACGGAATGTAAGTTACGGTACACATTAAAATTGAACTAGTTTAAGCACGAAAACGATTGATAAAAATTGTAACTTTGCAGTGCTTAAAATTAATCTATTTAATTAAATCAAAACGGAAATGACAAGAGGATTTTTTAATGTACCTAAAGCTGCAAACGAACCAGTAAAAGGATATGCTCCAGGTTCTCCAGAGCGAGAAGAATTATTGGCAACTTATAAAAGCATGTATGCTAGTTCGGAAGATATTCCCATGTATATCAATGGTAAAGAAGTAAGAACTGGCAATACTAGAAACATTCATCCTCCCCATGACCACAAACACAGTGTTGGTCAATATCATTTGGCTGAAAAAAATCACGTTGAAACTGCCATTGCAACCGCTTTGGAAGCAAGAGAAGGTTGGAGTAGCCTATCTTGGATGGAGCGTGCTTCTGTGTTCTTAAAAGCTGCTGAATTGTTAGCCGGTCCTTACCGCGCAAAAATGAATGCTGCGACCATGATTAGTCAATCTAAAAATGTGCATCAAGCAGAGATTGATGCAGCGTGTGAGATGATCGACTTTTTCCGTTTTAACGTGCAGTACATGACTGACATTTTTAAAGATCAGCCTGATTCTGCACCTGGTATTTGGAACAGAGTGGAATACCGACCTTTAGAAGGATTTGTATATGCAATTACGCCTTTTAACTTTACATCAATTGCAGCCAACTTACCTGCTGCAGCTGCCCTAATGGGGAACGTAGTGGTTTGGAAACCTTCGGATCACCAAGTGTATTCTGCAAAAATAATCGTTGACTTGTTCAAAGAGGCAGGTTTGCCTGATGGAGTAATCAATGTAGTTTACGGAGATCCTGTAATGATTACGGACACCGTTTTGGATTCTCCTGATTTTTCAGGATTGCACTTTACAGGTTCTACCCATGTATTCAAGCATCTTTGGAAACAAATCGGAAACAATATTGAGACCTATAAAACCTATCCAAGAATTGTAGGTGAAACCGGTGGAAAAGATTTTATCTGGGCACATAACTCTGCAAACCCATTACAAGTGGCAACAGCCATTACACGTGGAGCCTTTGAATACCAAGGTCAGAAATGTTCGGCCGCTTCAAGAGCGTATATTCCGAAATCAATTTGGAATGACGTACGCAAGCACCTTGAAGTACAATTGAGCGAATTGAAAATGGGTTCTCCTGAAGATCCTTCCAATTTTATCAATGCTGTAATTCACGAAGGATCCTTTGATAAGATTACCAAGTACATTGCACAAGCGAAAAAAGATAGCCGTGCCAAAGTAATCTTTGGTGGAAACTATGATAAATCGAAGGGCTATTTTATTGAACCAACTGTTGTGGTAACTGTGGATGCTCATTATCCAACCATGACCACTGAGCTTTTCGGTCCTGTTATTACCGTATACATTTACGATGATGCCAAATGGGAAGAGTCTTTGAAATTGGTAGATGAATCTACGGAGTATGCATTAACCGGTGCGATCTTCTCAACCGATCGTTTCATTGTGGAAAAAGCATCAAAAGCCTTAGAAAATGCGGCTGGTAATTTCTACATCAATGACAAACCGACTGGAGCGGTTGTTGGACAGCAACCATTTGGTGGGGCACGTGCTTCAGGAACGAATGACAAAGCAGGTTCTGCACAAAACCTATTGCGTTGGACTTCCGTTCGATTGATAAAAGAAACCTTTGTAACTCCGCAGGATTACAAATATCCATTCTTAGGATAATTCAACTAAAATTCAATAAAAAAACCTCATCAATTTGATGAGGTTTTTTTTATTATTCGATAATTAGCTTTCTGGAAGTTTGCCTGTTCCCATTGGTTATCTTCAAGAGATATAATCCTTTGGACAAACTTTGAAACCGAATCTCTTCTTTAAAATATTGGTTGGTATTGGTAAAGGTTCTGAATTGCACCAATCGACCACGAACATCAAATAATTCTAACTGAGTTTTACGCGTATCAATGGTTTCAAATTTTAAGGTAAATGACCCTGAATTCGGATTCGGATACAAATTGAATCCTTCAAAGGCATTGTCGTCAATAGAAGCCGATTCGTCCTCAATCACCAAGGTGTAATCTTCAACCTCACCATCAAAATCAATCTCACAAGCAGTTGGGTAAGTAATGCTCGAGGGATTTGTATATTTCGTTGAAACACGCATCACAATTTCACCAAGCATTGCAGTTTGAGGAATGGTAATCGATAATGGTGAGTTTGCTGTTGGACCATTCGCTACATTCGCTGCAAAATCAAGATCATACTCTTCCGTATTGGTGTCAAACAAGCAATCACCGTTCCAGTCGATCCAAACCTTGGTCTGTGTTCTGAAATTACCGTCAGTATTCGCATTTACAGTTAAATTGTAGGAATCACCTCGCTTCACATTCGTCTTTATTGAAGTATAGTCATTATACCCGGCTGTTTTGCCGGTCGCATTGAGAATGGTATTAAACTGTACCAAAGTGGTACTTGTATTGTATTCCATCGTACCTGTCGAATTACAAATGGTACAACTCTGAGTTGTGAATGAAAATAGAGATGAAAAAGATCCTTCACCACAATCATTCTTAGGTTTTACGCGCCAGTAGTAGGTTGCCAATTCATTCAATGTTGCTGTGGTAAATGAGTTGGTACTTACTTCTTGGCTACTAACTACATTGGTGAATCCAGAGTCTGTAGCTACTTCTACCACATAAGCCGACGCATTGGTATCAGCATCCCATTGAAGCTCTGGCGTTAAAGAAACATCAGTAGCTCCATTGACTGGTGAAGTCAAGGTCAAAGCACCAAAATTGCCTTCAAAAACTTGTAAATTCACATCAATTTCTTGTGTCAGACTAGAGGAAGTGCCAGTGACTTTAATGGCATAGGAACCCGCGGTAGCATTATCTAAATTGGAAACTGTCATGGTCACATTTCCATCGGAATTAATGGTTGATGGAGAAAAGTTCACCGTTGACACCAAAGGCTGACCTGAAGCAGATAAGGTAACGGTCTCGCTAAAACCGTTTACAAAATCAAGGTTTAGGGTATAATCAACAGATTGATTTCCCGAGTTACACACTCCTTTATCGCCACTTGTATTGTTGATTAAGAAAGTCGGAGTCGTTGAATTAATAGTAAAATTAGTCGGATTGATGTTGTAGAAAATGTTGTCTGCAGCTTCCACCATAATACGAGCCTGAGAGGTCGCATTATCTGGAATTACTATGTTTTCGGTGCCGTCATTCGGCGTGTTGGCTTTCAAAGTAATCGGGAAGGTAGCTCCGCCATCTGTAGAAAGTTTAATATTCACATTGGCACAATTAATCGGATTAGAAGTGGTTACGCCCACATTCCACGTAATCGTTTGTGTACTTCCTGTATCCCAGGTTACTGGACTTGAAGGTGCGGTTACGGTAAAAGCGGCAGCACTAATCACCGTTACTTTCATATCGTCTCTAGCGGTATTTCCACCTCCAGAGAAGTTATCGCGAACCGTAAAAGCAAAATTCATTTCTCTGGCCACAGTGGGCAACACCTCCCAAGTTGTTGGTAGGCCGCTTGCATAGGTTGCTAAATCTGGGAAATGTCTTGTTGGAGATGATTTCGAAGGCAAAGAACGGAACATCGGACCTTCAGCGTTTGTTCCTGCAGGAGGCATTACTGCTCCAATTTCATTATCAATCTGTTCCCAATTATAGGTCAAACTTTGCAATCCGTTAGCGTCCGTAGCAACCCCTGTTAATTTAAAAGGAGTGGATGCGGGTATGGTGTAATTAGCACCAGCATCGGCTGTAGGTGCCGCATTCCCGGTATTTGTTTCCGCAGCACAAGTTGCTGTGGTTGAAACATAATCCCACATTTCACCAATACTTACGGCATGAAAATGATCGTCACTATTACCCGTTGCCGAACCTGTACCAATGACATTTGGATTACAAATACCTGCGTATCCCATGATGGTAGAAGCACTTCCTGGTTCAACAGCAGTGGCGTTGTTTCTTTGACAGTTATTGTTCTGCGTGTGGTTGGCTCCAAACTGATGTCCTAACTCGTGGGCAACATAATCAATATCGTATGGATCGCCAATCGGTTGGCCAATCCCAGTAACCCCATTTCCTTTCTGACCAGACCTACAAACGACCCCCAGTCCTGCCAATCCATCACCACCAATACTAAAAATGTGTCCGATATCGTAATTGGCATCACCAATAACTCCATCACAAATGGTTTGTGTTTGACCAATCATAGAGCCAGCATTACCATCATTAATTCCCGGAGAAATTCCATTGGAAGGGTCGTTATCAACGTCACCATCGGTGGCCCCGTCCAAATAAATAATGTTTTCATTGTTTCCAACAATCACCATCCGAACACCAAGATCCATTTCAAAAACTCCATTCACTCTAGTCATGGTAGTATTCATGGCTGATAACACGGCTGCTTTTTTAGTAGCATCCGATTCTCCAGATCCAACCCCTTGTCTGGTCAGATGAAATTGTGAATACTCACCACTAGCCACAATGGCAATCCGATAGGTTCGTAACTTTCCGTCATTGGCATTGCTTCGCTGTACAAAGCGCGTTTCGGCAGCCTTAGTGTTTTCCTCCACCTTACAGGCAAATTCACGATCTGTGTTGGATAAACTATTCCGTCCATAAACAATGTATTTTTTATGATCCTTTGAATAGGGATCTATGTACACCGTTGGTCTATTTCCAGAGAATATCGTAGCATGAAATCCATCTGTACCCAAGCTAATTTTAGCTACGGCGGTCGGATCGTCAATTCCAGTACCGGTATACGAGGTAATATTCGGAAATTTTTGTTGCAAGGCCGGCTCTAAATTTGAAGTTTCGCGAATCATGAAACGCGAATTCTCTCCCAATTCATTCGGCAATTCAAGCATTACTCCCTTTTCTGAGCTTTTCAATTGATTGGTCAATTGATCCAAACCAATGGAAACCAGCTTGTAGGTTGCGGGTACATTTTTGATTTGATATAACTTCGGATTGGCTCCTTGATATTCTTCGTATTGTAGTTCTTGCCAGGTTCCTTGTGACAAAATAGATTGTGTGAGACCAAAAGTTCCTAGACAGAAGAGAAGGATGAGCTTTTTCTTTATCATGATAGTGGCTTTGAGGATAACCAAATATACGGATTTCTTTATCTTTGCACTTCTATTTATGAGCAGAATAATTCAACTCGAAGACCTGAATCGCAAAGATTACAAGGTTACATGGGATTACCAATCGCACTTACTTCAACAGATCGTTGATACTAAAATCAGCAATCGAAAAAATGACACAACGGTTCCGACAAAAAATCACTTTTTGTTTGTAGAACATCCGCATGTTTACACTTTAGGAAAAAGTGGTGATATGAGTAACTTGCTATTATCCGAAGAAAAATTAAGCGAAAAAGGAGCTTCTTTCTACAAAATCAATCGCGGTGGTGATATTACCTATCACGGTCCTGGTCAGGTTGTAGGTTATCCCATTTTAGATTTGGAAAATTTCTTTACTGATATTCATAAATACCTACGATTGCTAGAGGAAACCATAATTCTGACCATTGCCGAATACGGAATTAAAGGCACCAGAAGCAAGGGCGAAACTGGCGTTTGGTTGGATGTAGACACGCCATTCGCGAGAAAGATTTGCGCCATGGGAATTCGTTCTTCTCGATGGGTAACCATGCACGGATTTGCTCTAAATGTGAATACCAATCTTGGATTTTTTGATCATATTATTCCATGCGGAATTAAAGGAAAGGCGGTTACATCCATGGAAGCCGAATTAGGTAGAAAACTAGACATGGAAGAAGTGAAAGAAAAAATCTTGGTTCACTTTAAAAGCCTGTTCGAGGTAGATCAATTTATTTCCAAACGAAAATCAGTCAAAATTTAAGGACAACTGTTCTGGTAGTAATCGAAAGGTTTTTCGGTGATGTGGTGTTACCCCAAATTCTTTAATTGCTTCTCGGTGTTTCTTGGTAGGATATCCCTTGTTTTTATGCCAATCGTACTGTGGGAAATCTAAATGAATTTTCTCCATATAAGCATCTCTGTAGGTCTTTGCCAAAATAGAAGCCGCCGCAATACTGGTAAACTTTCCATCACCTTTGACGATGGTTTCGTACGGGACCTCTTTATAAGGCTTGAACTTATTGCCGTCTACAATGATGAATTCAGGAGCGACTTTTAATCCGTCTAAGGCTCGGTGCATCCCCAACAAAGAAGCCTGCAATACATTGATTTCATCCACTTCTTGCTGCCAAATGAACGAGACGGAGTAAGCAATGGCTTCAGCTTCAATAATTGGTTTCAGTAGTTGCCGATCTTTCTCGGATAGCTTTTTAGAATCATTTAATAAAGGATGATGAAATTCTGGATCTAAAATCACAGCTGCAGCAACCACAGGCCCACTCAGGCAACCTCTACCTGCTTCATCTGTTCCAGCCTCTTTTGCAAACCCGCTGTAATTGTTCTTAAGCATGTTGCAATTTAAGAGATTTCGAAATAATTATTAACAAATTGTATCGTTTAAAAAGTTTACTTTTGCCCTTGTTGTATGCGAATCATGACAAAAAAATCCGTCTTTTTAAGCCTTATCGTTTTGCTCTCACTTTCTACGTTTTCACAACGTAAATTAACAGGTACAGAGCGAATCAGTGAGGAAGATCGAAAATATTTTGGTCTCGATTCTACCATGACAAGACGTACCAAGGTCATCCTATCCGGTAAAACAAAATATACTGATTACAAGATTTTTAATTTTCGAGGCGATACTTCTATCGTTGACACCACGCTGAACATTAAAAAGTACTACAAGTTCAATTACTTGCGAAAGGACAACTTCGATTTGTTACAGTTTCACAACCAGGGACAGACTTACAACACTTTGTCCTATCAATTCAATGACCTTGACATATTGCCAGACATTGGGTTTTCGGCAAAGCAGTTTGCGTATATGGATGTGGAAGATATTCCCCATTACGAAGTTCCTACTCCAACCACAGAAATAACCTATAAAACAGGTTTGCAACAGGGCCAATTTGTAGACCTTATTTTCACTACCAACTACTCAAGACGCTTCAACGTTTCGATGTCGTACAAAGGTCTTCGTTCTTTGGGAGCCTATCGAAGATCGTTGGTAAGTGCTGGTAATTTTAGAACCACCTTTTCATACCGGACTCAGCAAAACCAGTACGAAATTCGTGGGCACTATGCGAGTCAAGATTTCTTCCACGAAGAAAGTGGAGGACTCACGGCTGCAGCTCTTGTGAATTATTTGAATAACGATGAGAATTTTAGCACTCGATCTCGATTGGATGTGAATTTATTGGACGCTGAAAACACCTTTAATTCCAAAAGACTTTATGTAGAACAGAGCTACAAACTTTTGGCCAGTAAGGACAGTGCGACCAATAAGGACTTCAGCAATTTGAAACTCGGACATGTATTCAAATCTGAAACAAAAGATTACGCGTTTAATCAGTCTTCCACGACCACAGCTATCTTCGGAAATGTAAACTCGACGAATCCTGATGACAATACCGCGACACAACGGGTAATGGATAATCAATTGAATCTTGAGTTCAATTCGAAATATGTTTTAGGTCGATTCAAGGTGAAAGCCAACCTAACTTCGGTTCGGTATGGATATGATACCATTCTAAACTCGGCAAGCAACTTGAACGAATTCAAACTGGAAGACAATGCTTTTTCCTTTGGCGCCGATTGGAAAGCGCGATTTAAGAACTTTAAAATCTATGCAGACGGTAGAATCACTCCAGGAAATAGCTTGCTAGCTGGAAGCTTTTTGAAAGGGGAAGCCATGTTCGATAAGGATAGTTTGATTACCATTAAAGCGAGTTTGTTACTGAGTTCGAAATCTCCAAATTTCAATACAATCCTTCATCAAAGTCGATATGATGATTACAACTGGCGAAAAAACTTTAGTCGGGTCAACACCCGGGATTTGGGCTTTTCCATTCAATCCAAATGGATCAATGCAGATGTAAATTTCACCAACATCGACAACTATACCTATTTCGATGAAAACAACACACCGCAACAATTTGGGAACCAAATTACCTATTTAAAAGTCAAGGCAAACAAAGAATTTCGCTACGGCAAATTCGCACTAGACAATACGGTGCTGTATCAAAATGTGACAGGTGGTGCTGATGTATTTCGGGTTCCCGAATTTGTGACTCGCAATACCTTATATTTTACCGATTACTGGTTTAAAAACAACCCTATGTTGGCTCAGGTTGGGGTGACTTTCAAGTATTTTACCAAATATCGGATGAATGCCTATAATCCTTTGCTGGCCGAATTCACCTTGCAAAACACCGACGAAATTGGCTTTCCAACGCTAAACCTGTTTTTGAATGCGCAAGTGAGACGAACACGTATTTTCTTTATTGCTGACAATGTACTTTCGAGCTTAGGCAACCGCGATTATTTTTCGGCGCCAAATTATCCATTCAGAGATTTCACCTTCCGATTTGGAGTGGTGTGGAATTGGTTTATATAGCTTATGAAAACATTAGAAAAAAACTGGAAACTATTTCTTCTAGCAAGTTTAACACTTGGACTTGCTCCTTTTAATCCGCCTCACATTGTGGGTAAAATCAAATGGATTCTAGGCGGAAATGCCTTTTCGGGTCCCGATGCTATGAAGGCGATGGATTATTTTGATGTGCTACTTCACGGAAGTCCTTGGGTATTGTTGCTATTATCTCTAATCACACTAGCTATCAATAAAAGCAAGAGGGCCTAAGCTTTTACTAATTTGCGAATCTTGATTTGAAAAGCCGCAAAAAGTAAGGTCATAAAAGGAGACAACCAATTGAAAAAGGCATAAAACGCGTAATCAAAAACTGGAACTCCTAGCACCCCAGAATGATACGCTCCACAGGTATTCCACGGAATTAACACAGAAGTTACCGTTCCAGAATCTTCAAGGGTTCTACTTAAATTTTCAGGAGCAAGCCCCTTGTCTGTATAGGCCTTGGCATACATTTTCCCCGGAACAACAATGGCTAAATATTGGTCGGAAGCCGTAAAGTTTAGTCCAACACAGGTAAAAACCGTACTGGCAAACAATCCGAAGATGGAATCAAATAAATTAAGCATGAACGAACTGATGCGTGCTAAAGCTCCAATTGCATCCATCACGCCACCAAACACCATCGCGCATAGAATTAACCAAATGGTACCCAACATTTTGGCCATCCCTCCTGCCGTAAACAGGTCGGCCAGGGCTTCATTTTCAGTAGCCACCGAAGTCTCTACTGTTATAGCTTGCAATACACCTTTGTAGGCCGAGTTGAAATCTAATTTTTCTACATTGGCCACTTGGGCAACTACTTCCGGTTGAAAAATCAAGGCAAAAATTCCGCCCAAAAGAGTTCCCGCCAATAAGGCCACCAAGGGTGGAGTCTTTTTAATGATCAAAACAATGACCGCGATCGGCACTAGAAATAACCATGGTGAAATATTGAAAGCCTTATCGATATCGGTAAGCAGGGTGTTTACATCTGCCTGACCAGAGGTATTTTGAAAAAACCCAAGGATGATAAAAATAACCAAGGTTACCGTAATCGTTGGAACCGTGGTATAGGCCATGTATTTGATATGGGTAAACAAATCGGTACCCGCCATTGCTGGAGCCAAATTGGTAGTATCGGACATGGGCGACATCTTATCGCCAAAATAGGCACCTGAAAGAACAGCACCTGCTGTCATTCCCAACGAAATACCCAAAGCTTCACCGATTCCGATGAGTGCAATTCCGACTGTAGCCGCAGTGGTCCAAGAACTACCTGTTGCGATAGAAATCACCGCACATATTATCAAGGTAGCGGCAAGAAATATGGTCGGATTCAATACTTGTAATCCGTAATAAATCATGGCTGGAATAATACCACTAATCAACCATGTTCCGGCTAATGCGCCAACCATCAATAAAATAAGAATGGCCCCAGAAGTAGATTTTACATTCTCGGCAACTTCCTCAATCATGGTTTTATAGGACACCTTATTTCGAAATCCGACAAAGGCAGCAACCGCGCCCCCCATTAATAGGATGAATTGATTACTCCCACTCAAGGCATCATCTCCAAAAACAAATACATTGTAAGCAAGCATTCCGACCAAAATGAGAACAGGCAATACTGCCTCCCAAATACTCAATTGAGCGTTGTCGATGATTTTTTGATTCTCAATTTCTATTTCTGATAAGTCCTTTCCTTCTGCCATTGATTTCGATTTGTTCTGTAATGTTACGATTTTAACAAATCCTGTGCAAATCGAAAGAGTTGGCTTATTTTTGCGGCGTGGATTCTTTAACACAGATTGTATTAGGAGCAGCCTGCGGCGAGGCCGTATTGGGAAAAAAAATTGGAAACAGAGCTTTGCTTTTTGGAGCGATTGGAGGAACCATCCCTGATTTGGATGTGATTATTGGTCGTTTGTTGTATTCTAATGAAATACATGTGATGGCTTTTCACAGAGGATTCATGCATTCCTTCCTTTTTGCCATCATTGGCTGTTTCGTCTTTGGTTGGTTGACCTATTTTCTATACAATCGTGGGGACCGACTCGGAACATCTTCCTTGAGTGATTGGATCTGGTTGTACTTTTGGTCCATTTTTACCCATCCGATTTTGGATAGTTTTACACCTTATGGCACTCAACTTTTTGCGCCATTTTCCGATTATCGTGTTGCCTTCAATACCATTTCAGTAGCAGATCCTTTATATACAATTCCCTTTTTGCTGTGTTTGGTGATTTTAATGTTTCAAAAACGAAACAGTCCTCGCAGACGATGGTGGTTCAAAGCCGGAGTCATCTTGAGCAGTTGCTACTTGAGTCTTACGGTTATTAATAAATTTCATATTGACAGTGTCTTTGAAAAATCATTCGAAAAAAAGGGAATCAATTACTCAAGGTTTTCGGCACAACCGACCATTTTAAACAATGTTTTGTGGTATGCCGTTGCAGAAACTGAAGATCGATATGTCTTGAGTTATTATTCGTTGTTCGACACGGAATCGTACGCAGTTCAAATGTTATCTACTTCCAAAAATCATGAGCTTCTTGACATGACGGATCCGAACTTACGCCTCTTAACTTGGTTTAGTAAGGACTACTACAGCCTGAAAAAAGACGACACCACAGGTCGGTACATTTATACAGATTTGCGCTATCCTTTGCTCAATCCCGATGATCCCAACTCGGCGATTTTCAATTTTACCATTTACAAGAACAAGGAGGAATGGGACATCATTCCTTTTCGAGGAAACCCTCCAAGTGCAGATGATTTTCAATTGTTTTTAGATCGAGTGAAGGGAATCTAACAGCAATGATCATTTATCAGTAAACAATGATCGGTTAATAATTATGATTTGGGATTTTAGAATTTAGATTTTAGATTTTGGATAGGAATGTCATCCTGAACCTTTCGTCTATCGCTCAAGACAGGCTCTGTCGAAGGATTTAATGCACTTTTTTCTTTAATGAGGTCATAGTGTCAGTTCGAGTGTTTTTTGAGGAACGAGAAAAACGTATCGAGAACAATCCGCATCTCGATACAAATTTCATTTCCTTCGGAAATAGAAATTCACTCGATGTGACAGAAGATGAAATCAAGAACCTAATAATGAAAGATTGCCACGTCGTTCCACTCCTCTCAGTCACAAATGTTACCTTATCATTCCCGTGAAAACGGAAATCTAGGTCAGTATTTATTCTGGATTCCCAATCAAGTTGGGAATGACAACAAAGAGCCAAGGGCGAGAAGCTAACAGCCCAAAAAAAACAAAAACCTTATACTTTCAAACTTTCTAACTTGCCAACTTCGTTCATCACTCCAACTTCAATCATGCATTGCTTCATCATTTGATAAGTACGCTCGATATCATTGTCCAAGCCAATAGAGAAGCGAATCAATCCGTCGGTCAATCCCATTTCAGCTTGTTCTTCTTCAGGAATTTCAGAAGAAGTAGATGTGCCCGGAGCCGAGAACAAGGTTTTGTAAAATCCTAAACTCACCGCCAAATAACCAAGATTTCTGTGTTGCATGAGTTCCATTAATTGATTGGCTTTTTCCAAACAACCCACATCAATCGTCAACATACCTCCAAATCCGAATTCAGGGTGCATCATTCTTTTAAATAGCTTATGAGAAGGGTGTGATTCCAATCCAGGATATACCGTCTTCAGTCCGTCTTTTTCAAACTGTTCTGCCAAAAACATCGCGTTTTTCGAATGTTGTTTCATTCGAATGTGAAGGGTTCTTAGGTTCTTTAATACAGATGCCGCTCTAAGGCTATCCATCGTAGAGCCGAATAGCATACAAGCTCCATCATTTACATTTCGTAAATCATTGATCATTTCTTGAGTACCACAAACTACTCCCCCAACAGTATCTGAGGCACCGTTGATGAATTTTGTTAAACTGTGAATTACGATATCCGCACCCAATTTAGCCGGGGCGATGGACAATGGCGAAAAGGTATTGTCTACTACCAGTTTTAACTCGTATTTCTTTGCCAAATCAGCAAGCGCTTCAATATCAGCAACCTCCAAAAGCGGATTGCTAACGGACTCACAGTACAACACCCTTGTTTTCGAAGTAATGGCGTCTTCCACCTTTTCAAGGTTGGTGATGTCAACAAAGGATGTAGAGATCTGAAACTTAGGTGCGAAGTTTTTCAAAAATGCATAAGTTCCGCCGTAAATGGTTCTGCTTGAAACAATATGATCCCCAGCATCGCACAACTGCATTAGCACAGGAGTGATAGCACCCATTCCAGATGCCGTAACATTGGCCGTTTCGGTTCCTTCCATAGCAGCCAAAGCCTCCCCCAAATACAGGTTGGAAGGCGAGGAATGTCGCGAATACAAATAACAGCCGTCGGCATTCCCTTCAAAGGTATCGAACATGGTTTTTGCCGATAAAAATGTATAGGTTGATGAATCAGAAATTGAAGGATTCACGCCTCCAAATTCTCCGAAGTATTGTAAATCTTGAATGTTGTCTGCAGGTTGAAATGACATAGTTATAGTTTTTTATTCATCTAAATTATATTATTACTATATTATAATCAATATTTATTATTTTTTATAGTAATTTTATCTATATAATTTAATTAATACAGAATATTATTCTAAAAGTAATTGAAATTCGATCTATTTTTAGAAAAAAGCGCAATTCTCATGCTCGACCAAACAGATAAAAAACTAGTCAACCTCATTCAGGAAAACAGCAAACAAAGCACCAAACAGTTGGCTTTGCAACTGAATCTTTCGGTAACTGCGGTCTACGAACGCATCAAAAAACTCGAAAAAGAACAGGTCATTCGCAAGTATGTAGCACTCATCAACAAACAAAAGATTGACAAGTCTTTTTTGGTATTTACCCATGTAAAGCTCACACAACACAGTAAGAACAATATCCGGTCCTTTGAAAAAGAAATTTTAAAACTAGAAGAAGTAAGTGAGTGCTTCCACGTAAGTGGTGATTACGATTACATCATAAAAGTCTATTTAAAAGACATGGAAGCTTATCGCGACTTTATGGTGACCAAGCTCACGGCAATTCCGAATATTGGGAGTACCCACAGCAGTTTTGCCATTGAGGAAGTGAAAAACTCTACTCATATTCAAGTATAAAAAAACCCGAAGCTATCGCTTCGGGTTTCGATTATGTCATTGTGGTTCTACTTACTTTGCATGTGAACCATCGCAATATCCGTCTTTGTCGGCGGTGTTACCACATCCGCATTTTGGTCTTTCTGGATTTTTCATTATTTATGATTTAAAAGTGTTGATTAAGCTTTGGTCTTTACTTCAAAAGACATTTCCATTAAGTCGTCTATGAACTTATCTTTTAAGTCATCGAAGAACGACTTGGATCCGTACTTTACGTTAAAGTCTGCTCTGTTTACCATAAACTTTTCACTCTTAAAAGTAGTTACACCACCTTCAGTCATGATCATTGCAGGAATGGTAATGCTTTTCGTTACGTCTTTGATGGTTAAGTTTCCTGTTACGTTTAATTTTCCTTCAGCTTCAGTAACAGAAGTAATCACAAACTTAGAAGTTGGAAACTTTGCTACATCAAAAAAGTCATCACCTTTTAAGTGACCTTCTAATTTTCCAGCGCCGTCAGAACCAGCCATATCTTTGTTAACGATGGTGTTCATGTCGATTACGAACTCTCCTTGAGTTACTGTACCATTCTCAACAACTAAACCTCCACTCTTTAAGCTTACAACTCCGTCGTGAGCTCCAGTTGGCTTTGTTCCTTTCCATGTTAATACAGACGCAGCTGTATCTACATTGTTTAATTCAGAAACATTTACTGCTACTTCTTTGGCTTCTTTGGTTTCTACTGCTTCCTTTTTTTCTCCTTTACACGCTGTTGCTACTACTGCTAACACAACAACTGCCATGAATATTTTCTTCATTTTCTTTGGTTTTAGTTTTAATAATGCACACAAAGATAACTGATATATTTTCCATGGAAAATACTTTAACAAAATTTTATCACTCCTTGTTTTTAGAGTCGATACAGATGGTTACGGGTCCGTCGTTTATCAGGGCAACTTTCATATCTGCGCCAAAAGATCCTGTAGCAATCTTTTTACCTAGATTGCTTTCTAGAGTCTTAATAAAGGACTCGTAAAGTGGTATGGCAACGGGTGGTTTTGCAGCCCTAATATAACTAGGTCGATTCCCTTTTTTTGTAGATGCATGAAGCGTAAACTGACTAATTAATAGTACCTCTCCATCAACATCGGTGAGCGAAGTATTCATCACACCATTGCCATCTGGGAAAATTCGCAAGTTGATGATTTTCTTCACCAACCAATCGATGTCATTTTGATCATCAGCCTCTTCTATTCCTAGTAGTACCAACAAACCGTTTCCAATCTGACCTGCAATTTGTTGGTCAATGGTGACACTTGCTTCAGAAACACGTTGAATTACAATTCTCATTCCCAGATATCCGTTCTATAATTTTCTTCTTCTCCTTCTAGGATTTGTAGGTAGCTTTTGTAGCGTGACCATGAAATCTCTTCGTTCTCGAGAGCATCTTTTACAGCACATTGAGGTTCTTTTACATGAATGCAATTGTTAAACTTACAATGCTCTTTTAAGGCAAAAAACTCGGGGAAATAATCTCCCAATTCCTCCTTATCCATATCCACAACACCAAATCCCTTGATACCCGGTGTGTCAATAATTTTGGCATCAAATTGCAAATCGAACATCTCCGCAAAAGTGGTGGTGTGTTGCCCTTGTTTGTGTTGATCGGAAGTTTCCTTAGTTTTTAAATCCAACCCAGGTTCAATGCTATTGATTAAGGTCGACTTCCCCACACCAGAATGTCCCACAAACATGCTAGTTTTTCCTGTCATCAATTCCTTTACCTTATCAATATTGATATTCTTGGTGGCTGAAATTTCCAGACAAGTATAACCAATGGCTTCGTAGATATCCTTTAAATACAGAACCTCAGCTCGGTCTTCCAACTCGTAGGCATCAATCTTGTTAAATAACAAAACGGTATCGATACGATATGCTCTGGTTGACACTAAAAATCGATCAATAAATACTGGAAAAGTGGTCGGATTATTGACGGTGACCAATAAAAAAACCAAATCAACGTTTGCCGCGATAATATGTGTTTGCTTAGACAGGTTTACCGACTTCCGAACAATGTAATTTTCACGGTCCAAAATCTTTTCAATCACACCAATCTCCTCATCTCCTAAAGTTTCTAGATGAATTTGAACCTTGTCTCCAACGGCAATCGGATTGGTACTTTTGATACCTTTAATTCGGAATTTTCCTTTGATTTTACATTTATAAACCACGCCTTCTTGGGTCTTTACCCAATACCAGCTTCCTGTAGATTTATAAACGATTCCGATCATAATACAAAAATACGAAAGTAATTACCGGTAAATTTCAAAAGTAACCTACCCATTGATGATTCGCTCTTGGTGATTGATCGACTCTTGGTGAATGGCTTTGAACATTCGTAGCACAAACTCTTCACTCAATCCTCGCTCTTCACCTTCTAAAATCATATTGCCCAGAATCTCATTCCAACGTCTCGATTGTAAGACGGCAACGTTATTCTCTTTTTTCAATTCACCAATTTGATCTGAAACTTTCATTCGTTTCCCTAATAAATTGATCAATTGATCATCAATCATATTAATTTGCGCTCTGCAATTCTCTAGAGACGCTCGATAACTCTTATCCGTTTCAGTTCGTTTTCTAATGCGTAAATCTTCCATAATTTGAACCAATCGTTTAGGCGTTACCTGCTGAGCAGCATCGGACCATGCATTATCTGGATCGGTATGCGTTTCAATCATTAAACCGTCAAAATTTAAATCCAATGCTGTTTGAGAAACATCAAAAATCATGTCTCGCTTTCCTGTAATGTGTGATGGATCACAGATCAATGGCAAATCTGGAAAACGATCTTGAAATTCAACAGCCAACTGCCATTCAGGTACGTTTCTATACTTACTCTTTTCATAGGTAGAAAATCCACGGTGAATTGCACCTAATTTCTTTATTCCTTTGGAATACAATCTTTCGATTCCTCCTAACCACAAGGCCAAATCCGGATTCACAGGATTCTTTACTAAAACAATTTTATCGGTTCCTTCTAGGGCATCGGCCAATTCTTGCATGATGAATGGCGAAACTGAACTTCTTGCGCCAATCCAAAGCAAATCCACATCATTTTCAATGGCCAATTTTACGTGGGTAGCATTGGCAACTTCCGTGCACGTTTTTAATCCGGTTTCTTCTTTTACCTTTTTCAACCAACCCAATCCCAAAGCACCAACGCCTTCAAAATTTCCAGGTCTTGTTCGAGGTTTCCATATTCCGGCGCGATAATAATTAACGTCTGTATCTTTCAATTGATGTGCAATTTCTAGAACCTGTCCTTCGGTTTCTGCACTACACGGACCTGCAATTACTAACGGATGGGGTAAATTCATCTCATCCAACCAACTTCTTAATGCTTTTGAGTTTTCCATTTTTTCTATTATTGAATTCCTTTTAGTATCGTTTTTATATGATTTGTATTTTCCATGGTTTTGAAGACCTCTTCAAATTGATCTTCTTCCATTAGATTTTTGAAATGCTCCAAATTCTGAATGTATTCTTGGAGGGTTTCCAATATGTTTTCTTTGTTCTCTTTAAAAATTGGCGTCCACATCGCAGGCGAACTTTTTGCCAATCGCACGGTCGATTCAAAACCACTGCCCGCCATATCAAAAATATCACGTTCGTTTTGCTCTTTATCAATTACCGTTTTGCCCAACATAAATGAACTGATGTGGGATAAATGTGACACATAGGCAATATGTTTGTCGTGAGCCACAGGATCCATATACCGGATACGCATCCCAATTCTTCTAAAAATTTCCAATCCTTTTTCTTGCAATTTGAAAGCCGTTTTTTCAACCTCGCAAATGATGTTGGTCTTGTTTTGAAAGAGTCCGTTAATGGCTGCTTCCGGACCCGAAAATTCGGTACCTGCAATCGGGTGTGTGGCCAAAAAGTTTCGACGCTTCGGATGGTTGGCAACCAATTTGCACAACTTTTCTTTGGTAGACCCGGCGTCGAAAACCAAGGTGTCATCTCCAATACGATCGAGCACCTGTGGCAAAACTTTCTGCTGGGCATCTACGGGAATAGCAACAATAACCACCTCGGCTTGGGACAAATCTTGCATTTCAAAAGCATGATCGATAAAGCCTATCTCAAGCGCCTTCTTGACATTCTCTGGATTTTTATCGAAACCATAAACAACAGCATCTTTGAAAGCATCTTTGATGTCCTTACTCAAACTTCCACCGATCAACCCCAATCCGATTACATAAACCTTCATCTAAAATCTATTTATAGCTTCTACAATTTTTTCTTCTGGAACACACAATGAAAACCGAATGTAACCCTCTCCCTGCGAACCAAAAACAGTACCAGGAGTGATGAAAATATCTTTTTCGTACAAAATTTGATCCGTCAATTCGGTACAGGTTTTTCCTTCGGGAACTTTTGCCCAGATGAACATTCCCACTGCATCATCTATCGGCTCACAATCCAACAAAGAAGCGAGTTCTAAAATCTGCTTTTTGCGTTGTTGATACACCTCATTCTGACTCTCAAACCAATCGTTTTGAATCCGAAGGGCTTCCATAGCTCCTTTTTGAATTCCGTAAAACATTCCAGAATCCATGTTACTTTTTACCTTCAGGATTTCATTGATATATCGAGCATCTCCCAAGACCATGCCGACTCTCCAGCCTGCCATATTGAAGGTTTTACTCAAAGAGTTGAGTTCCAAGGCAGTTTCTTTGGCTCCTTCAGCACTCAGAATACTAGCCGGATTGTCATTCAAAATGAAACTATAGGGATTGTCGTTAATGATTAAAATGTTGTGCCTCTTTCCGAATGCGATGAGTTTGTCAAAAGTATCTTCCAAAGCCTTAGCTCCTGTTGGCATGTGTGGGTAGTTGACCCACATGATCTTTACCTTAGACAAATCCATGTTCTCTAAGGAATCAAAATCAGGTTGCCACTGTGTAGCGGCGGTTAAGTCATAAAATATTGGCGCTGCTCCTACCAATTTGGTCACAGAGGTGTAGGTTGGATATCCTGGATTCGGAACCAACACCGCATCACCCTCATTTAGGAATGCCATCGAAATGTGCATGATGCCCTCCTTACTACCCATCAAAGGCAAAATCTCGTCTACAGGGTTGGCTTCCACGCTGTATTTCTGATTGTAAAAATGAGCAATAGCCTGACGTAAACCTGGTAAACCTTGATAAGATTGGTATTTGTGCGCTCCTAAATCGGTCATGCTTTCTTGAATCGCATCAATTACTTTTTGTGGCGGATTCAAATCTGGACTCCCAATTCCCATATTGATGATGGGTTTACCATCGGCAATCAATTGACGCACCTCTCTTAATTTCTTAGAGAAGTAGTATTCTTGAACCGTTTCCAATCGTTTTGCACTCGCTATCATCCTCTTCCGTTTTTATAAGCGCCTAATATTTTAAAATCCTCAGCCATAATTTCTATCAAAGACACCGCTTTTTGATAATCTGCAAACTCAGAAAAAGTTACATCTACAAAAAAGGAATATTTCCATGGTGTTTCAATAACCGGCAAGGACTGAATTTTGGTCAAATTCATTTTACAATCACTTAACACATTTAACAAGGTGGCCAAACTTCCTCGTTTGTGGTTCAATTGAAATTTAAAAGATGCTTTGTTCACTTCCTTTTCATTCAATGCCGGTTTGTCTTTGGACAAAATCACAAAACGCGTGGCATTGTCTTTAATGGTCTGAATATCGTCTGCAAGCACCGTTAAATTGAATAAATCTGCTGCCATTTTTGGAGCTATTGCCGCAATTTTCGGCAGGCGCTGGTTGGAAATTCGTTGTGCTACCAAAGCCGTATCAACATCCTCAACCAATTTTATATGCTTGTGATTCTTAAAGAACTTTTTGCATTGCAAAAGCGCCATGGGATGCGACCAAACCTCTTCAATATCCTCAATACCTTGATTGTCCAAAGCCATCAAATGATGATGAATATTTAAATAATATTCTCCAGTGATGTGCAGGTTGTACTCGTCAAGAAGTGCGTAATTGGGAATGATAGAACCCGCAATGGTATTTTCTATTGCCATAACCCCCATATCTACCTTGTCTTCAAGGATGGCATCCGCTAGTTCAGTAAAAGACATGCATTCCAATAGTGCTTTACTTTCGCCGAATAGTGCGTTCACAACCATGTGGTGGTTCGATCCTTTTGCTCCCTGGATGGCAACCTTATTTTTCATACAAATAAAAAAGCCTCGAAAATCGAGACTTTATGATATATTTTATTCCATACAAAGCCTCACCTCTTATTGAAAAAATAAAAGTAAAAATAGAACTGAGACCAAGTATTCGTATTCATAATTTCTTGATTGAGAGACAAATCTAAAGATTAATATGAAAATTGCAAGAAGAAATGAAAAAGATTTTAAAATTGATCTCTTTTTTCAGGTAAAGACCCTAAATCTTTAGGGTTTACGGGCCTATCCTCATACATGTGATCAAAGGTTTTCTCAGTTTGATAGTTATCCGTTAAGACTTTGTAAACCATGATCACCACAAAAACCTGTCCGATGACTGTGGTATAAAAAACCCAGTTAAACGGAAAATTCATAGCACTCATAATGGTTACGGTTACTAAAAGAAGCGTCGTGATTGCCACGTATACCATTGCTGGAACCTTCATAATTGATTTGTTTAATAAATTATTACTTTTGTTAAACAAAAATACAGGTTCTTCTTGTGTGAATTCCTTATAATTATGTTAATTCCTTTTAAATAGATGGATAAGAATGTTTTAGGTACCGATTTGCAATGTTGTTGTACCAGCCCGATGACTGGTTTTTACAGAGATGGTTTTTGCAGAACTGACGAAATGGATACAGGAACACATACCGTATGCGCCATTGTAACTAAGGAGTTCCTTTTGTATTCGGCCTCCAAAGGCAACGATTTAATGACTCCAATGCCTTATTGGAATTTTCCTGGGTTAAAACCTGGTGATAAATGGTGTTTGTGTATCTCCAGATGGTTGGAGGCAGAAAGAGCCGGAAAAGCTCCCTTTATCGTTTTGGAAGCTACTCACGAAAAAAGCCTGCAGTATACAAGTCTCGAAAAACTGCAAGAATACGCCTTTACTGAATAACTCCTGTTTTACCCATCACTTGCAAGACGCCAAGGGCAGCGGCTTCTCCCGCTAGCATGGCTGCATTCAGAGAGGCATTCAACTGCACATCACCCGCTAAAAAAATACGTTCTTTCAATTGAGTTTCAGATGGAGAGACCTCATATTGGAAGTTGTGTAGCTGCGGCAAGGCCTTGTCGATTTGATAACGCTTCAAAAACTGAAGGTTCTTTATTCCACATTCTTCTTGAAGCTCTTTGGTTACCGCTGCAATCAATTCCTTTTCGGACAAACTATGATCTTTCACCACCGTCACAGAGAGTAATTCTTGATCTCCTCTTTGGGTCATTTCGACACTGCTATGGTAAAAGATATTATTGATGAGGGACTTTCTACTAGCTACCAACCCAATAAATGGTTTTTGAATCACTCGAGCATCGGTGGTAAAGTACAAGGTGTCGCAAGACTTCCAATCCAATTGTTGGTTTTTCAAATTAGAAATCAGACTGCTTGCTTCGGTAGCAATTATGGTGTAATCGGTTTTAATCTCATTTCCATCTTCCAAAACGATTTTCGTGTCTTGAATCGCTTTTACCTTTGTATTGAGTTGAATGGTGGTTTTTTGTAAATGACTGGATAGCTGTTTGCTAATTTCCTCGATTCCTCCCTTCGGAATTAAGGCCAAACCCTCAGCAAACATTTTAAAAACAAATTCGAACATTCGGCTCGAAGTTTCCAATTTCTCTTCCAGGAAAATTCCCGTAAAAAAGGGTTGGAAAAAGTTATGGATGATCTTTTCTGAAAATCCGTAACCTCGAAGGTATTCCATGGTAGATACCTCAGCCGACTCAAAAATCTTATCGATGGATTTCTTTTTCAATTGATTTTGCAACTGAAATATTTTCAATTTATCGCCTAAGGTTGCTACATTCGAAAACAGGGTCTTCATCCATAAGGATCGATCCCTTAAAGGATCACCGATATATGATTTCTTACCTTTTTTGAAAATCGCCGCGCCACTAATAAACTCCTGAACTGATAATGCCTTGTAATCTAGAAACTTCTTGGCAGCCGGATAATTGGACAACAACACTTGAAAACCACGATCGAGTTGGTATCCGTCCACAACATCGGTCTTTACACGTCCGCCCAGTCGATCAGAACCCTCCAAAATAGTTGGTGCAAAACCAAACTCTTCAAGAGTCTTTGCTGCGATGATTCCGCTTATCCCTCCTCCAATGATGTGTATCCTGATATCTTCTGTTGTCATGTTACATGAATGGCTTAGTTGCAAAATTACTACTTTTGAATGAGTCATTGAACAGATAATGCATGATTGAAATGGAGGTTTTACGGATATTGGTTGATTTTGGGTTGCTAATCCTAATCTGGATGGTGCAACTAATTATTTATCCCAGTTTTCTGTATTACTCCAAAACCAATTTGACCAAATGGCATCACATCTACACCGGTCGAATCACCATCGTTGTTTTCCCATTGATGGCAGGTCAATTGGCAATATCGATTGTTCAATTAGCGGCTGACTTTTCAACCTTTCACATTCTTTATGGCGTTTTTGTTGCTTTCTTATGGATCATTACAATGATGCTATTCGTGCCCATGCACAACCAACTTTCGAATGAGGACTTTGACTCTAGTATCCCCAAGAAATTGGTCAAATTCAACTGGATTCGCACCATTGCCTGGAGTTTACTTTTTGGGTTGAGTCTATTAAACTATTATGAGGTTCTGATCTAAATCAATTTTACAGAGTAGCCTACGGATGTCATGCTGAGCTTGTCGAAGCATGGATTGTTTATGAATCTAGAATTGATCACGGTAGACTGACAAATATCATAAAATAAGACTCACAATCGGGTGTACCTTTATCCAATAGGTCGTGGCTCATGTTTCATCGATCTGTTAGCATTGATATCAACCCACAAAAAGAAATCATATGAAAAGTACACCCAAAATCTTAGTCCCTCTCGACTTTTCGAAATGTTCAGAGAATGCATTCGGAATCGCTTTGCAACTTGCTGATAAGATCAATGGCGAATTGTTAGTCATGACCGTGTTGAAAATAAACGATGGTGGTGCCATGGACAATTTTGCCTTTGTAGCAGACGACTACAAACTAAAAACTGAATTGGCAGAAAAAGGACTTGAAGAATCCATTGATAGTGTGCTGAAAATGGTACGCAGAATGTTGGACAAAGAGCCCAAAATAGACACAACCATAGAAGTCGGAAACATTGAGGTTACCATTTGTGAGACCGCAGAAAAAAACAATGTAGACTATATCGTCATGGGAACCCAAGGAGAGGTCAGTATGCTCGACCGTTATATGGGTAGCGTAGCTTCCAATGTGATTTCCAATGCGCCTTGTCCAGTGCTTGCCATTCCAGAAAACGCCAGTTTGCCTCGCAATATCATACTAGGATACGCGACCAATTTCTCTGCAGCTGATGTTTTTGAAATCTGGAAGGCTCTAAAACTTTTCAAAGGATTCCACCCAATGGTGAAGTGTGTCCATTTCGCCGACAAGCCTGTGGAGGATCAAGAAAAGATGGACGAATTAAAGGAATATTTCAATGAAGCCTTACCAGGAACAGACGTTGAATTATACAACTTAGCGTCTAAGGATAAGCTCAACGACATGGAAAACTTCATCAAAGAAGAGCACGTTAATTTCTTTGTGATGTTCAAACCAAAGCGCGGCTTCTTTGAATCCTTATTCCACAAGAGTTGGACCAAAGAAATGGCCATGCACGCGACCATTCCTTTGTTGATTTTTAAAGATTAAATCAAAAGAACGCTTGAACGAGAAGGATTTGGTTCTCGATACAATTTTTATTTCCAAAAAAAATTACTCGAACTGACATTGCTATTTCTTGTCAAATGGATTCGTCGTATCTTTAATCCATGGCAAACAACAAACTTATCGTCGACGAAAAGCAGGCCGATTTAGGTAATTTTATGGTGGGTCGTCTTCTCCCATTTCGTAAAAAGAGACAGGTGGGTCCCTTTACTTTTATCGATCATATGGGACCAGCTCAAATGGGCCATGGGAACTACATGGACGTAGACCAGCATCCGCATATTGGCCTGAGCACATTGACGTATTTGTTTGAAGGAGCTGTCGAACACAAAGACAGCACTGGAGCTCATGCCATCATCAATCCGGGAGATGTTGGATTTATGACCTCAGGAAAAGGAGTCACCCATACCGAAAGAACTCCAACTCATCAAAGAGGTCAAAGTGTATTCACCATGCATGGATATCAAATTTGGGTAGCGCTGCCCAAAGATTTGGAAGAAATGGAACCTCGATTTGATTTTTTCCCCAAGGATGACATTCCAACTAAAACCCTGGGAGAGGTTGACGTAAAGACTGTTGCAGGGAACGCCTTTGGACTCAGCTCTCCTTTGCAAGGATATTCTCCTTTGTTTATGGTAGACATAAAAAGCAAAAGCGAAACTACCTTAAATCTCAGAAATCAAATCGAGGGAGAAGTTGCTTTTGTGATTGTCAACGGATCTATTATGAGTGATGGAAAAAAGGTAGAAGCCGGACAAATGCTCATTAGTAAAACCGATGCAGAATGTGAAATATGCATGGACAAAAACACTCAAATTCTTTTATTTGGAGGAGAGCCATTACCCGAGGAACGATTCCTAATGTGGAACTTTGTATCCCATTCGAAAGAACGGTTGCAACAAGCAAAAATCGATTGGCAACAAAAACGGTTTCCACAAGTTCCGAACGACTTTACTTACATCCCAATTCCGGATTACAAAAAATAATTTATCTTTATAGTCCTCTCTCCAGACACAAATCGTGTATCCTAAGCTTAATTAGCTTTTCATGACTACTGTTAAACCTCCCAAATCGCTTCCCAAGTGGGAAAAACTTATAGCCATAGGTTCCATCTTCCTGTGCCTGGTTGTCATGGCTTCTTGGTTTTTGAAAATAGAATCAATACTAACTTTGATTCCTTTAACGGATCCAATGAAGTTTAACACAGCGGTTGTACTCCTTTTAAGTGGTGTTGGATTATTAATTTATAAGAAGGAAGCATTACACTATCGGACCATATTAAAATTAATTTCGTTAATAATTTTTTGCATAGGAGCACTGACCCTCTTGACCTATGCTGAAACTCCCCTTATTGATATTGACCAACTATTTGTAAAGGACACTTTTTCTTCAAAGCTACCTGGGCGCATGTCCATTGCAACTGCAGTTTGCAGTGTTTTTATGGGTATAAGTTTCTTCTTTTTCAACTCTCGAAAAAAAATTGAGGTTCAGATTTGCTTGTATTCCCTAAAAATTATTTTACTAACAACCTTAATTTCAATTATCGCTTTTATTTTGTTGTTGCCCACAGGAAATAAAACGAACTTTTTCAATAGCATACCTGTACATACTTCCACCCTGTTGATGGGGATCGCATTTATTCTAGTATTTAATAACCGACATTCACTTCTTCGAGTCTTATTATTTGGGCCTTATGCTGGAAGTCGATCCGCCAGGCGATTGATTCCAGCTGTTTTGTTAATCCCAACCGTATTAACAGTTTCCTTGGTAGCGGCATTGGAGCATGGACTTATCGATATTTACTTCGGAATCTCAGCCTTTGCCACCCTGTCTGTTCCTATGATCATTTTGTATGTGGCAAGTGTTGCGGTAGGAATTAATCGGATTGATGCAAAAAGACTACGTCTCCGAAAAAATCTTCTAGAAAGAAATAAAGTATTGCAAACCTTTAGGGTTGGATTAGAGCGTGTAGCCAGTATCTCCCGAACCGACTCCAAGGGTGTTATCACCTATGTTAATGATCGATTTTGTCTTCTGAGCGGATATTCAAGAGAAGAAATTGTTGGAAAAACCCATCGAATTTTTAGTTCTGGTTATCATAAAAAATCGTTTTACAAGGAAATGTGGGATGTTATCAGTACAGGAGAGGTATGGTATGGACATTTCAAAAATCAGCGGAAAAACGGCGAATATATTTGGCTAGAGGTCCTGATCATTCCTTTTAAAAATTCGCAAGGCGATATCTTCGAATACATGTCTCTTCAAAATGACATTACGGAAAGGAAAAGGATGGAGCAGATATTAAAATCAGAATACGTTCGAAGTCTAGAATTCAAAAACAAAGAATTACAAGAGTTGACCTACATTGCAAGCCATGATCTCCAAGAACCTCTGATAACCTTGCTCAGTTTAACAGCAGATCTCTCGGAAAATCAAGCAGACCGATTGGATGAAGAAGGAAAAACGACCTTGAAATTTATCCAACAGACTTCACAGAGAATGAGCAATCAAATTCGTGGGATTTTGGATTACAATCTGCAGTTCGAAAATTTGTCCATTACAAAGATTAATTGCGAACAAGTGGTTCAAGATGTGTTGAATGATATGAGCAACCAAATATCAGAATCGAAGGCTGTGGTAACTTTTGAAGGATTACCGACCATTAGTGGTTATGAAACACCAATCCGAATGTTGTTTATGAATCTTATTTCAAACGCCTTAAAATTCCAAGAAAAAGGCAATATTCCACACATTAAAATTGAGGGAAAAAAGAAAAATCAGCGATGGGAATTCCGTGTGCAAGATAATGGCATCGGAATCGAAGAACGCAACCTAGAAAAAGTATTTCAAATTTTTCAACGATTACAAAAAAGAAGCTTATACGATGGTTCTGGTATCGGATTGGCACATTGCAAAAAGATTGTTGATATGCATAGTGGTTCTATTTGGGTGGAATCAGAACTAGGTAAAGGCAGCACTTTTTATTTTTCCATTCCTACCTTCATCGAGAAAATCAAAAAGGAAGACTTCTTCAAACCCAATTGATTCAATTCGTATTTTTGCAAAAACACTCAAACATGTCTTTTGCAAATACCCCATTACAATTTCCCTGTGGCTTAACCATGCCCAACCGCTTTTTATTAGCACCTATGACCAACCGTCAAAGTCATAAAGATGGCACTTTGTCGGATGAAGAGTTTACCTGGTTGACCATGCGCTCTAGAGGCGGATTCGGAATGGTGATGACCTGTGCTTCTCATGTAAGTGAAAATGGAAAAGGATTCGAAGGACAACTTGGTATTTTCGATGACAAACACATAGAAGGACACCAACGATTGGCCACTGAAATAAAAAGGTTTGGCAACCTTGCTATATTGCAATTGCATCATGCAGGGATGCGATCTCCAAAAGAACTCATTCAAGGAAAACCAGTTTGCGCATCTGACAACGAAAAACACGATGCTCGAGGATTGTCTTTTGAGGAAGTTTTGCAATTGAAACAGGATTTTGTGGAAGGAGCCAAACGTTCTAAAAAAGCCGGTTATGACGGGGTTCAAGTACATGGAGCTCATGGATACATCCTTACCCAATTTCTAAGTAAGGAAATCAATCATCGAAAGGATGCTTACGGTGGTTCCTTTGAAAATAGAATGCGAATTTTATTTGAGATTGTTGATGAAATTCGATCCGTTTGCGGTCCAGACTTTTTGATATCCGTGCGACTTTCTCCAGAAAGATTCGGAATGGATCTACAAGAAACGAAGATGATTTGCGAACGATTCATCGCTGAGCAACAAATTGATTTTCTCGACATCTCATTGTGGGATGTTTTTAAAATGCCCGAAGACCCAACATATCAAGACAAATCCTTATTGAAGCATTTCACAGATCTTAATTACAAAGGGATTCCGTTGACGGTAGCCGGTAAAATTGAGTCCGCCAATGATGTTGAAAAACTACTCAATGCTGGAGTCGATTTTGTAGGGATTGGAAAAGCAGGAATTCTTCATCATGATTTTCCAAAGAGAGTTATGGCAGATTCAACCTTTACCGCGAGATCCATCCCAGTATCAGAAAGCTATCTGCAATCTGAAGGACTGAGCCCCAAATTCATCAAATACATGCGACGCTGGCCTGGGTTTGTGGAGGAATAGAATTTTATAACATAGATTTCTCGACAAGCTCGAAATGACAACAAATACAATCCAATAATGCAACTTCATCAGCGTTAAATTAAAGGATTTCCTTTCCTACTAAACCAGATTTCCGTACATTAGTTACTTGCTGTGACAAAGAACTAACTAAAGAATTGGTTCTCCCCCAATTGGATGAGAAGTGTAATGAGAAAAGTGCAAAACATTCTAAAACTTCATCCACTACAGCTATTCTTAGTTGCAGCGAGTCTTGGCCTATGCGTAAGTATTTACTCCAACGCAGGTCTTTCCAAATTTCCTTTTTTTAGAGCCATTACAGGTACCATTTCAGTCGATAGAGCCGTTGCTTGTCCGGGTGAAAATGCCACCATTACTTTCACGGCAAATGGAGGGGTTGCTCCCTACACATTTAACTATACAGAAAATGGAACAAGTCGTTCCGTGGTCAGTAACGGAGCTGGAGTTGCTACAGTAGTCAATAATGGAGCCACCTCTGGTGACTTTGAGTACATTTTACAGACTGTTGTTGACAACGCTGGTACCACAGAGAATATTAGTGGACAACAAGCCAACCTTAAAGTAAACGAAACACTGAATGTCGATTTTACCTTTACCAATGACGGCGGATGTTCAGGTGAACCCATTGATTTTGAAGCTACCGTTACTGGAAGCACCAACTATACCTTGGGTTGGGATTTTGGTGATGGAAGCATCGCTGAAGATGTCTTAACACCAACCCACGTTTTTGACAATGCCTTAGGTTGTGATACACGTGTTTACACCGTTCGATTGCTGGTGAAAGACGAAAATAATTGCTCTTTTGAAGTTCAAAAAACAGTTACCGTAAAGGAAAAACCAGACATTTCTTTCCGCGATCTTGATCGAAATTCATTCAATAATTGCGGTACCTCGGGGTCTGGAGGAAATTACACCATCAATGTAGGCAACACCTCTGCTTCGGATTCTTGTGTGGATTCCTATTTTGTAGATTGGGGAGACGGAAACACCACGGCAAATGCTACTTTCCCGCTTGCTCACAACTATTTGAGCGCAGGGAATTACAGACTTCGCATTCGTGCAGTTGGTGACAATGGCTGTGAAAACGAAGTAGAATACGCCATTGAAAATTCGAGTAATCCTGCAGGCGGGTTCGAGAGTCCAGGAAATACAGCTAATCTTTGTACACCTACTGGAGCCATTACTTTTAACATCACAAACTGGGGATTGAATACCCCAGAAACAAGATATACGGTAAACTTTGGAGATAACAATGAAGTCGTTTATACCCAGGCTGATTTAGAAGCCTCACCACAATACAACGCAGGAGATCCAGCTAGTTCTGCAGGCTTCCCTGTTCCTCACGTTTATACCGAAGGTAGTTGTGATTTGATCAATCAGCAGTACATTGCGCGATTGACGGTTTCTAATTCCTGTGGTTCAACATCCTTCTCAATTTCAAACATTCGTGTCCTTGATCCATCGGTACTGGATTTTAACAGTCCAGCTGGAGCCTGTGTCAACCAGCCTGTAACTTTTGAAAACCTTTCCGAATATGGTGAGGAATCGAATTGTACAGTCAATTCCGATGTTACTTGGGATTTTGGAGATGGAACGGTTCGCACCTTGTTCTCAGAAACGGAAGAAAACGACATCAGTCATACCTATACCACTCCTGGAAATTACACAGTAAAACTTACGGTACAAACCCGCTGTAGCACCGAAGAAATTACCAAGCAAATCTGTGTACAACCTGAAACAACCTCCTCTTTTACATTAGACCAAACAGAAGGTTGTGGACCAGTTGCCATAGCAGCTACCAATACGGTGGACAATTCGCAATTATGTCCCGGAGACAATGCAACTTATCAATGGACGGTTACCTATGCACCTGATAATTGTGGCACTGTGGCTAATTGGAACTTTACCAATGGAACCAATTCGACTTCTGAAAATCCAGAGTTTTTGTTTACCAATCCTGGGATTTACACGATTCAACAAGCAGTTACTACGGATTGCGGAACCGCAACAAGTACTCAACAAGTCAACGTAAAAAAACGAGCCGAAGCTGTTATTGCCAATATTGATGACCTTTGTGATATTGGAAGCATAACTCCAACAGCCACTGTTGAACGTTGTTCTTTTGATACCGATGCAGTGACCTATAACTGGACCTTCCCTGGAGGAACACCCTCAAGTTCTAATCAAGAAAATCCGGGAACAATCTCCTACAGTACCCCTGGAACTTATGAAGTGCGATTGCAAGTAACCACGCTTTGCGGAACTTCGGATGTAGCCGTTGAAACTTTTACAGTTTTTGAAAAACCTGTGGTGACCAATACTGTTTTAACACAAGAGGTATGTGCTTTTTTACCAACAACACCGATCAACCTAACCTCAAGTCTTCCCAACTCAAGTTTTAGCTGGACCGCAACAGGAGCGGCAGGTATTTCAAATTTTCAAAGCAGTGGAACTGGAGCTACCATACCGTCTCAAACCATATCAAATACCAATAGCACGGCGGGCACGGTGACCTACACCGTAACTCCAAGTAAGGATGGCTGTGATGGAGATCCTGTGGATTTTGTTATTACCGTAAACCCAGCACCCTTTGTGTCTACCCAACCAGTGGGTTCTGAGGTTTGTCAGAATGGAACACCCACCACTCTTGAAGTAGCCTATTCACAAGGAACAGGAACACCTTCCTACCAATGGTTTTCCAATACGACCAATAGCAATTCAGGCGGAACGGCCATTACAGGAGCGACTAGCGCAACTTACAACCCACCTTCCAATGTCGTCGGAACTACTTACTATTACGCTGAAATTTCTTTTAGTACCGGAGGCTGTTCTTTAATTACTTCCAATACGGCTGAAGTAATTATCACCCAACAACCAACCATCACCTCCACCGCCACCAATCAAACCATTTGTGAAGGAGGAACGGCCAATTCTTTGGAAGTGACCTATACGGGCGGAGTTGGAAATGCATCCTATCAATGGTATAGCAATACCGTGAACAATAATACTACGGGCACCCCTATTGTTGGTGCAACCAGTACAAGTTATACGCCTCCAACATTCAATACCGCTGGAGCTTATTACTATTATGTTACGATCAATTACGACGGAAACGGATGTAACCAAACCACTTCGGATGTTTATCAAATTAATGTAAACAACGATCCTATTATTGATACGCAACCTATTGCCAGTCAAGAATTATGTGCCAATAGCACACCGACAGATTTAACGGTTACCGCATCAGGAGGTTCTGGCTCTGCATTTAACTACCAATGGTTTCGCAATACAAACAATTCCAACGCTGGAGGAACACCCATAGGTGGAGCGGTATCTAATAGTTATACACCTCCAACAAATGCCATTGGCACCCAATATTACTATGTGGTTGTTTCACAAGTGGAATCGGGTTGTTCGGTGGTCAGTAATGTATCATCAGTCATCATTGACGAAGAGCCTGTGTTTACGACACAACCAACTTCATCTGTAGTTTGTGTGAATGGTTCACCTACCCCATTAGAAGTTGCTTATTCCAACGGACCGACTGCCGCAACTTACCAATGGTACTCAAATACCACTAATAGCAATTCAGGAGGGACCTTGATTGCAGGCGCAACAAGTTCAACTTACAATCCGCCAACAAATTCGGTGGGAACAATTTATTATTACGCAGAGATTTCTTTTGCAGGAGCAGCCTGTTCTTTAATTAGGTCCAACACGGCTACAATTGAGGTCACTGAACAAGTAAATATCACCTCAACGGCAACGACCGAAACAATTTGTGAAGGTGGAAATGTCGGACCTTTTGAAGTTACCTTTACGGGAGGAGCAGGAAATCCAACCTACCAATGGTATTTCAACACTGTGAATAATAATACAACCGGAATCGCGATTGGTGGAGCCAACGGATTAACCTACACTCCCAACACCTTTACAACTGCGGGTGACTTTTATTACTATCTGGTCATCAGTTTTGATGGTAATGGCTGTAATCAGGTTAGCTCAGATCTCTACCAGGTAACTGTTGTCGAAGATCCTGCGATTGATACCCAACCACTAGCTACTCAAGAAGTATGTCTAAATACCACTCCAACCAACTTAGAAGTGGTGGTCTCTGGTGGCACAGCATCAGGCTATACCTATCAATGGTATAGTAACAATACCAATAACAATACTGGAGGTGGAATCATTGCAGGAGCTACCAATCCGAGCTACACACCTGCTACCAACTTTGTAGGAACCCGATATTACTATGTAGAAATCACTCAACCTGAATCAGGTTGTCGTTCGGTTTCCAATGTCTCTACGGTGAGTGTGACGGAATTACCCACACTAACAACCCAACCAACCTCTTCTGAAGTTTGTCAAAATGCCGCACCAACTACCCTATCCGTAGCTTACACTGGCGGAACAGGTACTCCGAGCTATCAATGGTTTAGCAACACTTCCAATAGCACAGTTGGAGGAACACCCATTCCTGGAGCTACCAGTGCCAACTACGATCCCCTTTCAAATACTGTAGGAACAACCTATTATTATGCTACCATTTCCTTCAGTCCTGGTGGATGTTCAACATTAACTTCGGATATCGCTTCAGTGATTGTGTATGAAATTCCGACCATTGCTAACGATGCTATCCAACTAAATAGTGGGGCTGAATTCAATTACGATCCTTCTGCCATTGGAACCAATATTGTACCAACGAGAACCACTTATACTTGGGCCACACCTACCATTAACCCACCTGGTCTCATCAATGGAGCTACAGCAGGAGTAAATCAATCTTCCATCCGCCAAACTTTACAGAATACCAGTACTCAAGAAGTGTTGGTGACCTATGAAATTACACCCACCAATGGTACTTGTTCGGGGACACCATTCACCCTCGAAGTAACAGTAAGTTCTGCTTTAAATGTCACTGCAGCTATTACCAACATCAGTTGTTTCAATGCGAACGATGGGTCTATTGATACAAGTATTTCTGGCGGAGTTCCATTTGGAACTGGTGCCCCATATCTCACATCTTGGACAGGTCCGAACGGATTCACATCCAGCGACGCAGATTTAACCAATCTGGCACCAGGTTCGTATACCGTTAATATCGAAGATAGTGCTGGGGCGACTTTATCAGAAACCTATGTCGTTACTCAACCGAATGAGTTGCAAATTCAAACAGATACTGAAAGGAATATTAGTTGTAATCAAGGCTCCGATGGAAATATTTCTGTTACGATTTTAGGAGGAACTGCCCCGTTTACCTTAAATTGGAGTACGGCTAACGGATCTGGAATTGTACCCAATTCAACACAACAAACAGCTTTAACCGTCGGAACTTATACCTTAGATGTAACCGATGCCAATGGTTGTACCACTTCGGAAACCTATGTACTTACTGAACCAGACGCCTTAGGAATACAATTACAATCTCAAACCAATGTGCTTTGTTTTGGAGCCACTACTGGAAGTATCGACATCAATGTGACTGGAGGTACACCAACAGAAACGAGTCCGGGTGTGTTTGAATATACCTACCAATGGTCTGGACCAAACGGATTTTCGAGTAGCAATGAAGATTTATCTAATATTCAAGCTGGATCCTATACCGTAACCGTGACAGATAATTTGGGCTGTACCATTCCTTTAACTGTGGAAATCACCCAACCTGATGATATCGATATCCAAGTAAATAAAAACGACATTAGTTGCTACGGTCGAACCGATGGAAACATAGATATTTCTGTTTCTGGCGGAGTTGGTCCCTATTCAATTAGTTGGGACAATCTTGCCAATGGTTTTTCACTGACTGATTTGAGCGCAGGGACTTACACAGCCACGATTACCGATGCCAACAATTGTGTAAAAGTGGAAGCCATAACCATTTCAGAACCTGATTTCACCATGACAACCCGAGTAACACCGATTACTTGTAATGGAGAAACTGACGGTTCCATCACGCTAAATGTGACTGGAGGAGTCGCACCGATTAATGTGGAATGGGCCGATGATTCTACTGCCGGATTGACTCGAAATGGACTAGGCCCAGGAACTTATTCTGTGCGCATCACCGATAGTTCTCCAAGTGCATGTCCGATTGAAGAAACCTTCGTAATTATTGATCCTCCTGGAATGACGGTTACAAGCACTATAACCGATGCTGTGGATTGTGCTGTTGCCGATAGGGGAGCGATTGATCTAACGGTGGTTGGAGGAACACCACCCTATAGTTTTGTATGGTCCAATACAGAAACTACAGAAGATATTTCCAACTTGCCAGCGGGTGATTACTCTGTAACGGTGACCGACTCGCAAGGTTGTAACACCACCTCACAGTTTACTATTTTCCGTCAGGAAGACATCACCATTACCCTAGACCGTCAAATGGTACCTGATTGTCCAAACTTCTCAGTTTCAGAGCAAATTACCGCAACTACTAGTGGAGGTTTTCCACCCTATACTTACAGTTGGTCGGCAGGAACCGTAAATGCAAACAATCCTGCCATTATGAATGCTGGTCAAAATGGATCTTATGTATTAACCGTTACTGACAACAATGGTTGTTCGGCCACAAGTTCTTTTACGGTAAGTTTGCCCGAAACTGGAACACCTGATTTTTCCTATTCTTCAGCGGCTTTAACCAGTTATAACTTTTTATCCATTGATGATCCGATTCAATTTACCAACCTCACCGATGGTGATTACAGTTCAGTTCGCTGGGATTTTGGGGATGGAAGCGTCAATTCTTCTGAAGAAAATCCGATTCATACCTATGAGACAGTAGGAAGATATACCGTGCGTTTGACTGTAACTTTTGATTCAGGTTGTTTGGAAACCGTTGAACGTGACATTGAAATAACGATTGGGTACAAATTAATTTTGCCTAATGGATTTACACCCAATGGTGATGGTTTCAACGAAGTGATTCGTCCTTCTTTTGCTGGATTTACAGCCATGTCAATGACCATTTACGACAACTGGGGAACCACCTTGTATTTTGAAGAAGGGTCGACCAGTTTAACGGGTTGGGATGGAAAAATCAATGGACAACCCGCCATGCCAGGTAATTATGTCATGGTAGTGAAAGGAACGACCTTCAACAATCAAGAAATTTCAAAAACAACACCCGTAACCCTGATTCGATAGCATGAAAAAGATGTTTCTTTCCATATTGACTATGTTATCGCTATCGACAGCAGCACAGGATGTGATTTTCTCACAGAATTTCCTAGTTCCAGAAACCTTGAATAGTTCTTTTGCGGGTGCCATTCGTTCTACTAAATTCGGAACCGTTCACAAATCGCAATGGCGAAATAGCAACTTTAAAACGAACTCAAGTTTTGTTTTTATGGATACCTGGTTTGAAGGTTATCGCACGGGCGTTGGAGTTTCCTTTTTAAACCAGAATGAAACAGCTTCGTCTTACACCTTCAATCAAGTGAACTTGAACATCTCCATGCGTTTTCAATTGAATGAAGATTGGTTCTTTAGACCAAGTATCTCTACCGGATTCGGGATGAAAAGCTTCGGATTTCAAACCTTGGTGCTTGAAGATCAAATCAACATCACCAACAACTTGGTAAATACCTCATCCATTGATCCAGCGGTATTGGGTCAAAAACGAAACTTCTTTGACTTTAGCTCTTCCTTGTTGTTTAACAATGACGAATCTTGGTTCGGAATTACCATGCGTCATTTGAACAGACCTAATATTTCCCTAACTCCGAATGGCAACGTTCCTTTGGATATTTTTATGTCGGCCCATGGAAAAATCTACTTGCCTTTTACAGAAAACATCTACTCTTGGATTGCCAGCAAATCGAAGTTTTACCTCTTGGCAAATTTTATGATGCAAGGCAATGTCAATCGATTCGATACTGGTATTCAATACACTTTTGACGATCAATTTTCCTTGGGATTAACGGTAGCTACTTCCCCATTGAAAAACAATGACAATCCGAATTTTGTAAACTCGATCAACACCTTTGCCGGATGGAAATGGGAAGGTTGGCGTTTTGGGTATTCTTATGACATCAACACTACAGATTTATTCAATACCGGTGGGATTCACGAATTCTCGATTTCTTACGATTTCAACATCAACATTCGCGCTTTGAATCGCTATAAGTGTGTGCCTTATTTTTAAGGTTTAGTTTATGGTTATTGGTTAATGGTGTCATTCTCATAAAAACCGTAATCCAGTGATTATCTTCTAATAGATTTCCAATCAAGTTGGGCATGACAGTATTCCCTAATTGTCACATCGAGTGATTCTGATAAAATCAGAATTGTATCGAGATGAAAATGTCATCCTGAGCTTGTCGAAGGAAAACTGTTCTCGATACTATTTTTCTCCTGCATCGAAAAATCACTCGAACTGACAAGGAAAAACCAAAATCTAATTCTTCACAAACTTCAAGGATTCCCGTTGACCGCGATCATTGGAATACAATAACAAATAGGTGCCTGGTGCCATTTGGAGTTCATCAATTGGTACTTGAAATCCGCCTCCTTGATAATCTAATTCTCCTTGATAAATGGTTTTCCCTAAAATGTCTAAAATCTGAATGGTATTGGTTTGTGAATTTGAATCTATCCCTTTCATAAACATTCGGTCTTGAACCGGATTAGGGTATAAGGTCACTGGCGTCAAATGTTTATCGATGGAGCTTACCGACAAGGTATTATGCGATTTATTGACCTCGTAACTTGACGGATAACCATACAACAAAATCTCATTCATGGAAGCATAAGGACTCGCCATCATGGCCAACCTAAGTTTGCTTGTAATTACCGAAACCTCGTGGGTTTTCCATGTATTGTAGGCATCACCAGATTCTACGATCAAGGGCAGCCAAGTATTATTGGCTTGGTACTCGATGATAAAATCATTACGATTATGCATATCGTGTAGCAAAACCTTTGTCAATTGGTAATTGCTACCCAAATCGACCTCTACGTAATACGGAGCTCGGATGTCGTTGTAATAGGGTTTCCAACTTTTACTGATTGGGTGTTCACCTGCAAAGGGATCTACCTGTTGTTCATCGAACAAATACGCTGGAGCATCTACACTTCCTCCCTGTACCAAATCACGAACCATAGAAGCATCAACTACAATTTGTTCTTCGATTGCTTTGGTTGGAAATGACATCACCGGATATCCTCTCAATACCATTTCATTCACTGCTGCATAGGGACTACCTGGCATCACCAACCGTAAATAACGAGCCACTGTATTGGTTTTATGCGTTTTCCAAGTGCGAAACTTATCCAAGTTTTCATAAATCAAATCCGACCAGTTTTCTCCATCACCAACTTGCACAACAAAATCATTGGTACTGTGCATATCGTGCAACCAGATCTCAGAAATATGATGATCGCTACCCAAATCAATTTCCACATAATACGGAGCCTTGGTGTCGTTATAAAAAGGTTTCCAAGATTCACTAATGGGATTCTCTTTGTTTTCGAAATCAATGTTCTGTTCGTCAAATAAATAATTCGGTGAATTCACAGAACCACCAATCACTTGATCTGAAATCATGGAAGCATCAACAACGATTTGCTGAGCCTCCTTTACAACAGGATACCCATAAATCAATACCTCATTGATGGCAGCATAGGGACTCTCATACATGGAAAACCGCAAAAATCGAGTCTCTACAGCCGTTTCATGAGTTTTCCAAACATTGAATCCCTCACCAGGCTCAACCACTAAGGTGTTCCAATCAACACCCGTATAGTATTCCACCACAAACTCATGTGTTGAATGCATGTCGTGAAGACTAATTTCAGAAATAAAATGTTCGTCACCCAAATCTACAACAGCATGGTAAGAAGCTTCGTTCATGGTATAATCGGGCTTCCAAGACTTGCTAATGGGATGTTCATTGTTTTCTGGATTTACCATTTGTTCATCGAACAAATAAAGTGGGGAAAATACCGATCCTCCATACACAGAATCCATCACCATTTCTGGCGATACAACCAACAATCGAGGTGTGGTGGCCGGATCGTCATAATCAAAGAATTCTGGTCCGCCTGGCGCACCCATACCAATAAACTCAGGAGCGCTACTAGCGACCAATGCGTAATTATTTGCAGTTATATCTTCAAACTGAATTTCGGGAATATTCGCTAGTGTATTGTTACTCAATGATTCGTTATTATTGGCAGTTCCATCGTTGTAGAAATTCATGGCCACGTCATAGGTATTGTCATTGACCGTTAAAAAATTGATTTCATTATAATTCTTGATGACTTCGTTTCCAGTTAAGGATTTGAAGTAATTATCACTCATGGAAATAGGTGCGATGGAATCGGAAAAAATGCGATTGTCGGAGAAGATCCCTTTGTTGTTGGCGATATAGTTGTCGGTAAAATGCAAATCGCCCTTCCCGAAGTTGATAATGCCATAATCTGGAGCTCCCATCATAATATTATGATGCACCTTGGCTACCGAATTATCACCGATTTGTAGGTTGTTTCGATGGAAGTTCAACCCTTCCAATCCGGCGTTAAGCAATGTATTGTTCCGAATCTCAACATCCTCTACCATGTTCGCAATTTGGATGGATTCACGAAGGGTATTGCGAATGATATTGTTATAGATTTTCACGTGCTTGAATTCCATTCCCGGCGATTTGGTCTCGCCCAAGTACAATCCTTCGGATACTCCTTCAATAAAACAATCGTGAATGGAGAGACCGTCAAACACGGGATAAGGAACTGGCGGATTTCCATTGTAATCCTCTTTGGCCACGATGCCGAAAAATCCGTCATGACTAATTTTTACAAACTCCGCTTCACAGTCAGAACTCAATTCGGCAAAAGAAATTCCTGCTTCGTTAGCCTCCAATAAGAATCCGTATTTATATCCTGGATGTCCGTTTCCACTAACTTTGATGTGTTTGGCATTGAAAAAAACCAATGCGCCCCAATCGCCAGTATTGGTCGCTTGAATATGTACTTGTCCGGCATGATTAATAATCACAATTGGATTGTTAGGATCTCCTTCCAGTTGATCAAACTGTAAAGGTCGGGTTCGCGTAGAAGCCACGAATAAGGTATCACCTCCAGAGGGTTTAAATCCGAGGAAATACTCATCAATGCGCTCAGGAGCATTTTCATCGATTATAAAATTTCGGTTTTGGGCATTTGCATTGAGCAATGCAAACATCAAAAAGCAAATCAATAGCACAGACTTGCCAATGGAGAACAGGTAATTGTTTCGCATGACGCTAATAGTTAATTTTTGGGTAGGGCAATGCCCTGTTATTCAAAGATTATAGTTGGGAAAGTGTCGGTAAGATGCATAATGCCATGGGTGAGCTGCAACTTACGTATGATAATTTGTTCGCGTGAGACAAATGTAGCCTTTTTTTTGAGGCATGCAATTAACCTAGGTTACTTTTTGGTTTTTCGTAACGAACTATGGCATAATGCGATTCTGATGAAATCAAAATTGTATGGAGATACTCCCCGTTCTCGATACAATTTTTATCATTCCTCTAAAAATGGCTCGAACTGACAGTTGATTTTGAATATCTCATGAAGGGTGAATATTCATTGCACATTGATTGTAACTTATAATAGGGTAATCATCGACTCAATTCCACCGAAGAAAAGAAAACGCCTTCATGGTTCATGTAAGTATCAGAGGCCTTATTCAAATCAAGAGGTCCGCCATGAAAATTGGTTGCTTGAAGTTCCAATTCATTGAAAATACAAGTCGTTGCCGCATAGTCCCAGAGGCTACCACCACCTTTTTCTTCCTTGGGGGTTTTAATCATGCAAGCAGGTGCTTCCTCGATGACTCGAATGGCATTCCATACTGCTCCACCTCCAAAACACTCTTTTTTAACAAGTAATTGATAATCATTAACTTGAATATCTATTTTGGCACGAATTTGCTCCGCATTTGGAATCTCATGAAGCAATTTGTCAGAAATGAAACTTAGAACTTTATTATCAGTAGATCTCGGTTGCCAAGATTGATTATTTCGAAATACGCCACTTCCCTTAATCGCATGATACAATAGATCTGAAGTGGGATTGTAAACGACCCCAATTAATGGTATTCCCTCTTTTGAAACCAAGGCAATCGAGACCGCATATCCAGGTTCTTTTCTAATGAATGCTAAAGTTCCATCCAAAGGATCTACACACCAAAAGCAATCCTTCTTCAATCGACTCCCATCATCAGGCAATTCCTCTGTTAGGAATGCGATATCGTACTTCTCAGAAATTGGTTTTAGAATTTCCCGAATGATTCCGTCGCACTCACGATCAATTTCAGTAACCACTTGCGAAGCATAATTAGTACCACCATCTTTGTGATCAACAGCAACGTTATCCTTTGCAGCATTTCGAATGACTGCACCAGCGGCTTTGGCTGCTTTAATGGCGCTATTTGCAAGTTCCTTAAAATCCATCATTTTATCCTTTCAATAACTTCTCGAGTTATTCGTTCGCTATACGAATTAATTTTCCAGTGATCTGGACTCCATCCTTTTAAAAATCGATGAAAATCAGCCCAAGCCACTCGATACAACAAACGCCATTCCGTTTCTAATTCTAAATTGGGCTCCGGCAAAGCCCTTTGCAAGTATTTAAAATAGCTATCTAGAATTTGATCTTCGAGTCGTTCGCAATCCGATTCCGACAAACAGCTTCCAACAAAGTAGGCCAAGTCCTTCATACCACATCCACCACCGACATATTGAAAATCGACACCCGCGACCCTTCCATCCTCAGAGAAACAGAAATTGGCTAATTTGGCGTCGCCGTGAACAAGGGTTTTGAATCGACAATTGTTTAACCTGGCATCAATAGCTGCCGCAACTTTTTTCAAATTTTCATCTTGTAGTGCATGAAGTTCTGACGGACGTGTATCCAAATGCCAATAGGTACCAATGGACCAAATTCCCTCTGGATGTGCTCCCAAAAAACTTGCATGAAAATTAGCCAACCACTCGATACAGGCATTGAATTCATGCCAATTCAGTTGGTGTTTTCGCAATGGATATCCGGCAGCATCCAAATCCTCAAGCACAATAAAAATATCTTTATCCGATTGTTCAACTCCAAAACATTTCGGAAGTCTGCTTTTCGATGTACTACTGTAATTCTGATACCAGTAACTCTCAACCTGATAGGATTTGAGTTTCCGTTGGTGACCGATGTCCGTATTCCAACCACGAGGATGGGATGTTTGGTTATCCAATTGAATGTGCTTCACTACCACGGTTTTTTCAGTAGAATTTTGTAGTTCGATCCGCAACATTTCGCCATACCCACTCCATAATGTTTGAATACTTTCTACCACCTGCATATCGGTGGCTCCGGTTGTTGAAAGAATAAAGGATTTTAATTGGGTATTCATGCCAATCAAAGATAAGGATTGGAATGTGAATTTAGACCTAGCTGTCACACTGAGCCTGTCGAAATGCTTGTTTTTCGGGAATTTGTTAATTTATTAGTATTGTCATTGCGAAGCTTGAAAAGCTGTGGCAATCTGTCCAATAAGATTACTTCATTCCGCCTGTACTCCTTTCGGAAAAAATAAAATACCTCTTACTAAATCCTTTTAATTCCCGAACTGCCTCATTCCCTATTAAACTTAAATCTTCAAATAAAAGGTGATCATTGTTAATTGATAATTGTTCCCCGTAACCTGACAAATGTCATTTTTATTCTCCTTTATGACTTTTAGTTTTGGATATACAAACAATTCTATTCATCTATACCGAAAATCATTTGGTCGAACTTATGAATTTAGAAATGAATAAACCCGATAATTTTATGTGACAGTAACTAAAAAGATTGAAATCATGACAGCAACAGATTTATTAAACCTCATTTGGGGAAAGGCATACTTCGAATTTAACTCTCAAAATAGCGGCGTTATCAAATCAAAATTTGATTTTGAAAATTGCCATTGTCGAATCTGTGATGAACTGTTGCATGAATACCAGTCGAAAGACGGAATTCTGGCCGAATATAACATTCAACCGGACGCGATAACCGTTATTCTCGATCCTGATTACTTCTACACCACTTATGGTGATTACTACCAGGACAATTACATCTATGACAAAATAGAGGATGTGTTCAACAAACTAAACTGGAAACATATTCCTAGAATTGAAATTGTTCAAGCCGAAATGGAATGCGTTTCTTAGCCATTCTTCCCATTTCAATATTCTAAGTTAACAATGTTATTGTACTTGGTTCTTGAATCAGGAGTCAAGAAAAAAGATGAATTGCCAATATCATCCAGAGCCTTTCGATACTTCGACTTCGTTCAGTACAGGCCCACAATCAAGAGAGGCTTATCGAAGGATCTCACTATGAAGAATTATCAATTGGCTCGAAAAGAAATTCAGAATTCAACGCTGTTATCTCGACCAGCGTGGAGAGAGCTTGAGATTTCTCCATTTCATTTTATTACAGTCGAAATGACACTTAGGTCTCAATTGTCATCCTGAGCTTGTCGAAGGATCTCATTACAAAGATTTCTCGACAGCCTAGAAATGAAAATTGTTAATTGATCATTGATCACTGAAATCTGTTATCGAAAAGGATCACTCCACTTCACATCGGTACTTACCGAATTGTCTGTTAGTGTTTTCAAAAAAGCAACCAAGGCATCTTTTTCTGCTTGGGTAAGATTCAATCGAACAGGATTGCCGTTAGGATCCTGTAAGGCTGGTGCCAGGGTAGGATGATCTTGAATCCCGCTGTTATAATGTTCTACTACTTCCTCAAGCGTTGCAAACCGGCCATCATGCATATAAGGGCCCGTAAGTTCAATATTTCTCAGCGTGGTAGTTTTGAATCGACTATCAAAAATGGGGTCCGTAAATACCGATCCGGCTCCAACGTCAGTTGTAAAAGCATCCAATCCGTTGTTCATTGGACCTGGATTGGCACTTACGAATGCCTCGGTGGTATGACATCCAAAACATGCTCCACCTCCCTGATTTACAGGTCTAAAAAACAAATCCTTCCCTAAGTTTTCTTCAGCTGAAAAATTTGGGAAATTATCTCCAGGATTCCCAACCATGGCTCTTCCATCGTCATATCGACTCGAATAGCTAACAATACTTCTTACGAATTGAGATAAGGCCCTTGAAATTTTTTCTGAGGTCACTTCTTCAGATCCAAACGCATTTTGAAATAACTGCGGATAATAATCTTGCTCTTGAACAGTACTTACAATTTCGTCTATGGTCATACCCATTTCTACGGGATCCTGGAAAGGCATTAGTACTTGTTCTTCCAAAGTACTTGCTCTTTCATCCCAGAAAAATCGGCCTCTTTGGTAATACCTAGCATTGATTAGTGTCATAGAATGACGGCCCGTTCTGCCACCATCAAAGCCAAGGCTCAACACTTCATCATCGGAAAATCCTTTGTCTTGTTGGTGGCAAGAGGCGCAGGATACTGTTCCGTTTGCACTTAACTTTTTATCATAGAACAACACACGACCGAGTGTTGCCCCATCGTTGGTAATTGGATTTGTAATGGGCGTGTTGTCGATGCCGTTGACTGAAGTTGGTAACGGACCACCTGCATTCACCAAAAAATGATTGGGGAGATTTGTATTTTCATAATCGAAAGCTGTTGTTGGAAGATTCAATACGCTCGAAATCGCATTGTTTTCTATAACCTCATATTCAGACTCTTCACTGCCACTGCAGGAAACAAATAGGGTGAATACAAACAAGCTTAAAACGGTAGTGATGACTTTTCTCATGGGTAAAAGTGTTTTGGTTTTACCTTTAGACCTAGAGAATTCGAAATAGTTTGGAAAGAGTATTAAAAGTTATTGGTTGGTGGTTCATGGTTGATGGAAAAATGAACAATGAACAATTATCATTCATCAATTAGCAGTTATTATTTATCAATGTGTTTTGTGAGTTTGAAATGCTGACTTTTCGCCTTCTGCTTTAATCTTCAACAACTAATCGCCGTCACATTGAGTGATTCTGATGAAATCAGAATTGTATCGAGATGTAAATGGTTCTCGATACAATTTTTCTCGTTCCTCAAAAAATCACTCGAATTGACATTCAGAAATTGACTGTAATTGCGAGACACTAAAGGTCGTGGCAATCTGTTTAATCAAACTATAAAGTGATAGTTATCAAGACACTTCGACAAGCTCAGTGTGACATTGCGATTTAAATTACCATTACACCTACAACCATCAACCAACAAAATTACCAAGTCTTCGCTTGAAACCCTTCTTTCGAAAACAAATCCGAAGGCAAAGAATCTGGAATCTTCATATCGAAATAGGTTTCTTTCATGGTCATTTTTCCATTATTGAAAAATAATACCTCAGGAGAAATCCATGTCTTTCCCAGTTTCTCGTACTTATGGAACTCCACACCAGAAGTCATTCCGTTTGGAGCGGTTGTTTTAATCTTATAAAACAATAATCGTTCTTTCTCAATCCATACTTGTTTCTTCGTTGGGTCACCAATGATGTAATACCTCTCATCTTCATCCAACTTTGAAAAATCAAATCCAGCGCTTTTTAATTTTGAAATAGTAGTATCCGCAGGTTGGCCATATACATTGAATCCCAACTCCAAAGCATCGTGGACTCTTGGTCCACGATTTACGATTGCTCCTTGATTGTAGACATAGAGCGAATCGTTTCGAAACAAATATCCTGCATCAGAGGAAATTGAATCAAACTTAATGATCAATCCTTCTCCTAAAGTAATAGCCTCCCACCAAATTTGCTCTCTTTGGATGGTATCCCCCTTGTAGAAATACACATTTTGCGCGAAGGTTAAATGCGGATACCATTGCCCCTCGTACTTATCGTGCATTGCTTTGATGACATCTTCTCCTGATTGGATGGAATTGCAGGCGGAAATCGTACAAAGAGTCAACAATAAGATGCAGGTAAATTTGATGGTTTTCATGATAAAAATTGAATTGTTGGGTTCTAAGGTAGGAAAGTTTTAAAGACAAACCTTACTGTATACGTTTATTGACCCCATTGACAAAATGATCGATCACTTTCAGTTCTTTTGCTAATCGCGAGCCTTGGAAACCCTTAAAATCCCCATAGTCAACTTCTTTATTATAAGCTTGTAAATAAGCCTGGGAGAGCGGCAAATAGGTCCAATGCCATGGCTCTTCTTGATATCCTTTCCGATTGGGATCTGAAGTATATACCTGGTAGAATCCGTAGCGATTCGCATTGTTTTGAATCCAGTTGTGAACTTTTTGCCCCTTTGTCGATTTAAAAAACTTCGGACTCAAACTGACCAAATCTAAGTCAGTCCCCCAATGATGTCGTGAAGTGGATGGCATCGAACTATACTCCAAAATTTTGATTGCCCGATCCTTAGGCTTTAAGTTAGAATAGCTTTTCCATTTTCGTTCCCAAATCCACTTTTGTTCGTAAAAATTACGAGTCCCTGACAAGATTTTGAGTTCGATTCCCTCTTTTATGGCAGCCACATACATTTTTACATAGGCCTCGTATACTTTCTTTTGTAGCCAAATTTCCTTGGAACAAAATTTCGCATCCACCTTTATGAATCGATCATCTTTTCGATAATCAAACTTCCCCAGCAAAAAGTTCTTTGATATGGTTGGGATGGAATCTATTTGTTGTCGATTCGTCATCTGACCATCTAAAATTGAATCAGAACTTTGATTCTGAACTAAAAGATTTAAGAAAAGGATTAACAATACCAATAACCTCATTCGGAGAAGAATTTGAATGGGAAGGTAGTGGTTTTTGGATTAATGCAGAGTGTGAGGAATTTAGGCGGGAATGGTGGTAGTAAATATTTTTATTTATTTAAATCCTTCATTAGTTCATTTCATTAAGTTTAGTTCATCTTCTAAATTCATTACTATTTTACTATTATTTGAATAAACATAAACAAGTAAATTTCCCTTCTTTTTAACAATTGAATCTTGTAATTTTATTTTTGAAAAAAATTGTTCATATAAATAGACTTTCTCTTCATTATTTAATAATAATACAGGATTGTTATGATTACTTTTTTCCCTATACTTTTTTACAACAACACCATTAAAACTCATATTTATATCTATTTCATAAGCTATTTTATAATTCTCTTCTTTAGTATTAACAAAAAAATCATTGTATACAAGGTATATGAAAACTATACCTAAAATCACAAATAATAAATTTTTCAATTGTTTAATTGATAATTCCATTTTTAAAATTTAATAAAACTGTATTAAAACCTGAAATCATCGCACCCGCGTTTGCTCCAGAAGGATGATCTATGAGTTTACTAATTTCGTAATTATCTCCAAGTGTTTTCCATTTTCGAATAGATAGATATTTATTCCCTTCAACACCAAGAACAAAAATAACGGAATCAATTTAAATCTGCGGGATTCATTTCACTGGCGGGAAATGGGCCCTAGGTTTTGACTTGCGCAAAAGCTTCAGCACTATTAAGTAAAGGGATTCATTGCTCTTCGAGCAATGGGCCAGGAAGGTAGGCCTTACAAAAGCCTCAAACCTGAAAGGTTTGGCTTGTTTTATTTCTAAAATTTACCGAAGCGGGCTCCGTAAATTTTAGAAATAAAAAAACCTCTCAAAAAATTGAGAGGCTTTTGCGGTCTGGACGGGACCTTAAATAGATTACATCATTTTACTTGATTTTATATAATATGTTGATTATCAATATAAATTTAAAATTTAACACTCTAATATTATTCCAATTATCGTTATTTTATTTAAGTTTGTTGCACAAATGTTGCACAAAATATGAGTCACTACAATTTTTATTTGAGAGAAAACTATGTAAATTCAAATGGAAAATCTCCAATCCTTTTGAGATATTATCAGGATCGAAAAAACAGAATTCAAATCAATACAAAGATAAATATATCTTCAAGATATTGGAGTAAAGCTAAAAACAGCTTGAAGAACTCTTCAGAAATTCCTGAAGAAGTAAAAGAGTTTGAACGAATCCGAATTTTAGCTGAAACGATAGTTAATCATTACAAATCGAATCATAAGGAATTAACCAAAGAGAAATTTAAGCAACATTTTTTGAAAAACGATTTGTCAGAGTTTTCAACTCAGGAAGTTGAGTTTTACAATGAGCTTGATGAGTTCATATTAGAAAGAACTGACCAAGTTGTTGCTGATGTTATAAAAGATTACAAAAGTCTACGGAAACATTTATTGGCGTTTGATGAATTCAATAAAAGTGTTATGACTTTCGAATCGATCCATTATGAGTTTTACAAAGACTGGACAACATACCTCGCTAACCATGCAACAAAAAGAAATGGAGAGGTTGGGCTGCGGAATAACACCATTGGAAAGCAAGTAAAGAACTTGAAAGTGTTTTTGAATGATCGAATGAGTTCAAGAAGAATTCCTCCGATTGACTTAAAAGATTTCAAAGTTGTTCAAGAAGAAATAGATCATATTTATCTGGACGATAATGAAATTACTGCGATAAGCAAAGTTAAGTGCAAAAAGAACTCAGTGGAAGAAAGAGCGAGAGACTTATTTGTAATTGGCTGTATGACTGGATTACGATTCTCTGACCTTATTAGAATTAAACCTGATTATATTAAAAATGGATTGCTCGAAATCCGTCAGAAAAAGACTTCAAAAAAAGTCATAGTACCACTTCGTAAGAGAGCAGCGAAGATTCTGGTAAAATACGATAATCATGCGCCTCAAATAAAAAACTATGACTTCAATAGAGTCATCAAGCTTTTAGGTCAAAAGGCTAATATTGATGAAACTGTTGAGTTAGAACATAAAAAAGGAAATAGAAAAGTCATTACCAAATATAAAAAGTTTGAACTGATCGGTTCTCATACATGTAGACGGTCCTTTTGTACAAATGCTTATTTAGAGGGAATTGATACTCAATTGATCATGAAGATATCTGGCCATAAGACCGAAAAAGCATTCAAACGATACTTGAAGCTATCTAATTACGAAGCAGCTCTGAAGATGAAAGAGGCTTGGGGAATATAGTCCTCTAGTATGACTCGAAGTGCCAAATTATCTAAAACTAAGGCAATCAAATTGACATCTAGTTTATGGTTAATCAGGAAATTCATTTACGGTTCTACCTTGTTGTTTGTAATCAGTAAACCAAGCTAATTCCTTAATATTTGCTTCTATAATCTTCTCATCTTCTGAAGTAAACCTTTCATAGTTCTTATAAATTTTAAAAGCAAAATGTGGATTCTTAGTCATTCCAATTAAAACAAAAGTCTTATGCTTATACTTGTAATAATACGCGAATGTTTCGAAGATGAGTTCAAATAATCGATATATTATTTCCTTCTCCCATCCACTGTTAAAATTAAAAAATACTATCGCTAAATCTCCAAACTCTACAAACCTCCTGTGCACTAAATTTTCGGGATAGTCTTTTATTTTATTGCAAAAATCATAGAAGTCGCTTACAACAGCTCGCCGTTGCAATCTGTTTAATGAGAGTAATTCTTTAGCTACAAGTTCTTTCTCAATATAATCGTATTTTAAAACCTCATTGAGAACAAATCCATCCAAGAAATAACTTACACTATCGGCGAAATCTTTCTTGAATGATTTCGGAGACAGCTTATACTCAGTCCATGCTCCTGAAAGATCCAAAATCATACCGTCAGCATCAGAGGCTACAAACGAGTCTGGAAAGCTCCTAGTGTTTTTAAAAAAGTAAGACAATAAATCTTTTTCTGTACCTATTATACTAATTGAGTTGTTGAGATTCTTATTTAAATATAACTCATCATCTTCAATAAGATTTTGTTTGGGGTTTGGATTGAGGGCTTTGACATTTTTTGATTTAAATAGCAATTCTCTTTTCTCTAGATAGTCAATAAAATCAGGTACTGTATCGAGTTCTTCGGTTATTACTTTGAAAGTATCTTTATCAAAAATTGTAATGAAGTCATCTTTTTCTGTAGTTCTAGCTATGTCATAAAAATTGACTCCTTGCCCTAAATTTTCGATAATCTTAAAAACCTTAGTTATATTATCTTTTGGAAACCTTTCAACCTTTTTATCTGGATGCTTTATTTCCACCAAATCGTTATCAAATAGAGTCCGATATCCGCCATTTAATTGCCTGACAGCCTTTTCAATTGTCTTTTTAAAGTATCTCGTATGATTTCCTTTAAATTCATAGTTTTTGACCGAGAATATGATCGTAATATTTTTAAATATTACTAGTAAATCGCAGATTTCCTTTTTACTTCCATTTTCATATTTGGGGCTAGGGTAACACCAATACTTAAAAAATGACTTGTACGCAATCTCATTGACAAACTGCTCACCAATATTTCCTTTTAAATAACTATCCATCATTATTTTTCAATACCTACACTAAGGTTATGATTCGTAATAATACTTAAAATCATCTAAAAACTTATTATTATCTTCCTCTTGAAAGTATTGTTTTTGCTTTTTAGATATATTATTTGGAATACTATTTAAAATCTCAGAAAGATCGTCCCTTAGCAAATTATTGTCACTAATATCTTTTATCAAAATAAAGGCTCTCTTAAACTTAATATCCTGTTTTTCAGACTCTTCTTTGACAGCAATTATTAGCTCCTCTTTCTCCTCTTGTGTAATTAAATTCTTTTTAATGGTTGATAAATAGCTTAATATTAGAAATTGATCATACATAGCCTGAAAAAATTCATTTTCAAAAAAACCATTAAAACCTAATACTCTGAAGATGTCTCCATCAGAAGAATAAAACGTTAATGCCTCGTAATTATCAGATAACTTTTTAGCTAAAAAAATAGTACTACTCTCTTTTGCATGAAATTCTATGATGGTTTTGAAAAGAAATTCCGTAGCTCTAAAAGAAAAAGACGAATTTCCAACTGTTCTAATCACTATATTTAAGAGTCTATCTTTATCTAAAGCATTTTGGTACATATTGACCCAAGTTCTCTTAAATTCTTGAAACTCTTCTTCATTTAAGCCATTTATTGAACGCCATAAAAAGATAATTACGCAACGGTCATAATCTAGATCAATATTATTTTCTGCTATATAGTAAACAATATTTTTAACCCATTGACTCCTTCCTGAAATGCTAATTTCGTCCATAGCCCAATTACCACCTTCAAAAACATGAATAATATCTTTCAAAAAATTATCGGAAAGAGCTTTAATTAACTCTTCCAAATCGGTATCCATTGATAAGCCCTTACCTAGAATAGCTTGCTGAATTTCTGGAGCTAATTTATCATCAGAGTTTAAAACTATAGCTTTGAGCCATCTACTCTCATTATCTATTACCAAGGTATCTAGTATTACTGTTTTCTCCGACTCTGTCAGACTATTCCATCTACTCAATGCCCAACAAATATTGTATCCGATAAAATAGGTTGGAAGCTTTAAATCAAAGAATCTCTTGAAAATATTTTTCCGATAATGAGAATGTTTTGATGTAGAAACAATAAGAAAGTCTATTAAACTCATCTCCCAATTGTCGAGAATTTTACCTTTACTTCTTTCGATGATTCTTTGAAGCATTTTCTTGGAAATTCTAACAGCTTGTTCGGGATAAATATGCCTTTGAGCTTCATGCATCATCCCAGAAAATCTTGGTGTATGGGAAAATTTGATAGACGAAGGAAATACATTCAAGAAATGAGGGAAATAATCCCCCCACAGTTTCCATAACCAAGGGCGTTTGTTTTTTTCGATTTCTTTCCACCGAATACTATCTTCAGCATAGTCAGTTGAAAAATTTGACATAAGGTTACTAGACCTTATGCAGAATATTTCGTTTGTCTTAAAAAAGTATAGAAATCTGTCGGCAATTTCCTTGTTCAAGGACTTTCCGTTATTTGTTAACCCTTGGAAGAATCCTTTTAAGGCATAAAAAATCACACTGGGATGTTCGTCGTCTAAAATTTTATCTTTTAGAAAAGAATTCTGAAAAGTGTTGAGATTACAAAAATAAATATAAGCGCAAAGATTTCTTATAAAGACTTCGTCCCTCTTAAAAGCATATTCAAGGAATTCAATATTTACTTCAATTATAGACCCGTTCATCGACATTAAACCTTTCCAAAGAATATCTGTTCCTAAGGTCATATTATTTCTTAATCTCTCTATAACGTAACTAAAACTTTCTTCATCGGGATAGGCCGACTCTCTATCATAGAAGGTAGCTTTACTCCATTTTACTGGAATTCCATTTGAAAATATAACCCCATAATATTCAGCCTTAGATTGCAAATTAAAAATGATATTCTCTCTAACATCCTTGCCCAACAAAGAGTTATTGTAATTTTTCATGAGAAATAAGAAACACTGATCAATAACTTTAGGAAAGATACACTCGCTAGCAAGTTTGTGTGCAAAATCAAGTACTTTAACCTTATGCACATCATCCATGAAATTATATATAAGGTCAAGATTCTTTGCACAACGAAAAGCACTGTCAATATTTAGACTGGTGAGTACATTAAAAATATGAATGAGAATTCCATTTTGTTTAATAGTACTAATCTTTCTAAGTATGGTTATACCTATCTCTCTATAATGCGGATGGGAGAAGAAATATTTGTTATCAATACACTTTAGATATCCATAGCCCCATAAAAGATCTAATTCTTTTTCAATCGTGTTCGTGTTACCATACTTATCAGAATATGATGGAAATATAAAAGGTTTTTTATCCTTGTCTAAAAAACTTTGTACAAGATCCTCATCCTTTTGTTCAATTGACAAAAAATCTTGTTTCTCCTGAAAAATATAATCCAGATCTTTCGTTGATAATCCATCGATTGTATTACAACCCAGGCTTAAGATTACTAATATTTTCCAAGTATACCCACCTCTTTTGATGAATTCATTACTTATTTCATCAATATCTATTTGAGCCATATTAAAAAGCTCTAGCTCTGAAAAATTCTTGAACTTTAATTCTTTCTCGTTTGATAGGTGATTCAGCTGACCTATCTGAATAGGTTTATCATTCTTGATGAGATTTAAAACATTAAGGAAATTTTGTTCGAGTAATTGCTCTTCTTGTTGAATTTTCCTCCAAAACTTTTCTAAGAATTCAGTATCATGAATATATAAATTATACCAATCTACACCACCAATAGTACACTTACTTAGATCACTCTCGTTAAAAATAGAATAGACAATTTCAACTCTAGAGGTAATAATAACTAAATTATTCTCAGAAATATTACCTAGCAAATCTCTTATTAACTTCAATGAGCTACTCTCTTGGTTGGCTATAGTATGCCCAAAAGGATCTTCTAAAATACACAGTCTTTTATTACCGGTAGATTCTAAAAACAGTGACGCCGCTCTGACCTCTGACACTCTTTTAAATTGATACGATTCTTCCAAGAAAAAATATCTTGCAACTTTTTTGGCCAATTCAGATTTACCGCAAAAAGAGACTCCTGTTAAGAGTAAAATTTTATCTTCTTTTAGTCTTTCGATTAATTCAAGTTCTATGTTTCTATCTACATAATTATTAGAAACAACAGGTACGAAAGGGCCATCAAGAGAATCTAACTTATCGTATATTTCTCGAACTTTAATAATAAATTGATGAATCGAATCATCAGTTATCAAGTCAAATGATTCCTCCTGTTGAGCGTGGTGATCTGATTTCCATTGCTGTAGCAATACTTTTGTAAATTCCTTTTCATTCTCTTTATTATCTACAATCCGATGATGCTCATCGCAAAGAAGTATTAAGTTATCATAAGATCTTCTTTGATCGTCATCCATTTCTCTATTAAACCTTGGACCACCCTTTTTTGCTGCCTCTATGTGACAGATATATGAAATAAGTGTTTTTCCATCTTCAGCAACTAGTTTGTTTTTACAATTTGGTTTCGTGCACTGATTCTTGGAAAGAGCAAATAATCTCTTAATCTCAGAAGGTTTATAGTCTCTAGGACCTGGACCAGACTTTTCTTTTTTCATCTTCATAAAGATAGAGGAAAATAATCCAACCTTTTGAAGTGTTGAAGATAGTTTCTTAGTATATTTTAGCTTCAACTAAGAATATGACAAGATTTGAAAAATGTTAACTCCAGCAATGCTCAAACATGATTCTCTCCATTTCCCATGGTCCTTTTCCATATATACTAGACTTGTATATTTGCATATTGGTTTCTGAAACTTTATTCCTCTCTTCACAGAAGCTCTTATACTTAGTCAAATTTTCTTTTTTATTGGTGGGCTCAATAGTAATCAATGAATCATCTAGACCTTTGCCAATTATTTTTTGTGTAGCAAAATCAAAGTTTTTTAGTGTTATTAAAAGTGGCTCTCTAGTTAGATGTTTAGTATAAGCTTCAAAAGCATTTGTTAGAACAGGGTCTGCAAGTATTATTAATAACTTAGTTTCACGATATTCTATGTACTTGTGAATTAAGACACCTTCAATCAATATTTTTTTTGAATTATACTCTAATATGAATAATCCATTTTTATAAGACTTCAGCACTTCGTCTATCCTATTTCGATTTTCAGAGATTCTTTCTATTTCAGAATCGGACAGAAATACTTGATTAATTAAATTTATAAAAAGTCGGATATTGTTTATAGGATAACCAAACATACCCATAAATGTATGGGAGTCTTTATGAACTCTACCATTCCTGATTTTTCTTGCTCTATCAAAATCTGACTTTAGATATTCCAAGCTTGTTTGTTGTAGTACTTCGTCTATTAAAACAGAAAGCCTCTTATCTCTTTCTCTATTTTGCCTACCTATTATTTTAAGAGGTATATTTAGCTGTTTTGCCCTTATTTTAATGGCTGTCTCAATGATTATTAAAGACTTTGTTACGGCTTCATCCAAGAAGGGAGAATAATAATAAGAGAAAGACAAAAGATATTTTATTGTTTCGAACTCTTTAATAATATCTTCTGTAACATTTCCATGAAATTTAGGTGTCAAATGTATCTTTTGATCAAAATCTTCCCTATCTTTTATACCATAGACGCTCCACAAGGTATCTGGATTGAACAAATCTTCTTTCGTTTTCATTTAATTATTTATTAGATTCTTTATTAGTTATTCTATATCTCTCAGATAGGTAAACCATTCATTCCTTCAGTTTAGAATAAAACTTTGACTAGTTAATCAACAAAGTTACCCAACTTTGACTTCCGAATCATAAATGTGCATATATGCATATTTATTATATCACGAAAAAATTTTATAACTAAATGATTTTTAGATAATTAAACCTTCAATAAAGTTGTTGTTTTATTTTGATAATTTTCAATAACAATGTAAATTTCGATGATCTCTTTTAAAGAGGTAAACGGGACGATTTTTAAGTGTTTAATTTCTGATATGATTTAGAAACAGCGGTTACTTTCTAAATAATATTGGAACATAAGACTATTCTATGATCAAAAAATTCGTCCAAATTTCATCGGAAGATAAATTACTCTTTAAGCGAGAAGATCTTTTAGATGAAGAAAAACGTCTCACAAAAAATGGTGCAGAAAATTTTCTAGGCATCCTGTCCACTTTACTTCTTAATTATACCTCCGAAAAAGAACCCGCTTGGTTAGAAAAAAGGTTTGGTTTGGTATTGGAAAATAGGTTCTCTTTAGTTTCCTCTTTCCGAAACTATATGATGTCTCTATTAAATCATCCGCCGACCAAACAAACGAAAGATGAGTTGGTCACCTTTCTAACAACAGTCAAATTCGGTGAATACCTGCTTTTAAATAACAGTCTCCATTCGTGGATAGATCAAAATATCATTGATGAAATAAGTTTCTATAGAAACTTTGAGTTGGGAAAACTCTTAATAAAGGATGCTTCAATATTTTTAGGTTTGGGCTCGCGCGTAGGCATGGAATCTTCAAGTCAAATTCTAAGAAAAGTTCCTAAAAATGTTTTTGAACACAAAATGATGGATGCTCTTGAAAAGAAAATCCCAGGAGATTCTAAATCAAATATTTTGATGAAAACATTTTTGTTTCAATGTTTGCTTTACAGTTACAATCCGATAAAGTTTCCTGAGAGTCTTATGTTAAATTTTGCATTCGATGTAAAGCCAAATCTTTTCTTCTATGAAGAAAAATTTGAAATTATGAAGAGCCATCACAAAGAAATTATTCGTGACTTACATAAAGAAATGGGAAGAGGTAAAGATAAAGGATTAAGTATTTGAATTATGGAAAAAACAACAAAACAGGCGTTCGAGAATATACTTGAGATTAGAAAACTGACTGATAGGTACAGTAATTCTTTTAATAAAGAAACGGGAACTTTTGATACGGAAATTTTAAATAAACTGGAAGGCCTAATTCAAAAACAAAGAAACCTCGATCTGAGGAATTATGTTCATAAAATTTCACTGAGAATAGCGGCAATTATCGTAATCGAAGAAACCATGATTCGAAAGAATTGTAGTAGAGATTTTTTAGAATTACTTTCTATTTTTAATCAAGCAAAAGTTCGATATAAAACCCAAATTACGAATCGTAGTACTAAAGGTTTTGCTACTATTGAGAGTATACATCCAAAGCATCCTTGTCAATTTTATGATACTACTACAGATGATCAAATTCTCAACAAATCTAATCTCAGAAAAAAGGGAGGTTATAAAAGTGCACTGGAGAAAATTCTGCACGGAAAGGAGTGGCTTGAGATTCTAAACCAGACCGAAACTAATATATCTGATATTCTCTCAATAGTAAAAACTTGCTAATTTAAAAGTTAAGAGCGTACACTATTTTCGTGTACGCTCTTAACCGTTTTCCGCCTACCTATCAGATAGCTTTGTTGTCAAATAACATAAAATATTGTTTGACATGAGATTACTTATTATTGATGAAAACGGCATCCGAGAATTTTCTCCCAAAGACCAAAACGGACAGAACCAAGAGGATTCAAAATCTGTCTTAGAACTTTTAAAAGAGAGCTTGACCAATGGCTCAGAAAACACTCAAAAAGATGGTTTGAACTTATATACCATTTCCGAGTTAGTTGATCTTTTTACAACCACAAGACCTACCATTTATTCCTGGATTGATAATGGCGATTTGATTCCCATCAAAATTGGTGGAAGAGTATACTTCAATCAAAAGGACATTGAACAGATGTTAGAGCGAAAAATCTCTGAATCTGGAAAAATAACTGAGTCTAAATGAGTCTCACTCTTTTATTCCCCTTAAACCCCAAACTACTCAATTTATTGAAGTAGCAAGTTGTGTAAATGTGCGCACACATTTCCAAACTTGTTTATTCGCTTAAAAGCTCATAAAATGAAAACTCAAAGAATTTTTATCCGTGTTTCTGTAGAGACAAAAAATAAGATAGCTGAGCAAGCTAAAGAATATAAAACCACAATTTCTGATTATATCTTGACTTTGGTAGAGAATAAGAAAATGAAAGTTCAGGCAACGCCAGACCCTGAAACCATAGAAATAAAAAAGGAGCTGCATGCAATTGGAAAAAACCTATGGACACTTATAAAGTACAATAAGACATTAGAGCTTTCTGATACGATTAATATTAGACGACAATCTGCACAGTTACAGGACATCATAAAAGTTATAAACAAGCACTATGATCGCTAAGATAATCACCGGAACAAACGTTCGAGGACTTTTACAGTATTTGACATCAAAGCATCATGAGGTCATCACTTCAAATTATGTATTTCCAGATTCTAGTCCTCCAGAAATTGCAAAAGAAATGCGCATGGTTCAGGAATTAAATTCTCGCTGCAAGAAAAATTTGATGCACGTTGTTCTGTCATTTCCTTATCAGGATAAAGTCGATTCTGAAAAGCTGATGAACATCACGGAAGAGTTTTTAGAGGCGTTTAAAGCAGATGATTGTATGAGTATTAGCTACCGTCATTTCGATAGATCGCATCCTCATGTACATGTTGTAATTAACAAAATAAAATATGACGGAACCGTTTTATCTGATTCTTTCAGCCATATCAGAGCGAAGAAAATTTGCAGAAAAATAGAGCAGAATTATGGACTTCAAAAAGTCTCAAATATTGGTACTGAAAATGAAAATTCGTCCATCCAAAATTTGCAAAAACAAGTCGATTTGGCAATTGAAAATTCGACCTCTTTTGAGGAATTTTTAAAATGGCTTGAACGAAGAAAATATCGTGTCCTAAAAGGTAGAGGAATCTCATTTATAGATAAGAAAAATGGAACCAAAATAAAAGGAAGTGCTATTGGTAGAAATTACAGTTTAGCCAACATCAAAAAAAGAATCATTCAAACATCGGAGTCAAAAGAGATTCAACAAATTCTCAGCCCCACAAAAAATAGAGATCGATCTATCAGTCGTTAACCCCCTTTAAACTTTATATCATGGATAACATAGCAGAAGAACAAATCATTAAATTTTTAGAAGGACAGCAAAAAGTTTTAAAAGAGCAGCAAGAAGAAATAGGAGAGATAAAAAACACCTTGTCCAAATTAGTGAAGCAAAATCAAAACAATTCCTCAAATAATATCAACAAAGAAGGAACTCAGGATCATAATGATATTCTACAGAAAAGTATAAAAATAGCCAATTATACAATTGAGGTAAATAAATCCATCAATCAAACAAGAGAATATTTAGATACTTTCTTTGCTAAGTTTCCTTCCAAGCTCAAATATGAATTTGTACTAGGGGAAAAGATTAAATGGCAATTGTATGTTTTAGTGGTTGTTTTGGGGATCGTAATTACCACCTCAACAATTACATACAATAAATACTCTGATAAAAATGATTACAAATTGGCATGGAAAGCTCTTTTAGAAGCACAGTCAAATGAAGATTACAAAAACAAGCTCATCAACTTCTTGAATGAGTTTAAGGAAGACTAATAATTATGAACTACTTTGTATCGTAAAGAGTCTACATGCTTCTGGTATTTTTTCTTTAGTGCACCTTTGATTTTCTCGTTATAAAAGTTTTCATGCTGATCAAAAAAAGTATCTACACAATGTTGAGCAAAAGTGAGTCTATATTGCTCTCTATAGTATCCGTAAATTTTAATTACATTCGTATATATTCGTTCTAACTGTTCTTTTTTTGACAAGTCCTTGTCTGCGTAAATCAAATCATTTGCTTTACGGCATGCTGATATCAACTCAGAGGCCATACTTCCAACACCACTGTGAGTCGTCCATTCAGGAAATGCAACTGATAAAAAATCAACGATTTCGTGGTACTCTTGTACAAATTCATTTTCGTACTCTAACGGTATTACTTTTCTTTCTTTTGGTTCCATCTTTTTAAATTTTCACGCTTCAATTTTCTATAAAGATACTCTAGCACTCCTTTTTGATCTAGAATACTTTTCTCTGTTGTCTTTAAAACTTTCATTTGTTCATAGTCTGAAAGATCAAGGAAAACATTATTACATGCTACTTCTATATCTTTTATTGTGACAACTTTTACTTTATTATAGTTCTCCTAATCCTTTAAAGACAAATAACTCATCGTGTCTATTCTAGCTTCAATTGAGTCAATGGTCCGATAAGTAATTTGTAAAACATCAACCACAGATTTTGAGTTCTGATACTTCTCAAGTTTACTTTTTAAAATCTCCCTTATATCCAATGAACCATCTTGAGTTTCCTTTTGTTTCTTTGAACAAGAGGCAATGAAAACGATTAAAATAAAAATAAAAAACTTTTTTATGGCACTATGCTTCATAACTCAAATATAAAATAATTTTTCCAAACGCGGTCTTTCGTCCGCATTTAATAATTATCCAAGAATTTTCTTTGTTGTATGGACAGTATCAATAAAAAAGTCTGCAACTACATCGCTAAAGAATGGATATTGAAAAGTAAATCCAATAGGACCTTTGCATTAGACCATAATATCGATGAAAAAACTGTTCGTAAAATTCTTCAAAAAAATGGCTATAGAATACCTCTAACTACTTTGTATAAAATTTGTGAGGCAAGAGAAATTAGGATTTCCAGTCTGCTCAAAGAAATCAATTTATAAATTTATATTATACTCCCTTATTGATTTCTTTTTTAGGTTATATTTTGTTTTTTAAATTCAGATGAGATATTAAGATCTTGTCCTTTTATCAAAGGAATATTTCTGATCAGTCATTGATGACCACTTTGCAACCTTTTCAACCGCAGTAAAAATATTTGTAGATAAGAAATTTAAGAATAGTTTTAAACTATTGTCACTTTCCTTTATTTGTTTTTTGATGTTTTTTTGACCTTTTGTACAGTGCCTAGATAAACATTACAAAGTTGAGCCGTTACTCCAAGAGAATAACCTTTTATTAAGCGTTTTACGACTTCTTTGTTTGGCTAAATTCTCTTTTTAACGAGAACTCCAAAACCCATTAAATAGCCAAGTATATGACTATTATAATGTGAGTTTGGAAATTTTTAAAGAAAAAAAGATTCTCCACAAGAGGAAAAGCCCAAACCCAATCCGTAGCCCTGTGTAATTTATTTGATTTAGTACTGGATCACTCTTACTTCCTATCTAATGATATTCGAAGACACCTTCTCGTATACTCCTACTACGTACCTTCGGCAAAAATCTATAAACTGCCGTCCTGTGGCGGTCTCCTGATGTCCTGTATAAGTCCGCTCCCATTGAGATCTTCCCTACGACGCAATTAAACGCGCCCGTAGCTTAATTTACGTGAAAACTTGAATTTTAGTGGTTAGCAACTCTCTTCGGTTCTGAGACTATGAAGTTAAGTTATCTTTAACAAAAATAATATTTTAACATCAAAAACTATCATGCTCAGATGTGACAGAATCGAACTTAACTGATTAATTCAACCTTATTTTCATTTAATTAGGTAGGAAACACCCTTAATGGTAACTACAATTCTTGGTTTTTGAGTTGATAGAAAATTTAGGGGGTAGTTTTTACCTTCGTCTTGGACAAAATTTCAAGGATTTAAAATTTAAGTTATTTCAATTTAATTTGCTTTTTATTAATAGAGGCTTGTAAGTTGGTTCAAAAAAGGTTATAAAGAAAGTTACTCTAATTCTCCTCTGCTTTACAGAGAAAAGCTTCGTGTTGCTATCAGATTTAATTATGACAATGAGATTAGGTTTCATTTGAAAAAGATGTCCGGAGTTTATTGGAGTAATACAAAGAAACTATTCTATATTGATATTACACTTTAAAATAAGAAAAAGCTACTTCATCATTTAAAACAAATAAACTGTGATGTAGATTATAGTAAGTTAGTGCTAGCAAGTCCTACTTCGCAAAACTCTTCTTTTACCCATCTTCCAAGTTTGAGTAACTTTTATAAGGCCGATATGGAAAGGTTCAAAAAGTGGTTAGAACAAAAAAGGTTGAGTGCGAATACCGTGAAAACGTATGTAGAAGTAACAACTTTCTTTATTAGGTGTACTATTTTAAAAAATGTTAAAGACCTTGGCTCTAAAAAGCTGATCGAAGCTTTTAATTATGATTTCATTGTTAAGAATAACAAATCTATTTCTTATCAAAATCAATGTATTAACGGGATCAAAAAACACCTTGATTACAAAGGAATTGATATTGAAAGATTACAATTAGAAAGACCTAAAAAAAGAGAAAAAACTACCTGTTGTTTTAAGCACTGAAGAAGTTAAACAGATTCTTGATACCATTTCAAATATCAAGCACAAAACCTTGTTGAGTTTATTATGTTCTGAAGGGCTTCGTATTGGAGAGGCAATGAATCTTAAAATAGTGAATATTGATAGTAAAAGAATGCTCATTCATTTAAAAGGTGTGAAAGGCAAAAAAACTGATATACTTTGTTATCCGAATCGTATTTGCAATTACTAAGAATTTACTATAAACAGTACAAGCCCCAAGATTACTTATTTGAAGATCAAAACAATAAACAATATTCAAGAACGAGTGCGAAAAAAATTCTGAAAAGAGCTACTATCAAAGCCAACATAAACAAAAAGGTAACTCTTCATCCATTAAGACATAGTTTTGCAACTCATTTACTGGAAAATGGTACTGATATTAGGTATATTCAGGAATTATTAGGGCATAGTAGCCCTAAAACTACCATGATATATACACATGTCAGCCAAAGTAGTATCAAAAAAATTAAAAATCCTTTTAATAACTTATCAAATACCATTAGTTTAGTAAATAAATGTAGCTAGTCTTTTGATAAAATTGCTAAGAAGAATAAAAGAATAAAAACTTCTGCATAGCCTGCAAAATAGTATTAATAAAAAGACAAAAGTTACCTATATAAACAAGTTGGGTGCCATTTAAAAACAGACGAATGAAATATAAAAATGTAACAGTTGCAGGAGGAGGAATATTAGGAAGTCAAATCGCTTTTCATACTGCTTTTCACGGCTTTTCAGTAACCGTCTATGATATTTCTGATTCTGCTTTGAAAAACTGTAAAGAAAGAATGACGCTATGGCAGAAATTCTATCTAAAAGACTTGGGAATATCGAATGACCAACTTCAAAAGACTTTTAAAAGTATTACATTTAAGACAGACTTAAAATCTGCCGTAAGTGAAGCAGACCTAGTTATTGAGGCAATTCCTGAGAATATAAAAATAAAGTCCGAATTCTATCAAAAACTGAATCAATTTGCACCCAGCCATACTGATTTTGCCACAAATTCTTCTTCGCTACTACCAAGTTATTTTGCAAAAGCCACAGGAAGACCAGAGCGATTTATAGCACTGCATTTTGCAAATCGTATTTGGATTAGGAATACTGCTGAAATTATGGGACATTCCAAAACATCACCAAAGCTATTTGATGAAATGATATTATTTGCTAAGGCGATTGGAATGGTTGCTATTCCTGTAAAAAAAGAACAGCCAGGCTATGTGCTTAACTCAATGTTAATGCCATTATTGAGGGCAGGACTCAATCTTTGGGCAAATGATGTGGCAGAACCTCATTTAATAGACAAGACTTGGATGATAGCTACAGGTGCACCAAATGGACCATTTGCTACATTAGATACTGTTGGATTAAAAACATCATTAAACATTACTAAAGCACATTTAAATGAAAATTCAGATATAGAGACCACAAAACTTATAATTTCTAAATTGGAAGGAATGGTTGCTGAAGGTAAACTTGGCACTGCCTCTGGACAAGGATTTTATAAGTATCCAAATCCTGAATTTCTTGAGGATGACTTTTTGAAATAAAAAATTAAACAAATAAAAACGGACACCCAATAATGGCTATAAGTAATTACTTGTTCTCGCCTACTTCTGAAAATTTGCTTTCGCACAGTTCGCACTATGTGCTCGTGTCTCGCGGATTTTCAGTTTGGTGTGTACTTGCAAAGTTAAGTGCTAAA
>CEPZ01006967.1_pt1 | contig 146869 bp, 129 predicted proteins | sample 530461 | NCBI WGS metagenome assembly CEPZ01 (sample SAMEA2620106, study PRJEB7988) | marine metagenome | isolation source: saline water (ENVO:00002010), including
GTCATTCAGGGGAACGCCGTCAATCATGACGCCGATGCGGCTCTGATCGAATCCACGGATGGAAACATAGGAATAACCGGTGCCGTTCCCGCTTTCACTGTAGGCCCAGACGGCGGGCTCGGAAGCTAGGATCATAGGTACATCTTCTGCTGTGAAGCGCGTTTCAATTTCTTTAGCCGTCAAGTTGGAAAAAGAGACCGGTGTAATTCCAGCCACGGCCCGCGTGGCGCTCACAGTGACCTCATCCCCTTCCAAAACGGTCGGTACCAAGTTGATGGTCATGTTCGGACGAGGTTGTGTGGTTACGGTTTTATACCCGATGAATGAGAAGGCAATGTCTGATGCTTCCTCTACGGTCATTGAAAAGGTACCATTTTCATCGGAGGTTGTCCCTGTTTCGCCAGAGACGATATTCACACCAATCAGGGGGGATTGGGATTCGCTATCCACTATAATACCCTCCACCTCCATAGGCTGAGCATAAAGTTGGGATAGACCTAACACGACAATTAAATATGAAAGGCGTATGTGTTTCATTCTTTGATAATTCCTACGCTGGCATTATCCAGATCAGGTTCAAGGGTCTATTCTCAGCCATTTCGGTCTGGTTCAAAACAGCACCCCAAGAGACATGGGAAATTAATATAGCTTTTCCCGTGATTCAAACCACTGCTGACTAAATCTTTTTTACCTGCTGAAAAGGGTTTGAGTGGCTTGCCTTTTCAATTAAAATCCACCCCTCGTACTTGTTTCATTCATATCAATCCCCCTACCTTCGCCCCCAAAATAACCAAGGAATATCATGTCCAATAATCAATATCCTGAAATTACAATTAAAGCACTCTTTCTCGGTGTAATCCTTTCCATGATCCTGGCCGGGGCCAATGCATATTTGGGGCTCTTCGCCGGGATGACCGTATCTGCATCTATTCCTGCAGCGGTGATCTCCATGGGAGTTCTGTCCTTATTTAGAAAATCGAATATATTAGAAAATAATATTGTCCAAACCGCCGCATCTGCCGGGGAGTCTCTTGCAGCCGGTGTGATCTTTACCATCCCTGCCCTGGTCCTTTTAGGCTACTGGGAAACATTCAATTATGTTGAAGTGGCCAAGATCGCCGCCATCGGCGGTGTGATTGGTGTTTTGTTTACGGTTCCCCTTCGCCGGGCCCTGATTGTTACAGCCAAATTAAAATATCCCGAAGGTGTGGCTACAGCAGAAGTACTTCGAGCCGGTGACGATGCTAAAAAAGGAACAACTGACGATGGCTCCGGTGGATTAAAAACTATTGGTATAACTTCGCTTGCAGGCGGCGCGATGAAATTATGTCAGCAAGGATTCGCTATGTGGCATTCAGAAGTTGCAGGTGCAACGGTAGTGGGAAAATCCATCTTCGGGCTTGGCACTGATCTATCACCGGCCCTGATTTCTGTCGGTTATATTGTCGGACGAAATATCGGTATCCTGGTTGTTGCAGGTGGGTTGATTTCCTGGGCGGTGGCCATTCCAATCTATTCCGCCATCGTTGGATTTGAAGGGGATGCTTTGGATTCCGCCTGGAACATTTGGAACTCTAAAATCCGCTACCTTGGTGTCGGAGCCATGGTAGTTGGGGGTGTATGGTCCCTCATTAAATTATTTAAACCCTTAGTTGAAGGCGTAAAAGCCAGCCTCAATGCGATGAAAAATCAAGCATCCAATGCCGATGTGCCTTTGGAAGAACAGGATATGCCTATCAATTATGTGGGTATTGCCCTTTTAGCATTACTTGTTCCTGTTTTTTTACTATATCTCGATATAATCGGCTCAGTGGGAATTGCTGCTTTATTGGCGGTAGTCATGATGGTCTTCGGATTTCTATTCTCAGCCGTGGCAGCTTATATGGCTGGTGTGGTGGGTTCATCCAATAACCCGATCTCCGGAGTAACGATTGCCACCATCCTGTTCGCTTCGTTGCTACTATTGGCCATTCTTGGTACAGGTTCCGGTGTAGGCGCTGCCAGCGCTATTATGGTAGGCGCGGTTGTGTGCTGTGCGGCTGCCATCGGCGGTGATAACCTCCAGGATCTAAAAGCCGGTCATATCGTTGGTGCCACGCCTTGGAAACAGCAAGTGATGCAAATTGTCGGTACTTTGGCGGCGGCGGTTGTATTAGGATTGGTTCTGGATATTCTCCATACCGCTTATGTTATTGGGTCTCCCACTCTTTCTGCCCCTCAGGCAACTTTAATGAAATCAGTAGCAGACGGTGTTTTCACAGGTAATCTGCCATGGACTTTTGTTTATATTGGTGGCGCCATCGCTGTTGCATTAATTCTTATTGATTTGAGACAAGAACGGATCGGGTCCGATTTTCGTGTACCTGTCCTGGCTGTGGCCGTTGGGATATACCTTCCCATTACCTTAACTGTACCGATCTTTATTGGAGGTATGATTAATCAGTTAGGTAAAAAAGCAGGTGGTTCGGAATCATCCGAAAAGCGCGGTTTGCTCATGTCATCCGGATTTATTACCGGTGAAGCACTGATGGGAATCCTCGTGGCGGTCCCCATTTTTATCTCAGGACAAAAAGACTGGTGGCCCCATATGGGTGGATTAACCTGGGCCGGCCCCCTTTTGTTTATCGGTATGATATTCTGGCTCTATAAATCCGTGTCGAAAAAATAAAAAAATGGCCATCTCTAACCGATTGCTCAAAAACCTTCCAAAGGTAGAACTCCACTGCCATTTAGACGGTAGTCTAAGAATTGATACAATTATAGATCTGGCGCAGCGGCACAATGTGCCGCTGCCCGCTTCAGACCCCGTCGAGCTAAAAAAGATTCTTTCTATCGGGAAAAACCGGGGTACACTGGAAGAATACATCGCCCGTTTTGACATCACCCTCAGCGTGATGCAAACTCCCGATGCCCTTACCCGAATTGCCTATGAATTGATCGAGGACGTTGCTTCCGAAAATGTCCGGTATATTGAAGTTCGGTATTCACCCACACTCCACACGTCAAAGGAAATGACGCTTGAAGAAGCTGTGGAATCGGTTCGCGACGGTCTTAAGAAAGGTGAAAAGGATTTCGGCGTAAAGTCAGGAATCATCGTTTGCGGTATTCGTCATATATCACCGGAAGCATCCCTTAAACTGGCGGACCTCTGTGTACAATTCAAAAACAAAGGTGTGATAGGATTTGATTTAGCAGGGGCAGAAGAAAACTTCCCTGCCAAAGATCATCGGGAAGCGTTTTACATGATCCTGAATCATAACATTAATGCCACCATTCATGCGGGTGAGGCATTTGGACCCGCTTCCATCCATCAGGCTGTTCACTATTGCGGGGCCCACAGAATTGGCCACGGTACACGCTTGAAAGAAGATAAAGACCTGATGCAATATGTGAATGATCACCGAATAACGATGGAAATTTGTCTTACTTCTAACTGGCATACTTATTCTGTACGGTCTTTAAAACACCATCCAATTCGATTTTATTATGATCAGGGCATTCGGGTTACACTTAATACTGATAATAGACTTATGTCTAATACAACGCTAACTAAAGAATTTGGTATCGCCAGAGATCTATTCGGTTTTACACTCCACGATTTCAGAGAGGTGACAATCATTGCCATGAAATCTGCTTTCCTTCCCCACATTGTACGGAAAGACTTGGTTAAAAGTATCGCGGAAGAACTTGAATCAGAATTTGGCATCATGCCGGAATATATAGAACAAAAAAACTGATTTAAGATTTCATCTTTTTCTTCGCTTTATCCACCAGATTGTGGGTCCAACGCTTAACCGGTGGGAAGACACTGCCCAATAACATCAATCCCGGGATGCCGAACATCCAGCCTTGGAATATGGGTATCAATCCGCCGATGAGACCAATAATAACTAAGGTGATTCCAACGACTATTTTGATTGTGTTAACAACCGGTTTCATTCTTTAATTACCGCAACCTTTTCAAAAGAAGATGCACCCTTTTTATCATAGATGGCAATAAGATAAACACCAGTCCCTACAAATTCCCCGGCCGCATCCCGGCCATCCCAATAGGCCTGGTATCCCTTCACCTCTGAATTCTTTATAGTCCGCAATACTTTCCCATTCAAGGTCATGATTTTGAGAGAACTGTTATCCTTTAATCCATTCACCGTCATGGGTTTAGGGCTGGGAATCCGAAATGGGCTGGGAAAGATTTCCACAGCATTGTATGATTTTTTTTCTTCCGCAAAAGGGATTCGGATAACGCTCACACCCTTAGCCGTGGCGATGTAGGCCAACCCTTCGTCCGTGTCAAAAGTCACATCATTCACATGATTTGACAAGAGATTACTGTTGGATTCATTCAATCCATTGATGTCCGGCCAATATTCGCCATTTTCAGACACAATATGAATACCATCGGATGGTGACGTTATCCATACATTCCCTCGTGGATCAAATCGAATTCGAGAATTTTCATTAAAAATCACATTTGGAAAATAAGGATAGATTTCCCCATTATTAGCTATGGGGCCCGTTTGGCTGACAGGGTTGGATTCGGATACTTGCAAATCTTTATGGATCAACCCAATAGATGTCAAAACCCATAGGCGATTTTTTGATGATACATTTATATCCAATGGGATTCGTTTTGTCGGCCCCGGATCAACTGTTTCTGTTGCCCAAACTTCACTGGTTGGATTCATCACATCACCGGAATATTTATACATGGTGAGGCCTGAAGGTGACCCGATCCAAATGCGATTAAAATTATCCGCTGTAATTGAAGATGAATTTTTGGACAAAACACCCCCGCTTTCCTCGAATGAAAAATGTTTGGTATTATTGCCGGAATAAATCCCTAATGTTTTATTATCTTCATTTTCGGAGATGAACCAAATCTGATTTTTTTTATCTATGAGCATATCTTTTATAAAATATCTATTATCCCAGTTTTTTAGCAGTGTTGGGCTTGTGAGGGTAGTTCTTTTTCGAATTCCATCAGTTATATCGAGTATTAAGATGCCCTCGGTTAGTGATTCTTTTAAGCCTAAATAAACAGTACCATCTTCGGTCGATATAATTTCACTGATCCCATTCCCCAGATTAGCATCAATAAAATCCAGATTAACCTTTGTGGAAAATCCCAGTGAATATTTTAAAGGAGATGCATTAACCCAACCATTATTTTGCCCAACTGAGATGCCTCCCAAACCGGCGAATATTAATTGATCCTGACTGAAACTGATGACATCCGGTTCATAGACAATCGCTTCATCCCCTGCAACATGATTCAAGGTCGTACCATCAAATACGGCGAATCCCAGACTCGTGCCGATTATAGATTTTGAACCGTTTGTTTTAATCTCAGAAAAATGAAATCCTGGATCGGAAAATTGTTTTTCAAATTTATCTGTCCCAATGTGATAGATTACAGAATCAGTAACGGCCATAAAGTCTAATGGACCTCGAACGGCGATGGATCGAATATTTAAGAAATCTTTTTCACCTGTAACAAGGGGAACCGGAGTTTCATTCATTTTGGTACTTAAAATCGCGTTGGATGTAACTAAGGCTAATTCACCATTTTTTTGATCTATGGTGATGACTGGAGATTCTATTCCCGGGAAGGGGTTTGTCCAATATAGTGGGTGTGTTTTATGAGGGTTACCTGATAATAATCCCTTATTTGTTAAAAGAATAAGATTATCCCCGAATTTTACAATATCATCAATATTGCCAATATCATTCCTGCCGTAGAAATCACGATAATAAACTTTATCATTGGAATGGATGAACTCCATAATGCCCCACTGGCCATCATTTTTTACGATGCCATAAACCATATCTTTATATGTAACAAATCCCGATACTACTTCAATATCCAGTTGAAACCAATCCAAGAGTTTTTGTTCTTTTAAATACCAAACCTGGACACCAGAATCACTACCGGTCCAAACCAATCCCTTGGGACCTATATGGACGGATTGTAAATCAGTATCGGCCAATCCATGGTCTCTGGTAAATATATTATAAGCACCAGAATTTTTGTGGTAAACAGCCAATCCGCCTCCAGTTGCCAAGATTATTTCATCCCCAACCTCGATAAGGTCCCTGACATTCAGGGAGGAGGTAATGGATTTCATTTCCCCCACACGAGCCTGGGAAAACAGAAATCCAAAAACCAGGTTAAGAAAGATATATTTCCGCATTAAATCTGGAAAGGCGCCGGGATGAAGCAAAAAATAAAGATCACCAGGCAGGCGAACCCAATCTTTTGATCATTTACGGATAAGGGCGCATGGATATCCTGGATTGGCGGATGTTTAGTCGAGCGCATTAAAATAAGGATCAATATGCCCCAAACCAGCCAGTTTAGTGAAAGAAAGCTCAATGGGATTAAGGCGATTAAGGCGGCCTTGGCAACCAAATTTTGCTTATTCCCCAGCATGGCATAGGCCACGTGTCCCCCATCCAGTTGTCCGATTGGCAACAGGTTTAGCATGGTCACCAGTAAGCCGATCCACCCAGCAAAGGCTATGGGATGGAGCATAATATCCTGTGTTTCCAGCAACCCGGGATGGGTGATCCATGTGAGCAGTTTCATGAGAATGGAATCGCCCAGCATCAAGGCCCCCTCTACATCCACTTTGTCCACAACATCCGATAGATGTAATCCAATGATCAAGGCCGGAACGGCGATGACGAACCCGGCAATGGGTCCCGCGGCACCGATTTGGAGGAGAGCATCCTTGCGATAGATGGGTGATTTAATTTTGATAAAGGCCCCGAAGGTACCGATCAAAAACAGGAATGGGGGCGCAGGGATGAAATAAGGCAGTGTGGCGTCTACCTTATGTTTCTGGGCATAATAATAATGGCCGAATTCATGAGTCCCCAAGATCAGCATCAATGTCAATGAAAAAGGAATCCCTTTAAAAATTTCCAGGGGATTTTCCCAGATACGGGCGCCCTCCATCATAGCCCCGGCCAGGAGTGTGGTAAACACAGTTAACAAAAATAAAACCCAATGAATACGTGGAATTTTGGGGATTCGGAGAATCACTTTTTCCTGCCTTCCCTTCATACGTACAAAAACTTGTCCATTTTGCAATTTAACATTGAATTCGCAGGATTCACCTTTCAAAATAGTTTCAATATCTCCTATCGATGATCCATCTGATAATCGCCCCACGGCCAGCCATTCTTCCTCGCTGGAACCGATTTGGGTTGGACGAAAATGATCATCAATTTTTTTAAGAATTTGGTGGAATTGTGTTTCGGTCATGATTTATGAATAAACAATGAATAATAAATTACAACAATCAAAGAACGATTTAGTTTAATAAAAGGTATGAAATGATGAACAAAGTGAATCATTTCGAAAAACTTGTGTCTCAACGATAAGCAAGCTTATCTAATTCGCTTCGATCATTATCGTAGACCTTGGTTGGTCAAGGGTTACGCTTTGTATTCCTCTCCTGCTTCTCTTTCAGCAATTTATGCATACCCCTGCTTTGCATATCCAAGGTGATTTGATTGATCCAATATTTTGTCTGTTCAACATATCGGTCCACTACTTTTTTCGGGGCTTGTTCCGCCTGCATATGGACAATAATCATGGCGGACACAACAGGAACATAATCCATGAGAGGATCTTTATAAAAGCGATCCAATTGACGAATCGTTTCCCGCCGCGTCATGTAGTCAATCCGGTCACCGTATAAGCTATCGGCAAAAGCCTGTTTCTCTCCCCATGCCTTCAAGTAATAATAAAGACGTCCATCTAAAATGCCGCCTAGGTAAGCGGATTTAACCCGAAAAGTCATTTCAGGATTGCCATCCACGCGATCGGAGACATTGGCCCAGTCTGTGCCATCCCATAGGAGTTTATTTTGTTTCTCCATTATCTGTCCGGACAAACAGGAAAATGCAACCAGTAATGGTAGTAAAATTCTCATCGGATATAAATTGTTTTAATATTCACGAATTCCAATATACCATAGGATGAAAGTTCATTGCCATAACCGGATTCTTTTACGCCACCAAAAGGTAACCGGGGATCGGAGCGAACAAAATCGTTGACAAATCCCGCCCCCGCTTCCAACTGGGTTTCTACAATTTTCCGCCCCTTTTCAATATTGGATGTAAATACCGCTGCCCCCAATCCAAAGGGTGTTTGATTGGCCAACGCCAAGGCTTCTTCTTCCTCATTCGCCGAAATTATAGAAGCCACAGGACCAAACAATTCCTCATCAAATGCGGCCATACCTGGGGTAACATTAGATAAAACAGTTACGGGATGAAAGGCGCTATTTTCTGTTTGGGGGATTTCACTTTCATATAAAACCCTAGCCCCTGCCTTGATGCTGGCTTTTACCTGGGATTCCAATTCCTCTTTTGCTGATTCGTTAACCATAGGCCCAACTGTTGTTTCTTCTTCAAATGGATCTCCCACCACTTGTTTTTTCATTGCAACCACGATTTTATCTTCAAATTCTGAATGAATGGTTGCATCAACGATAAACCGTTTTGCTGCAATACAACTTTGACCTGTATTTAAAAGTCGCCCGGTAACACATGCGCTCACAGCTTGATCCAAATCTGCATCTTTCAGAATTACGTAAGGGTCACTGCCTCCCAACTCCAGGACGGTTTTTTTCAACATTGATCCGGCTTTTTGTGCCACCGCTTTTCCCGCCGGCGTACTGCCTGTGAGTGTGACCGCTTTTACGAATGGGTTTTCTATAACTTCCGCCACTTTGGATGAACCAACGGTGAGATTTCGAAATACATTCGGGGGAAACCCGGCTTCTAAAAATAAGCCTTCAATCGCGTCAGCGCACCCTTGCACATTGGATGCGTGTTTTAATACAGCCACATTACCGGCGATCACAGCAGGGGCGGCGAAGCGAAAGACCTGCCAGATGGGGAAATTCCATGGCATAACAGCTAAAACAACCCCCAATGGTTGATAGGTTATATAACTTTCAGTGGCGTCTGTTTCTATATATTTTTCTTTTAAAAATTCCGGCCCGTTATCAGCATAATAATCACATCCAAGGGCGGACTTTTCCGCTTCTGCTTTTCCTTGGGCCAAAGGTTTTCCCATTTCCAGTGCCATAAGTCTAGCAAATTCATTTTGGCGTAATCGCAGGATTTCAGCCAAATTACGAAAATACTGACAGCGGTCTTCAATTTTCAAAGAGTGCCAACCGACAAAGGCATCATTAACCTCATTTAAAACGGATGAAATTTCAGTTGAAGTCATTTCCGGGTATGTGCCAACCACATCCCCATTGACTGGGTTGGTTGATTTTAGATCAGCCACTAATCTTCCTTTTTTCAATCCATAGAAAAAGTAAATATGCAAAACCAAAATGGGCTAAAGCAACAAATTCTCCTGCGAGAATATACCATGGCCAAGGACCCATATAATCCAAGAGGGAAGCCATGGGCGGCTTCTCCATGATCCAAAAATAATTGGCATCCAAAAGGATATTGGCAAATAAAGCAACCGCCAGGAAAATGTTTAGGGCTATAAATGCTTTTTTCAAACTGTTCAGGGTTGGTTTCATATCATAGACTACAACCGCATAGATCAAGGCCACCACCAGCAGATGATGCCCAACAAAATATCGGAAATAATGAAAATGAGGAAAATCCTGGACAATGTCCGGGGTCATCATCCCCTGGAGCATCCCTGACAATCCCCAGAAATACAGGATTTCAAATGTCCTGAAGTTGCGTTTAATCATGACCAAAGGCATCAGCAGATTAGCAAAACGACAGAGTTGAAACGGCAAATGAAGGGCGATATCGAAAGAGCCGCCTAAACTCTCCAACAATACCCAAATGGGATAATTGATGAAAATTAAGACACCCATCACATAGCCCACTCGATTCTGCTGATTAGGGTTGAGATAGTTTTTGCCATACCAGGGCAACCAAAAAACCAGGAATAAAAATAAAAAAATGGCCGTCCAATGGGACGGCCCAAATAATTCAAAGTTTTCGTAAGAATTTAAATATCCAGCTACTGCTGAACGCATGACAGGGATTAGGCATCCTTTTCATGATCGGGTTTCTGGCCCCCGCCGATTTTCCGGAGTTGAATCATAGCTCCCAGAAGTGAAATAACGGCCAACATCCAAATCTGGCTGAAAGGGTTTCCAGCGGACCGTTCAAACCAGCCATGGATAAATATCGCAATGGCTAAGACGACGAGAGCAATTCCGATTCCCAGGCGGACCTTATCATTCAAAAATCCGCTCATGCTTCTGCCTTCTTAGCTGCTGGTTTCTTTTTAGCGGCCTTGGCTTTGGTTTTTTTGGCGGCCGAAGTTGTTTTTTTAGCAGGCGTTTTTTTGGACGTGGCCTTTTTAGCTGCTGTCTTTGTTTTTGTTTTGGTCTTTTTTACCGTGGCTTTGGTTGCTGTTTTCGTTGTTGCTTTTTCAGCCTTTTTTTTAGACCCTGCAATGGCGGCCGTTTTTAATGCTTTTAACCTTTCTTTATTTTTCCTGTGTTTCTTTGCTACGAGTCTTTGCTTCTTATTCATTCCACTTCCTTTAAGAGTTTTTAATTTTTCGGGGACGCTTGGGAATCCCTGCCGGCAGGCAGGGAACCCAAAATACTCTATCAGCGGGAACGCTTGGGAATCGAACCCAACTCCCCGCTCTTCACGGGGACAACGGTGTTGAAGACCGCGAGGGGCACCAGCCTCCTAATCATTCCCATATGGGGGTCATATCCCCTTATTCGGGGTTGTTTATGACCCGGAAATCTAATCCAAATTTCTTTTTCAGTTTCCGTCCAATTTTATCGGCAGATTCCTTTGTTTCAAAACGCACAATTCTGACAGCGTGGAGCCGTTTCCCATTGGAATTCACTGTATGAACTTCTGTGGCATACCCATTCCCCTGGAGTTGTTTTTTCAGACGATTTGCATTATCATATTTTCCGAAGGCCCCCACTTGAATTACCCATGGTTTAGGTATTCGCTTGGGTACCACATCTTTCCGTTTAGCCTTGGCGGACTTGATTCGGTTACTGATTGCGCTGGGGTCCAATTTAACCAATTTGGCTTTCCGGCGTGAATTATCCAATCCCTCGATCCCATATTGCAAATATTTTAAACTCGGGTACAATTGTTTGATAGTCCGCAGCGCTGCCTTGGCAGAATCTTCCTCTCCCGTAGCAAAATAAGAATTGACCATAAGATCCAGTGCCCGCTGGTGATGATCTCCCTGGGGGTATTTGAATAAAACTGCCTTAAACTGGACGCTTGCCTGGGAATAGAGTCCACGTGAAAACAGGTATTCGCCAATTTTCATCCCGGCTCTCGATGCAAACGGTGAATTGGGAAATTTATTTATAAAATCCCGAAACTGAATAAGGGAAGCATCGCCGTTATCATTGACCATGGCCTGGAGGAAATATACCCCCGCTTCATCCGGATACCGATTTAATAATTCAGGCAAATTAAGCTTTACTTCATCCAACCTTCCCTTTTCAAGCAGGGTTAAATAGAGATCAATATTTTGAGCATAAAGCTGTTCCCCGAAAAGAATCGCAAAGATAAATAATGAACACTTCCTCATTTCTCGTCGGGATTGGTTAAAAGTTGAATAATATCATCAATCTGGTTGGATAACTCATGGGGTTTTGACACATGAAGTGACAACTTCAGCTTCATAAGGTGTGCATGGATTGAGCCGTTATTCCTGGTAAGGGCATCATCTACAAGATTAAGGGCATTACTGTGTTCCCCCTTTTCTTCCAGTACATTCGCAAGTTTAGCCAATGCATTCAAGTTGGATGGGTCTTTTTCCAAAATCCGCTCATAGAATTTTTCCACTTCACTGAAGCGGCCGAGATCAAATAAGGCAGATTCAATTTTCGAATAAACATAACGACCATCTTCTGGATTGATCAGGGCGAACTTTTCCCAATTTTCAATAGCCTTTACTAGATCCCTGTTTTCAGCAAATAGGTCCCCCAATCTTAAATAGGGCAGTCCGAAATCCGGGGCTGTCTTAATGGCTTTCTGGAATTGGGCTTCCGCTTCTTTTCGCTGGCCTTTTTCCAATTTGTCCATCCCTTGGAAAACGAGGAATCTAGCAATCTGGACCGGATCCTGGGATTGCCTCAGTTTCTGTATGGATTTGGTAACCTGGGTGGCACGATCCCAATCCCGCTGATCTTCAAAAATTTTCAGTAAAAATTCATTGGCCCACAGGTTTTTTCGATCCAGTTTCAGAACAATTTCAGCTTCCCGTCTGGCCTTGTTCAAATGGCCGATCTGTTCAAAATCCAGTGCCAGGGATTGATGAATATCCCGGCGTATTTCATTGGTCAGATTGGGACGTACAGTGAGAGATTGATGAATTTTTACCGCTGCCTGGGCATTTCCTTCTTCCCGGAGAATATCCCCCATTTGGAGGTAGGCATCGATATGACTGGTGTCTTGTTTAACCACATCCCTTAAGTGATCCAAGGCTGTGCGTGTATCCCCCTGAACCATGGCATTCAACGCATGGGTATAAATGGACTCGGTGCGCTTTTGCTTTTTAGGACGGTAATAATAAAAAAGAAATCCGCCCGCTAGAACCAGCGCAACGGCAATCGGAATAATCCAATTCAATGTTAGACGTCTCCGTCTTCCGTTTCATAAATACCTTCGTCAATTGCCACATTGCGAAGGTCGTTCAGCTCATCTGAAAGGCGTCGGTTTTTAGTTTTCAAGGAGCGAATCTCCGATTTTCCAGATAGAATATTGGTCACCGCCACACCATACCCAATGAGAATGCCGACAGAAAGGGCTCCCAGCATCACCAGGGCCACCTGCACATTGTCATATTGGGCTACAATTAGATTCACCGAAACCAAGTTTGTGTTTTGCATCAGAAAAACCAAAACTAGGATAAGGACCACCAATCCTGCAAAAATTTTAACCAGTTTCATCAGGCTCCCTCCATTTCTTGAATTTGAATAATTTCTCCGTGCAGGGAAATCCCGCGGGCATCTTTGATTCTCACTGGAACAAGGTCCTTTACCTGAACATCCCCTTTATCAAAGATAACCAATTTATTGGAATCTGTACGCCCTGCCCATTGGTCTGAAGATCGTTTGCTTTCCTTTTCAACCAGGACTAATTCAGTGCGCCCCACCAATTCTTTATTCCGGAGTAAGGTATGCTGTTTTTGGGTTTCAATCACCCGTTCCAGGCGATTCTGCTTTTCACTTTCTGAAACATGGTCCTCGAATTCCGCTGCTTTTGTTCCGGGGCGGGATGAGTATTTAAATGTAAAAGCGGAATCAAACTTTATCATTTCCATTACTTCAATTGTTTCCTGGAATTCTGCTTCATTCTCCCCGGGGAATCCCACAATAATATCCGTTGAAATACCCGCACCGGGCAATGTTTTTCGTATTTTATTGGCCAGGGTGATGAATTCTTTTTTCGTGTATGTTCGATTCATTTGCTTTAAAACACGGTCATTCCCCGCCTGGAGAGGTAAATGAACATAATTGCAGATATTTTCATGCTTAGCCATCACATCCAAAACTTCCTGGGTCATGTCCTGGGGATGGGGTGATGTATAACGAATTCGTTTTAATCCCGGGAATTGAGCCACAGCTTCCAGCAATTCGTGGAATCCCAACCCGTCATAGTTATAAGAATTTACATTTTGTCCCAGAAGGGTGATCTCCACAAACCCGTCGGCCACCGCTTTTGCCGCTTCATCTACAATACTGTTTAAACTTCTGGATCGTTCCCGCCCGCGGGTAAAAGGGACAATACAAAATGTACAGAATTTATCACAGCCCCGCATGATGGATATCCAAGCGTTGATTCCCTCACTCCTGCTGGGAAACATATCATCATAGACTTCGAAACGGGACAGTTTCGTATCCACCAAATGGTCGCTTTCACCGTTTCTTTCACGGATCATTTCAGACAGCCGGCGGTAGGAATCAGGACCTAAAACAATATCCACATAGGGCTTGGACTCGAGGATGTCATCCTTAAGATTCTGGGCCATGCAGCCGAGGACACCAATAATCATCCCCGGATTTTTCTTCTTGATTTGTTGATAATAACCCAAACGGGAGTGAACCTTATCTTCTGCATGTTCCCGGATGGCACAGGTATTTACAAATATAGCGTCAGCATCATGGATATCCTTGGATTCGGTATAGCCTTCCCTGGTGAGAAGACCGGAAACCAGCTCTGAATCCGCCACGTTCATCTGGCAGCCATACGTTTCTATATAGTATGATTTATTCATGGGGCAATTGTTAAAATTACTGAGAGAGTAATAGAGTAAAAAAGGCTTACTTCAAGTAGCCGGAGAAAAAATAATCCATTGGATTTTGGGGTGCGCCGTACTGATGGACTTCATAATGGAGGTGGGGACCCGCTGAGCGACCACTATTTCCGGAAATGGCGATTAATTCACCGCGCTTCAATTCCTGACCTCGCTTTACCTTTATGTTCGCCAAATGAGCGTAGATGGTCCTATACCCGTTACCGTGGTCAATCTTAATCACTTTACCATAACCGCCCTGGTTCCCGGCATAGCGAACTTTCCCGTCGGCAGGAGAATATACCTTGGTGCCTGTATTCACAGCGAAATCCTGTCCGTAATGATAGCGTACTTTTCCAGTAAAAGGATCCTCTCGATACCCAAACCCGGAACCCAAAAAACCTTCTTGAACCGGACGAATAGAAGGAACTATTTTCAAATTATCGGAATGATCACGAACCTTATCATAAAGCGTATTATAACTTTTTAACTCCAATTTTACTTTTCTTGATAGGGCTTCCACATTCATCTCAATTTCTGAAATGCGGGATGTGACATCCGGTGCAATGCCGTCCATAGCTGGATTATTAATATTTGTACCACCCACACCCATTTTCCTTACATCCTGGTCAATCTGGGGTAAACCTGCATAGGTCCGTATGGCCTGATCTTTTTCCTCAATTGTACCCACTTTACCGGATACGTCCTCAAGTTCAGTTTGCAATTCTACTAAGGTCTGAGTCAATTGTTGATAACTAGCCCGCAAATCCTTCAACTTGGCCCTGTATAAAAGACCGGTCATAGCATCGGCGCTAAAGAATAGTATCACAGATACAAATACAACAGCAATCCCCGCAATCGTCAAAAGTTTCTGATGGGAAAAGTGAAAATGATGCACATCTGTATCTCTTTCGGATACTATGATATAGTTATGGTATTTATGTGATTTTTTCTTACGACGAAACATGATTAATTCGACCTTAAGTAATCTCTTAATTTATAATTTTATTTATCAAACAGCCAAATTGATCATTTAAGATATATTTTAAGCAGTTGAGAGCGGGTGCTGTGCCGCAATCTCTGGAGTCCCCGTTTCTTAATTTGCCGTATTCTTTCTCCTGTAAGGCCCATAGTCCTGCCGATTTCTTCCAGGTTTTTTTGATCGTCTCCATCCAACCCAAAATACAAGCGTATGACTTTTTCTTCCCGCTCGTCCAGGGTATGCAAAACCTTGAATATTTCATCTTTCAGGGAATCGAGAAAAATTTTCTTTTCCAGGCGATCATCATCGGAAGTTAAGAAGTCAACCCGGGTTGCGGTTGAATCATCCATGGGTTCATCCAGAGAATAAGTGCTGCTGAAGGATTGAATCAGGCTTTCAATCCAGGAAATGGTAGTATTTGAAATTTCGGCCAATTCTTCCGATGTGGGCTCCCGTTCATAGATTTGTTCCAATTCCAAGGATTGACGATAGAGCTGGCCCATTCTCTCCGTTACATTTGAGGGAAGCCGGATGGTGCGCCCTGTTTTATTGATGGCCTGGCGAATACTCTGAGAAATCCACCACACGGCATAGGAAATGAAGCGAAATCCCCGTGTTTCATCGAAGCGCTGTACGGCCTTGATCAGACCGAGATTGCCTTCATTGATAAGATCTTCAAGAGGGATACCATATTTCTGGAATTTTTTTGCTACCGCTACGACAAAGCGCAAATTGTGAGTGACAAGTTTATTAATAGCAACGGTGTCACCGGCTTTGGCCTTTTGGGCAAGTTCGACCTCCTCCGCATTTGAAAGTGGTTCGTGGTCTTTTATTTCCTGGAGATATTGAGTAAGGGCAGTCTTAGGTTTAGCTGGAGAGGATTTGGAAGGCGGCAATGAATTTAATCAGATTCAGTTTTTTCTTCTGTATTGGCTTCCCCGGGGGATTCTTCCACTACCGGTTCAACATCGATTGCTTTTGAAACATCGCTGTCATTTATATTGTATTCACTTTTGATGCGATCAATTTCATTGTCTTTTTCTGCGATGGCGGTAGAAATTTCATCTATATTTTCCACATGGGTGAAAAATTCTGCATTCCCCGTAAAATTCACCATATTGTCATCCTTCGCTTGCCCATAAACAAGTTTTCCCAAGGCTTCCCGTTCCCTACGCCGATCCCGTTGGAGTTGGAGGATTTCCAATTTGATCTTGCTGATCTTAGTTAATTCTTCTGTTTTAGCAACGGCAACTTTACTCACTTCTTCTGCTTTCTCAACGGCAGCGCTGCTCCATTCTTTCATATTTTCTTTTAAATCATCCCATAATTTTGACATAGTCCCCTCGCTTTCGCTTTATAATGATATTGGAATTTGAATGATTAATCTTTTTTCAACAACATATTTGCGATATAAAATATCCCTGAACCAATGATCAAGGCATTGAGTTCAAGCATGACATTATTATCACGAATGCCCCACACAAGGCCCGAGAGTAAAATGATCATGGCTACCACCTGGATGCTTCTAAGTAGGACGTATTTCATATCGATGTCCGATGTTTATCCAACGCAGAATATTTTTAAAGTTCCAGGTATACGCACCAGACAGTATAGAAAGCGGATCGGGAGATTCAGAGAACTTTTTCGCAAAGACGGCCATTTGATTGTCGTTCAGCCGTTCGTAAAGCACCCGGTTAACAAATGAGAAGCGACGCTTTCGGTTTAATGATTTCATTATTTCTTTGGCTTCTTTCTTCCTCCCGAGGATGGACAGTGCCGCTGCTTTCCCCGACATCATGGACATTCGAATCCCAAACCCGAATAAATAATCCTGGTATCCCCCAGCTTCACCCACTTGGCAAGGTGGTTGCAAGGAACCGAATGGCAGGGAGAAACTCCCCCGGCTCCCAAATGAGTCTCCTTCGGTAAACGAGATTCCGAATGCATTAAAATAGTCCCGGCTGTTATGCAGTGGATCCAAATCCAAATCTTTAGGCTTTTTATAGGCCGTAGCCAGGGTACCCTTTCCATTGATAATTATAAGATAGGCATATCCTTTGGGTGCGAATTCATGACCCAAAAGCAAGTGAACCTGGTTTTTCAATTTCGTTTGGAAATTGATACCCCGGATATAAGCGGCTGCCTTTCGTGTACCGGTTGCCCGAATTTGACAGGATTCAGGGGCCTCATGGTCCAATTCAAATTTTACACCGGCCTGTTGACACTGTTTATATAACTGGTAGTCCAGATCATTTTTCCCACTCCCCCGCTTCACCATATAAAAAAATGGGCGATTACTTTGAACAGTTAATGGACCAGAATTATGGGAATGGACGAGAAAACGATAAATAGGATGTGTTGTTAAGGAGCTGAAATCAAACCCGGATTGCCTGAAAAATTTTGCCATATTGAAGGGAAATATCCAATTCTCAAGCCCTTCATAATCCCCATAGCGGCCGGCTCCGACTTGGGATTCTTTTTCATAAACAATGGGATCAAACCTCGACTGTTTTAATTGGATTGCCGTCGTCAATCCAGCCACACCGCCCCCGGCAATTCCAATTGTTCTGGATAAATTAGAGGCAATCATGGGTCAGCAGTGGAGTTGCTGGACCGAAGTGATTTCAGGTAAATCCCTTAGTTGACTCAAGACTTCATCCGGAACTGGGCTATCCACCCGCACTACAGCAAAGGCTTCTCCATCATTCATTTGGCGACTGAGAAGATATCCTCCGATGTTAATATTGGCCTCACCCAGCATGGTGCCAACCTTTCCAATCACACCGGGAACATCATCATTACGGGTAAAAAGCATGGTGCCATATGGGGTTATGTCCATTTCATAACCAAGAATGTTGACCAATCGAATCCTGTTACCCTCAAAAATACTTCCGGCTATTTTCGTTGGATCTGATTTTCCAGTCACTCGGGTTCGAATCAGGTTGGTATAAGAACCGCTGTCATTGGTATAACTGTACTCGATACTAATCCTAAGTTCAACCGCCAGCGTCTCCGCATTGATATAATTCACCCGTTCCGGAACTCGATCCTTAAGGAGCCCTTTCAGGAACGCCAATGCCGCCGGTTTTGCTTCATCCATGGACCCGGAACATTCAACCTGGACACGCTTGATCACCCCGGGATTTAACTGCCCCTGAAGGTTTCCCATGAGCTCAGCCATGTCCAGATTCACCTGGTTTTCTTTCAGCTTGGCCAGGTCCGAAATGGGCATATTCAGGGTATTGTTCAATTTTTCATAGAGAAGGTAATCCCGCACCTGTTCGCAGACCGCCATACTCACACCTTCTTTCGCTTCCTGGGTGGAAGCGCCCAGGTGGGGCGTTAAAACAATATTCGGTGCATTCACCAGTGGATTTAATTCATCCACAGGCTCAGATGTAAATACATCAATTGCCGCCCCGGCAATTTTACCATCGGTCAAAGCGCGAGCAAGGTCCTCTTCATTGATTATACCTCCCCGGGCCACATTCACAATCCGTGCTGTGGACTTCATGGATAACAACCGTTCATAATCAAAAAGGTCACGGGTGGAATCGGTCAAGGGCACGTGAACAGTAACATAATCTGAATTGGCCGTCAGCTCATCCATGTCAACAATCTTTACTTCTTCCGGGTTAAACATGTCCTGATTCACGTAAGGATCGAAGCCCAAAATATTCATACCGAATGAACGGCAGCGGGTCATGACTTCACGGCCGATCTTGCCCATTCCCACGATACCCAAAGTTTTGTTCCGGAGTTCGGACCCCACCAGGGCATGTCGGTTCCATTCACCCTGCTTCATTCCCGAATCGCCAATGGCAATGTTCCGGGATAAGGTCAGCATCATGGCCACCGTATGTTCAGCGGCAGAGATTGTATTTACATCGGGGGTATTCATAACCATCACACCACGACGGGTGGCGGCAGGAATGTCAATATTATCCACACCCACACCGGCCCGGCCAATCACCTGGAGGTTCTCAGCCTGGTCAATCATGTCAGCGGTGACTTTCGTCCCGCTACGAATCACCCAGCCATGGACATCCTTACAGGCTTCCGCTTTTTCTTCCGGTGTGCCGTCGGGTAACTGTACTACATCAAATTTGGCATCGATGAGAACGGCCATGCCGCTCTCGGTAATGGGGTCAGAAACGAGGATTTTCATTATATTATTCCTTGTTGTTGAGTGCGATGAGATTCAGGGCCGAACCGGCTTTAAACCATTCAATCTGGGCTTCATTATAGGTATGGTTACAAAGAATTTGATCGGATGACCCATCAGCGTGGTTTACCATTATTGTGAGGAGCTGCCCTTCAGAAAACTGGTCCAGGTCCACAAAATCAAAAGAATCATCTTCAAAAATATTGTCATAATCACTTTTATCTGCAAAGGTCAGCGCCAGCATGCCCTGTTTTTTCAAATTCGTTTCATGGATTCGGGCAAAGGACCGCACTAGCACAGCACGGACGCCCAAAAACCGGGGCTCCATTGCCGCGTGTTCCCGGGAAGAGCCTTCGCCATAATTCTCGTCACCGACCACAATGGAAGGCACATTATTGAATTTGTAATCCCGCTGCACATTGGGAACTACACCATATTCTCCATTGAGTTGGTTCTTAACCGAATTTGTTTCTTCATTGAAGGAATTCACCGCGCCGGTGAGCATATTATTGGAAATATTATCCAGATGACCACGCAACCGTAGCCAGGGACCGGCCATGGAAATGTGGTCCGTTGTGCATTTCCCTTTGGCTTTAATAAGCAATTTTGCGCCGGTGATATTTTCCCCATCCCAGGGTTCAAATGGTTCTAAGAATTGTAGTCTTTCAGAATTAGGATTAATTATTACTTCCACATAGGATCCATCTTTCGCAGGGGCTTGGTAACCCAAATCTTCCACCGCGAATCCTTTTTCAGGTAGGTCAAAACCGGTAGGCACTTTCAACTTGATGGATTCACCATTCTCATTGGTGAGTGTATCTGTGGCGGGGTTGAATGTTAGATCTCCCGCTATGGCAATAGCAGTCACCAATTCCGGGGAGCCCACGAAAGCGTGGGTATTGGGATTCCCATCGGCACGCTTGGCAAAGTTGCGGTTGAATGAATGGACAATGGTGTTTTTATCCTTATTCTCAGCGCCGGCACGGGACCATTGGCCGATACAGGGCCCGCAGGCGTTGGCGAAAACGCTGGTGCCCAACTCATTGAAAGTATCAATGAATCCATCCCGTTCTATGGTGTAGCGCACCTGTTCAGAACCAGGGGTAATGGTGAACTTCGATTTTGTTTTCAGCCCATTATCCACCGCCTGTTGCGCAATGGATGCGGACCTAGAAATATCTTCGTATGATGAATTGGTACAGGAACCGATCAATCCCACTTTTACATCGGTTGGCCAACCATTCTCTTCTGCCACTTGGGCCATTTCAGAGATGGGTGTGGCACGATCCGGGGTAAAAGGACCATTCAAATGGGGCTCCAATTCGGATAGGTTTATTTCAATCACTTGGTCAAAATATTGGATCGGATCGGGATAAACTTCCGCATCGGCTTTCAAATGTTCCGCCACGCCGTCGGCCAAATCGGCTACTTCTGATCGGCCTGTGGCTCGAAGGTAATTAGCCATATGTTCATCATAACCAAACATAGAAGTCGTAGCGCCGATCTCCGCGCCCATGTTGCAGATCGTCCCTTTACCGGTGCAGGACATCTTGTCCGCTCCTTCTCCGAAGTATTCCACGATGCATCCAGTGCCCCCTTTTACCGTCAGGATTCCCGCCACTTTTAGAATCACATCCTTGGCGGAGGTCCAGCCGGTCATTTCACCCGTGAGTTTAACCCCAATCAGCTTAGGAAATTTCAATTCCCAAGGCATCCCTGCCATCACATCCACAGCATCAGCGCCGCCGACACCAATGGCCACCATGCCCAGTCCACCTGCGTTAACGGTATGACTGTCCGTGCCAATCATCATTCCACCGGGAAATGCGTAATTTTCCAAAACAACTTGGTGGATGATCCCTGCGCCTGGCTTCCAGAATCCGACCCCGTATTTATTGGACACAGATTCCAGGAAATTATAGACTTCACTGTTCACATCCTTGGCTACATCCAGATCTTTATCAGCGCTGACCTTGGCTTGGATCAAATGGTCACAATGGGCAGTGGATGGCACGGCCACCTTATCCTTCCCCGCCATCATGAATTGGAGCATGGCCATTTGGGCCGTGGCATCCTGCATGGCTACACGATCGGGATCAAAGTCCACATACGATTCGCCACGGACATGGGTCTGGGTTGCATCCCCTTGAGAAAGATGGCTGTATAATACTTTTTCAGCCAGGGTTAGGGGGCAGCCAACAACCTTTCGGGCGGCAACGATTCGGCCCGGTAAACGGTCATAAACGGCTTTGATCATATTGAGGTCGAACACGTGAAATCCTTTCAAAATGTATGATTCACTACAAAAATGAGAGAAATGATGATAAAACGAATGTGAAATTACGCTGATCTGTCGTCGGATTCAATTTCATTAAAGGATGATTTGGCATAATTTAATAAAAAGAATAAAAAGGAATTCCATTCCTTCCAACCCTACACCCTAAATTTCGCGACAATGAAAGCCATAAAAACTTGGACCATATTCATTTTCCTTTCTGCGTTCCTATTGGGAGAAACTACTTTGTCCATAGTTTCTTCCACGGCGGATAAATTGGTTATTCGATTAACATGTGATCCGGAGAGTCCACAGGACCTGGCACCGATTCAGGTGCTGGTGGGCTTCCCCAATTCAAGTTTGCCACAAATCACCGCCCAAAAAGGGCAAACTGAACAGCATACTTTTGAGGAGATTAAGATCCATGAAACAAAGTGGATTAACCAACAGGTTGTGAATGGTCTCCAAACAGGAACGCTTCAAATAAGTCCGACGACCCCCACTACTGATTATCTTCCAAACCAGATTATCACTATTCGATTCGGCGGTTCTAACAGATCAAATCGACAAATTTCAGCCAATCAACGAAAACTGTTGGCGCCCAAAATAATTAATTGGGAATGGGCCAAGAACTGGATCGAACCCCAAAAGCGGGCAATGAATAAAATATCAACATTCCCTGCCGGCCAGTGGATCAGGTTCACTTTAAAAAATGATAATATCGCCAAGATCACCGCCGCCAGTATTCATTCAATCCTAAACACTAGCGAATCCCTGGATCCCAGAACTTTTATGCTCTTTACGGGCTCCGCCTTCGGGCGGGACAGGACCTATGACCTCACACAAAAACTCACGGAGATTGTGACCATCCCCGCAAATATGGTGGAGATTCCACTAAATATAAATGGCGAATCCGATGGCAACCTCGACAATGATGATAATATTATCTTTTATGGACGGGGGGGCCGTGGATTTGATCATAATGTGGATAAAGTGGAATGGCATCAAAACCTCTACTTCACCGAATCGGTTTATTGGTTGCTGATCCCCGATGATACCGGCCTCCGTGGAAAAAGAATAGATACTGGGAACATCGTAACGGACGGTCCCCTGAGCGTGGATTACGGCCTGACCTACCTCCACTATGAGACCGATTCAGTAAATCCCCATGAATCGGGCCTGGCTTGGGGAAACACAACCATTCGTCAGGGCGGCTCGTTCTCTCAAACCGTTGTGTTGAATCAACCCGTTTCCTCTACCTCCGCCAGTGGTTCCTTCGGCCTGATCGGGAACGAATCCATAAAGACAAAATATGGCAATACCAAACACGAGGCTAAACTCTCCCTGAATGCCCAGGATTTGAATTCAATCACATGGTCTAATTTAAGCTTAAAGTTAGGGAATTTTTCCATTCCAGCCGGCGCCTTGACCGATGGCGCCCAAATATTCCAGGTGACCAACAGTTCGGACAATCCCAATTCGGAGCCCTACTTTGATTTTTTAACTTTGGCTTATACACGGAAACTGACCTATTCCGCTCCCTTTGAATTCTATTCAACGGTCACATCCAATGATATGACCTTCAAAATTTCCGGCACCGACTTCAAGGTCTGGAACATTACTCGAGCGGCGTTCCCTGAAAATGTTCCTGTTAAAACGGAGGACGACAAAACGCTGATGCGCGTTACCCTCCCGGCGGATACCCTCCAGCGGTTCATGGTATTCAATCCCAATGATGTACCAACTGTAGATAATATTGCCCTAATCGGAAACAAATCTTTTTCCCAGCTCAGGGACAATCTCAGCGGCGGAAACCATATCATCATCGGACCGGAAGCATTCCGCAATTCCGCCCAGCCTTTGCTTGACCACCGCGGTTCCTCGGTTTTCGCCTCCATGGAAGATATTTATGATGAATTTTCCGGGGGAAATAAGGACCCCGTGGCCATTCGCCATTTCCTCCAGTGGACCCAGGAAAACTGGAGCAAAAAACCATTCACCGCCCTTCTGCTGGGTGAAGCCGATTATGATTACCGGAACATCACGAGCCAATCCAATAACATAGTGCCTACTATCGAAGTGGGGACAGTCTATTCCCACGCCACGGATGACCGCCTGGCTTCCTTTAACGGCATCGTTCCTGAAATGGCCCTGGGGCGCTACCCGGCCAGAACTACCGAAGAGGTGACCAATTTCGTTGACAAGATCATTGCCTTTGAGAAAAAGTTGCCCCCGGGATTGTGGAAACAACGCGTCACCTTGGTTGCGGATGACCCCGCCAGGCCGGAACGAGAGTCCTATGAATTATCCATAGGAAAAAGCCATACACTCAATTCAGAACGGCTGACAATGTCTATCCCCGCGTTTATGGAGGTTAAAAAATTATATATGGTGGATTACCCAGAGGTGAGTGATGGTTCTGTTTTTGGGGTGATCAAACCGGATGCCACCCAGGCCCTTTTTGACCAGATTGCTGCCGGGACGGCCATTATCAATTTCATCGGTCACGGAAATCCCACCCAATGGGCCCAGGAAAAACTCCTCATTATCAACGAGAATCGGAATGATATTGAGTTCATGGAAGCGGAAATGAAACTACCTCTCTGGATTGCCGGCACCTGCAATTGGGGGCACTTCGATCAGATCGGCGCTGAATCCTTTGCGGAGGAATTGATCCGTACCCCCATGGACGCCGCTTCCGCAATCATCACCACTACCCGGGGCATCACCGTATCCAGCAATATTAATTACCTGGAAAAAGTGTTTTCCGCCTTCTTTCCTGAGGATGGGATTACCGATGTCACCCTAGGTGAAGTGCTCCAATCAGTCAAAACGGGCGGTTCTGACGGTGAATTATTTCATCTCTTCGGAGATCCCGCCATGAAACTGCCCATTCCTTCAAAATTGATCACAGATGGCACCGTAACGCCCGATACACTGGCGACGCTTAATGTAGGCACATTGTCGGGGTCAAGCCCATTCAACTCGGGAGACGGGTACCTCGTTTTTGAAGACGGCCCCAAGTCTGTGACCAAAGAATTCAACTTTGCCTCCAGCCGGAAGGAGATCACCTATTTAAAGAATGGACCAACCTTATTTCGCGGTTCTTTCACTTTTGAGGGATCTTCCCTTTCACCCCAGTTCCGTGTACCCAAGGATATTACTTATTCAGACAAACCGGCGCTGGTACGCTTTTCCATCGCCTCCTCAAATAAAGATGAGGCTATTGGCGCCGTTTCTGGAATTCACCTGATCCTAGGCGCCCCATCCAATGATACGGAGGGTCCGATAATTACCTTCGAAACAGAATCGGGTCGCATGCTGCGTAACGGGGATCATTTATCCATTGAAGAGAAATTGATCATCCGCCTTTCCGATCCTCTGGGGATAAACCTTACGGGGGAAAAGGGCCATGAACTGGTTTTGATTAATCCTGAGACCGAGGACAAAACCTTGGCCATTGACCATTTCATTTATGATGTGAACAGCCTGAATACGGGGACAATACAGTATAGGATCCCCGCGGACGAGGAACAGTTATCCATCGTTGTTTCCGCCTGGGACAATGCTAATAATCCCACCGAAGCCAGGATTAACCTCACGCTCCTGAAATCTAAAAAACTGAATCTTCTCCACGTTTTCAATTTCCCCAACCCTTTTGCCCACGAGACGCAATTCACTTTTGAACTCACCACAGATGCCCAAGTATCTGTGGATATTTATACTCTGGAAGGCCGGCGGATCAAGACCATTCCGGATGAATACTTTTCAATCGGCTACCACCGTATCAATTGGGATGGCCGGGATAAATACGGGAGTTTACTAGCAAATGGTGTATATTTATTCAAGATGACTGCCGATGACGGCGCCTACAAGATCAACCATATCGGGCGCCTGGCTGTTTTTCGATGAATTTGCAGAATAATTACCCGATCATTCTCGCTTCCGGTTCACCCCGCCGAAAGCAGCTTTTGGAACAGATTGACCTTGAATTCGAAGTTATTCCCAGTTCTGTCCATGAGGATTTTACCATTGATCTTTCACCCACGGAATTCGTGGAATACTATGCCAAAGAAAAAGCAAAACACGTGGCCCAATCCCACCCGGATAAATGGGTCATCGGGGCGGACACGGTGGTGGTTTTTGATGCAGAAATCTTGGGAAAGCCCAAAGACAGGGACGACAGTTTCCAGATGTTAAAACGACTGTCCGGAAATACTCACCAAGTGTACACCGGCGTTTCAATTCAACATATAAACTTGGGACTTAAAAAAACCTTTCATGCCGTTACAAATGTTACATTTAATACTTTAAATGATAATGATATATATTATTATATTGATACTTATAAACCATTTGATAAAGCAGGAAGCTATGGAATCCAGGATTGGTTTTCCGTCTACGTAAAAAAGATAGACGGCTGTTTTTATAATGTAATGGGATTCCCCCTTGCCCTATTTTATGCAAACTTTTCTGCCTTGATACCAGTGGAAGATAAAGGTTGATCAAGCTAAAAACATTTATCACATAAAATGGTTTTAACAGTAGGAAACGATCATGTAACTTTTCCGCCCTTATGTCTGAGTTTTATTCTGAATTAAAGGCACTCCGCCAGGAACGGGGTATTGATCTTGAGGAAATTCACAACCGCACCAAGATCAGTCTCGCCTACCTGAGAGCCATCGAAGAAGGCCGGTTTGCCCAGCTGCCCCATACGTATGTCCGTCTATTTATCCGGGCTTATGCGGTGGAAGTTGGAGCTGATCCTGATGAGATCCTGAATAACCTGGAAAACTTTTTGGGGAATAAAACACCGGCACCCAAAGTTAAAAAGGAGGTTGAAAAAGAAGTTCCGGATGCTCCCTCCCTTTCTGAAGAGGAAACAGCAGATTTATCGGCACCGACCCGATCCGCGAAAAAAAAACGAACCGATATGATTACCGGTATTTTATTGGTAATCATCCTCATTTTTGCGATTTATATAATTAATGTGATCAATAAAGAAGAAGCGGCCAAAGCACCCATTGTATATCCCAGCGAATTTATCGAAGAGGGTCCTATCACAGAGCAGAACCTCCAAAATGATTTTGATGTATTAACCAAATCGGTTCAAATGCTGGAAGCGGAACCACCCTACACCCTCAAATTGGCCACTGCCGAACGGGTATGGTATCACACCAAAACAGACACATTTAAGCCCTACGAAGATGTCCTGCCATCGGGTGATAATCGATTATATGAATTTAACCAAACAATCGAAATCCTCTTTAAACACACAAAAGGCTTAAACCTCTACTTAAATGGATCAACCATAAATTCCTTTGGATCATCATCTAATCCAGTTCGAATCTTCCTCTCAGCCGTTGATAAAACGGTAACCATTCAACACTTCATACCGAAGAGCTAACTCCCATAATTTAAAGTAATCGTTTATACGATCCCCACAACTGCAATGGGGACTGTATAATTTTTTTATAATATTTATTGACATCTGTGGGGAATATTCAATACATTGTGGGTAGTTGTGGGTAATAATCCCTAACATTTCTGGGCATGACAATAAATCAAAATACATTTACTGGCGAATTTTTATATTCATTAGACGCTAAGGGCCGCGTCAATATTCCGGCCAAATTCCGGAATGTGCTTACCGCTGATAATGAACAATCTTTCGTGATCACCCGGGGGATGGATCTCTGTGTTTGGGTCTATCCTGCTAAGGTCTGGCAATCGATTGAAGATGAACTTCGCAAGCTTTCATCTCTTTCCCGTATTAACCGTTCATTTGTACGCAGTACTGTTCGCTATGCCTCTCTCGTCCAATATGATAAACAGGGCCGTATTGCTGTTACGCCCAACCTCATTGAGTACGCCCAACTTGGGAAAGAATCATTGATTGTTGGTATGGTAAATAAAATAGAAATCTGGAATCCCAAATTATTGGATACAGTAGATAAAGAATCACAAAATATTGATGCAGCGCAATTTGATGAACTGGCAGATCAGATTATACTCTAATGAATTCATCCGCATCGCAGGAACAACGGCTTCCTCATATTCCTGTGATGGTTTCAGAAGTTCTACAATACTTGAACCCCCAGCCCAATGGTACTTACCTCGATGGTACGGTGGGGGCTGGCGGGCACGCCACACAGATCCTGAATCAGCTTTCTTCCAATGGAAGGCTGATCGGAATTGACCGGGATGCGGAGGCACTTGAAATTTGCGACCAACACTTCGGTGCCTCTGCACGTCCCATTTCTGTCCACCAATCTTCCTACCATAATTTCCCGGTGATCCTTGAACAATTGGGGATCAGCAAAGTGAACGGCATCCTGTTGGACCTGGGCCTTTCTTCTATTCAATTAAACTCTGAGACACGGGGATTTTCATTTGAATCCGATGGTCAACTGGATATGCGTTTTAATAGAAATTCAGGTGAAACGGCAGCAGAACTTATCAGCCGTTCAAACGAGCAGGAATTGGCCGATATTATTTTTCAATTCGGTGAAGAGCGGCATTCCCGGAAGATTGCCCGTTCCATCAAATCCTTTTCAAACTTAACATCTGTGGCGGACCTCAAAGAGGCTGTCCGCAGATCTACCCCTCCACATCAAAGACGCAAAACCCTAGCGCGCGTATTCCAAGCCATACGCATTGCCGTAAACGGTGAGTTGGACAACCTGGCTGTATTTCTCGACCGTTTCATTAATTATCTATCTGTCGGCGGCCGGGTAGTAATCATGTCCTACCATTCCCTTGAAGATCGAATGGTAAAACACTCGTTTCGCAACCTAAAGCAGTCAGGGCAGTTGAAAGTGTTAATTAAAAAACCTCTAATCCCTTCCGAGGATGAACAAGCCCAAAACAGCCGCGCTCGCAGTGCCAAGCTCCGCGCCGCAGAAAGGATCACATGATGTCGCCAAAAAAGCGGAAGCGCCGGTCAAAAAAAAATCGGGAGTTTTTCCAGACTTTGCTTTTCTTTTCCACCACCATCCTCTCTATCGCAGGATTGATCGTCTACCTTTGGGTTTATACTGAAGTGGATGAAACAATGTTGGCCATCGAAGTCCAGAACCAAGTCGTAAGAGAATTAGAGAATACCGCCAAAGAACTCAAAATGGAAATTGCCCAGCTTTCCCGGGGAGATCGCATCTCCTTTGTGGCCCGCACCAAACTCAATATGGTTCCCGCTCACCCAGAAACATTAATGATTTATATCAACGAAAATATCATTACCGAGACAAATTGACTAAAACTTATCTGAAATTCCGTTCGCGGGTGACAATCCTCTCATGCTGCCTCATTTTCGCATGGGTAGGACTTTCTGCCCGATTGTTTCAGATAATGGTAACCGATAGTGATTTCTATCGTAAACAAGGCATTAAACAGGGCCAGCGGCAGGAACCGCTGTTGGCCGTCAGGGGTAATATTTACGATGTAAATAACACACTGCTCACCCGCAATATTATCCATTACACTCTGGCTGCCCATCCTTCAAAAGTGAATGATATAAATGGTTTCGCAAAACTGATCTCCGAATCCACCGGGAACGAACCGGATTACTACTTAAAAAAACTGAATTCAAAAGCTGATTTTGTTTATCTCGACCGCAACCTGCGGCGGGATAAGGTTGAAGGAATACTGGATCAGCGAATTCCTGGTTTGGTTATCGACAGGAAATCCCGGCGGTCCTATCCCCACACCTTTGTAGGCGCCCAGGTGATCGGTTTCACCGATGTGGATGACAAGGGACTTACAGGCATCGAAAAAGAATTTAACGGTTATTTGGCGGGTACCAACGGCTGGGTCGTAAAATCAATCAATGGCGAGGGCCGCTCCCAAGTGAAGACCAGTTTTCCCATCAAACCGCCCATCGACGGTTCCAATATCCAGCTTACCATTGATCTAGAATACCAGAGCATTTTGCAGGAAGAACTATCTCGCCGGATCAATGAAACGAGTGCAAAGGGCGCCCTGGGCATATTGATGGATCCACAGACCGGGGCTGTCCTGGCAATGGCTTCCCTTCCGGATTACGATCCAAATCAGCCCGGATCTTCCCCTATTGAAAACCAAAAAAACAGGGTAATTACAGATCAATTTGAACCGGGATCTACATATAAGATTGTCACTGCCACAGCTGCTGTGGCAACCAGTGCAGTTTCACTATATGATGAATTTTACTGTGAAGACGGTCAATTCACTGTGGCGGGAAAAATAATCTCCGATCACGAAAAATTTGGACTCCTTACCTTTTCCCAAATCATCGCCCATTCCAGCAATGTGGGTACAATTAAAATCGCTCAAAAAATAGGCCAAAATCCACTTTACCGGTTTTCCCGTGATTATGGTTTCGGTACAACCACAGGTATCCGTTTCCCTGGTGAAATGCAGGGTACACTGCGCAAAATTAAAGACTGGAGTGAAATATCCTTGGCAGAAGTTGCCATTGGATATGAAGTAGGCGTAACTACCCTACAACTTGCATCTGCTTATTCTTCCATCGCCAATGGCGGTTTTCTATTAAAACCCCGCCTGGTTAAACAAATTTTATCTCCTGAAGGCAAGATAGTCTATGCCGAAAAACCAGAAGTGATTCGCAAGGTGGCCGACCCTGAAATTATGTCCACCATCAAAGATATGCTGGTGCAGGTTGTTGAAAGCGGTACCGGCACCAATGCCCATATCGAAGGATGGTCCGTGGCGGGAAAAACCGGAACAGCTCATAAATTTGTTGATGGAGCCTATTCCGAAAGCCAATACATTTCAAATTTCGCCGGCTTCTTCCCCGCGGAAGATCCCCAAGTTGTGGGAGTCATAATTTTGGATGAACCCCACTATGGATATCATTGGGGTAGTTATGGGGCAGCGCCAGCATTTCGCCGCGTAGCCCAGCGGATCATCAATATGGATGATTCAATTCAATACTATAAACCAAGAACAAATTCCAATAAACCCGTTTACGCCGGCGCACCTACACAGGATGATTTGGGATTAGTGCCCATAAATACTATTGCTTCATATCCAAAATATCAGGACGGATATACTATCGTACCTGATGTTCGCGGCATGAGTATTCGCAAAGCCAAACAGGTTTTAATTGCTTCTAATATGCGTGCCAGTTTTACTGGTTCGGGACACGTAGTATGGCAGAGTCCTAAACCGGGAACAAAAAAGTTGCCCGGGTCTTTATGCACCATGGGATTGAACTAAAATGCAACTAAGACAACTTGTAAAAGATATCGTGATGGAAGGTTTTGACCTACCCCCTGTCGAGGTTAAAGATATCTGCACCCATTCAGGAAAAGTGTCGGAAGGCAGTTTATTTGTAGCTATTTACGGCGCTGAAGTCGATGGGCATGATTTTATTCCCCAGGCAATTAAAAGTGGAGCCAAGGCTATTATTTCCAATGGCAGGGAATTGGGCGAATTGCCCGTTCCAAATATCAAGGTGGCTAACCCGCGGATGGCTGCCAGCCGTGTGGCTGCAGAATATTATAGCCACCCCACTAAAAAATTAACTGTAATTGGAATAACCGGTACCAATGGGAAAACGACAACAGCTTCCCTTGTTCATGAAATTCTGAAAGCGGCGAGAATTAAAAGTGCCCAATTAGGAACTTTGGGAATAATTGCTGAAGGCTTTACATCTGAAAAGACACTTACCACTCCTGACCCAATCATCCTGCAAAAAACATTTCGCCAATTGGTAGACAATGGCTTCACCCATGTGGTCATGGAGGTTTCTTCTCATGCGTTAGATCAATTGCGTGTGGCCGATGTCGAATTTGATATGGGCGCTTTTACAAACCTTTCTCCCGAACATTTGGACTATCACAAGACTATGGATGATTACTTCCATGCCAAATCAAAATTATTCCACGCCCTCCCTATTACCGGCACTGCCATTGTGAATTTTGATGACAAGATGGGTGCGGCCATGGCAAAAGAATCACAGGCCCCCGTGGTGAGTGTTTCTACCTATGGCGCAACGGATATTCATTTTACCGAGCTCAGTCATGATATCAACGGGCTTCGCGGCAGGATTAAAGCCGGTGATATCGAGGTAGCCGTTTCCTCTCCGCTGGTGGGCAAATTCAATGTGGAAAATATCCTTTGTGGCGTCAGCATTGCTATTTCCCTGGGGATCGACCCCAACCAAATTAGCGCTGGTGTTGCCAATTGCAGAACCGTTCCCGGCCGAATGGAAGTCTATCTTTTCAAATCCGGCGGGTCGGTCATCGTGGATTATGCCCATACGCCAGACGCCTACGAAAAAGTGTTGAATACAATTTCATCCATGAAGGATTCCGGCGGGAGATTAAATGTATTATTCGGCTGCGGCGGTGATCGTGACGTAACCAAACGTCCTGAAATGGGGCGGATTGCCGAGAAATATGCTGATTATTTATTCATTACTCCCGATAATCCACGTTCTGAAGAATTGGAAGATATTAACAGACAAATTTCCCATGGCCTCGTGCGCAAGGATCATTCCTATTACAATGATCGGGGAATTGCACTGAAAGAAGCAATTAATGCATTAAACCAGAATGACATTCTGGTTGTATTGGGCAAAGGGCGCGAAAATTACCAGGAGATAAAAGGGGAAAAACTTCCTTATTCAGATATTGAAATTATTGAAGGATTTACCCATGCGTATTGACCTGCAAGACAATGCTCAATTCATTGAAGTATTTGCTTCGGCCATAGGTAAACCACTGGAAGCCAATGTTTCCGGGATTGTTACTGACAGTCGTGAAGTTCAAAAAGGAGATCTGTATATCGCTATACCTGGAGAACGGGTTGATGGGCATTCATTCCTGGCAGATGTATTTAAAAAAGGTGCTTCCTGTGCCTTGGTAAATCGAGTGGATGAAAATATCAATGGTATTCAAATCAAAGTTGAAAACCCAGTAAAAGCGATTGGAAAAGTTTCAACAGCCTGGCGTAATCAATTTGACATTCCGATTGTCGGTATCACGGGGTCAAATGGAAAAACATCCACAAAAGAATTATTGAAACATATACTCACATCCAATTTCAATGTGCATGCAACGGAGGGGAATTATAACACTTCTATCGGCCTCCCTCTCACCCTGCTTCAGTTGAATAAATCGCATACCCTTTCTATCCTTGAAATGGGTGCTAACCAGCCCGGCGATATTGCCGAATTATGTGATATCGCACACCCGACTCATGGTATGATCACCAATATTGCCCCGGCGCATCTGGAAGGCTTCGGTACGATAGAAACAGTGGCGGAGACCAAGGGTGCCCTTTTCCAAAGTCTTAAGGATGGACTTTCATTCTTAAATGCAGCGGATCATCATATTATTGAATTGGATGTCCCCGGCGAATCGGTTTCTTTTGGCCTTACACCTGATTGCGATTATCCAGCCGATATTCACCATGAGGAAGGGGGCACCATCATCTTGACGATTGATGCGGAAGAAGTCACGACTTATTCCACCAATTTATCCTTCGCAAAAAATGTGATCGCTTGTTCAGCTATTGCCCGGGAACTGGGAATTAAATGGCAAAATATTAAAGACCGAATTGCCTCCTTTCAGCCGCCAAAAGGACGCTGTGAAGTAAAAAACAATGGATCGATTACAATTATAGATGACACCTACAATGCAAACCTGGAATCCACTGTTGCTGCCATTGATTATCTCAAGGCATTCAGTGGAAATGGCAACAGAATTTTTGTATTTGGTGATATGTTCGAATTGGGTGCTTCTTCTTTTGAACAACATCGTTCGGTGGGAGAAAAGTGTGATGAGGCAGAATTGTCAGCTGTCCTCACCGTCGGTAATGAAACTATTTCAACCGATGCGGCGATTAACGAGATGGACTTCCATCGCCATTTTGAAAATAAAGATGATCTTTTGTCATCATTGAAATCCATAATTAACGAAGGTGATAAAGTGCTTGTTAAAGGGTCCCGGGGTATGGAGATGGAAACAATTGTGGAGGCCATACTGGAAGCCTGATGTTGTATCATATTCTTTATCCACTTCGGGAAATCTTTTCTCCCCTCAACATTTTTCAATACATTACATTTCGCAGTGCCAGTGCCGCCATCCTGGCCCTGTTTATTAGTTTCATCCTCGGACCGGCCATAATCCGGAGACTTCGCCATTTTCAAATTGGGGAAGAAATCCGCGAACATGGCCCGGAGTCCCATCATAAGAAAAGGGGGACTCCAACAATGGGGGGGATAATTATCCTTACCGCAATTATCCTCCCCACCCTCCTCTTGGCAGATTTAACCAACCCATTTGTGCAAATTCTTTTGATTTCTACCATTTGGATGGGGATGATTGGTTTTATAGATGATTTTTTAAAGTCAATTAAAAAGATGAAAAAGGGCCTGGTGGCAAAATACAAACTGATTGGTCAAATTCTTTTAGGTGTCATTATTACCCTTTGGATTTATAATACTCCTGCTTGGGATAATTTTAGAACGGTTACTTCCCTGCCTTTCCTAAAAGATGCGGTTGTTGATTTTGGAATGCTTTATCCCCTGATGATTGTGTTGGTTGTCACTGGTACATCTAATGCTGTGAACCTTACAGATGGGTTGGATGGGCTGGCTGCTGGACTCTTGGCAATATCATTTACAGTTTTTGCAGGGATTGCCTACATCAGCGGTCGGGTTGACTTCTCTGACTACCTCAACATTATTTACCTTCCCGGTGCAGGTGAACTTACCATTTTTACTGCTGCTTGCGTCGGCGCCTGTTTGGGTTATTTATGGTTCAATGCTGCCCCGGCGGAAGTATTTATGGGGGACGTAGGTTCTCTATCCACCGGTGCCGCTTTGGGAACGTTAGCCATACTTTTGAAAAAAGAATTCTTACTGGTTATAATTGGCGGTGTTTTTGTTGCGGAAGCCGTTTCCGTAATTCTTCAGGTAGGGTATTTCCGTTACACCCGGAAGAAATATGGAGAGCCAAGAAAACTCTTTCGCATGGCACCTTTTCACCATCATTTTGAACTGATTGGCTGGCCTGAATCAAGGGTAGTCATTCGTTTTTGGATCATTGGCATTTTACTGGCATTGTTAACCCTTACCACATTCAAGATTCGCTGATGGATATTTCAATCAGAGAAAAAATTCAGATTGAAGGATCAAAAATCACTGTGATCGGTCTGGGGCGCAGCGGTGAAGGTGCATCCCGACTGGCAAAATATTTGGGCGCCGATGTATTTATCAGTGATAGTGGTTCTAACGATGAATTAATGGAACAGAGCAGGTTGATCGGTTCAAATGGTATTGATGTGGAAACGGGTGGGCATAGTAAAAAAATATACGATGCAGATTTGGTCGTCCTGTCTCCTGGTATTGCCCAGGATACAGAAATTGTTCTCACTGCCAAGGCAAAAGGTATTCCCGTGGTAAGTGAAATAGAATTCGCCAGTTGGTTCACGGACGCGCCCACCGTTAGCCTAACCGGTTCCAACGGAAAAACCACAACAGTTCATTTGCTCCATGAAATGTGCAAAATAGATAGCTTTTCCCCGGCCCTGGCAGGAAATGTGGGGACCGCTTTTTCCCAAATTGTTTTAGCGGACTTAAAAGACAAACCGTCGGATCGTATATATGTATTAGAAATTTCAAGTTTCCAGATGGAGCAGATTGTTCATTTTAGACCATTCATTTCTGTATTTCTCAATATTACACCGGATCATCTGGACCGATATAACAACATGGATGATTATATCCAGGCGAAACTAAATATGATCCAAAACCAGGGTAAAAACGATCACATTGTCTTCAACTTTGATGATCCAATCCTGAAAGAAAAATTTGAAGGTGTTCATCCCCAAACCCATGGATTTAGTATCCTTGGGAAGGGTAAAACCATGTTTACTATGAACGTCACCAAAATCTATGATGAAGCACACGCCACGCTAATTCAACTAGATCAACTCGCTCTTCCCGGGCGGCATAACCTGGCGAATGCCCTGGCAGCTGCCACAGCAGCAAAAATCCTTGGTGTTCCCAACTCACGAATAACCCAAGTCATGTCTACTTTTGTCGGCGTTGAACACAGGCTTGAAAAAGTCCTGAATATCAATGGGGTGACCTACTACAATGACTCTAAAGCCACTAATGTGGATGCAGTCAAGGTTGCCCTGGATAGTTTCGACAAATCCATCCATTTAATCCTGGGTGGCAAAGATAAAGGTGGAGAATTCTCACAACTCCTTCCACATGCCCAAAATAAAGTGAAGGAAATTGTCGCCTACGGACAGGCGGGTAAAAAAATCTCAGCAGCTTTCGGGGATGCGATTAAGCTGGAGCGTGTCTCCAGCCTTAGAGACGCTGTTGAGGTTTGTCATCTGCGCGCAGTTACCGGGGATATAATTCTATTATCTCCGGGCTGCGCCAGTTTTGACCAGTTCACCAATTTTGAAGAGAGAGGAAAGGAATTTAAATCCATCGTCCAGGAAATAAATCTTCAATGAGACAGTTAGATATCATTACCAAGAAATATGATCAAATTTTATTGCTGTTGGTTCTCGTCCTTTGTGTAGTTGGTACGGTAATGCTTTACAGTTCCAGTTCATCCATTTCCCTCAGTGAAACTGGTGGTGTTACGGATACATTATTCCTTCGCTCCCACCTGAAACAGATGATAGTCGGAATGGTAGTAATGTTCTTTTTTATCATGATGGATTATCGAAAATTAAAATCAGTGGCACCCTATTTAATGATAGGTTCTATTGTTCTTTTGATAGCTACCAAATTAATGTATATCATAAAAGGAATCAATTTTCCGGCCCGCTGGCTGGACTTGGGATTTGTAACGGTACAAACATCAGATATTGCCCGTTTTTCACTGATTGTTTATTTGGCCTATTACATTGATAAAAAACGAGAAAAGATTAAAAATTTTTACTCAGGGTTCTTTCCGCCCATTTTTTTGATGGTAATGATTTTAGCCACAATTGTGATTCAGCCTGATTTTAGTACTGCAACTGTGATAGGTTTAATCGGATTTATGATGTTATATATCGGCGGTGCCAAATTCTCCCACATTTTAGCCACCGGTGCAATGGCAGTTGTTGTCATGGTTCCTGTGATGCTCATGCGGTCATACCGGATGAAACGTGTCATTTACTGGCTTGGTTCTGTTTTCGGTGTGAACTCCGAAGCTAACTTGGATGTTGTTGCTTATCAAGCCCAGCAATCTCTCATCAGCTTGGGAAATGGCGGATTCTGGGGATTGGGGCTGGGCAACAGCATGGAGAAAAATTTATTTCTTCCTACACCTCATACCGATTTTATTTTTTCGATTATTGGAGAAGAATTAGGATTGTTGGGGGCTATTTTCGTTATCACCCTATTCCTACTCATCTTCCAGCGTGGCCTAAAAATTGCGAAAGAAACAACTGACCCGTTTGGTGTAATGCTGACGGTGGGTATTTCTTTCAGTATCATTATTTATGCCTTTATCAATGTTGCTGTCGTGACAGGTATATTACCTGTTACTGGTTTGCCGATGCCCCTAGTGAGTCATGGCGGAAGCAGTCTAGTAATGAATTTAGCAGGTTTAGGCATTTTACTGAATATCAGCCAGGCCAAGCGAAGTGTTAACCATAGTTCAGGGTGGAGGCCTCAATTTAATGGTTAATTCCCTGAATATTATTATTTCCGGTGGTGGTACCGGAGGCCATCTTTTTCCTGCACTGGCTATCGGGGACGAAATCATGCGGAAGCGGCCCGATGCAAATATCCATTATATCGGGTCAAAGTTTGGAATTGAAAAGGACGTATTACCTGTGAAAAATGTGAATCACTCCCTTTTGTCCATTCGTGGTTTTCAGCGCAGTATAAACCTGGACAGTATTGGAAAAAACCTTTTACTGCCTACAAGGCTTCTTTCATCCATTACAAGGATCAAAAGCCTGTTCAATGACATTAATCCCAGTATAGTGATAGGAACCGGTGGCTATGCTTCGGCCCTGCCCCTCCGAGAGGCAATTCGAAGGTCAATTCCAACTTTAATCCAGGAACAGAATTCCTATCCCGGGATAACAACGCGCTGGTTTGCAGATAAGGCAGACAAAGTGTGTATCGCCTTCAAGGAAGCGCAGTCCTACGTAAAAAAAAAGTGTATTTTGGCCGGTAATCCAGTGAGGAAAGAAATCAACACAGGTCGTCGTGAAACAGGATTACAGCAATTTGGATTTGTTCCGGATAAAAAAACACTTTTCCTGTTTGGGGGCAGTCAAGGATCATTGGCATTGAACCAGGCCATGGATAAAATGATCATCTCTTTATCCATTTCTAATACGCAAGTGATCTGGCAAACCGGGAAAAATCAATTTTCAGAATACAGGCATTATGAAAGTGATACAACTAAAGTATTGCCCTTTGTTGATGATATGGCCAACGCCTATGCTGCCAGTGATCTTGTAATGAGCCGCGCCGGCGCTATTACTTGTTCAGAATTGACTGTATGCGGTAAACCATCCATCTTGGTTCCCTTTCCTGCTGCAGCGGCAGACCATCAGACAAAAAATGCGGGCGCATTAGCCAAGCACGGCGCCGCGGCAGTAATTGCTGAAAAAGATTTGATCCCCGAAAAAGTGGCCGACCTGATTCAAAGTTTACTGAATGAGGAATCTCAATTGAAAGGTATGGCTGAGGCAAGTCTGAAACTGGGGAAACCAAATGCTACCTCCGAAATCGTTAACGAAATATTGGCATTGATTCAATGATGTTCAGGAAAGTCAATAAAGTCCATTTTGTGGGTATCGGCGGTATCGGCATGAGCGGCATCGCCGAATTGCTCCTCAACCTCGGTTTTACTATCACTGGTTCAGACTTGAATGATTCTGAGATCATCCAGAATTTGAAGGCCCGAGGGGCCATGGTTTTTGAAGGCCATAATGCGAGCCATGTGTGTGATTGCGAAGTTTTGGTCTATTCTAGTGCCGTTCCGAAGGACAATCCCGAATTGATCGCTGCCCTTGAAAAAAGTATTCCCATCATCAAGCGAGCTGAAATGCTGGGTGAATTAATCGCCCTGAAACAAACCAGTATCGGAGTTGGGGGTACACACGGAAAAACATCAACCTCATCCATGATCGGCGCTCTTTTATCCAACGCAGGCCTGGATCCGACCTTGGTTGTAGGGGGACTGGTTAAAAATATTGATACAAATTCACAATTGGGTTCGGGGGATTTAATCGTGGTGGAAGCGGATGAATATGATAAAAGTTTTCTTCAGCTAAAATCCACTATAGCGGTGATTACCAATATTGAACAAGAACACATGGATTGCTACGCTGACTTGGATGATCTCCATAATTCCTTTGCTCAATTTGCCAATTCAGTTCCATTCTATGGCGCCGTGGTTGCCTGTCTCGATTCTCCCGGTGTTCAGGATATTATACCAAAAATAAAGCGTCCGGTAATTACCTACGGTTTTTCTTCCCAAGCAGAGATCAGCGCTAAAAAAATTCGTACCAACAAAACAGAGACAAAATATAGCCTTTATCAAAATAACCAGAAGTGCGGTGATGTTACCCTTCAGGTCCCGGGAAGACATAATGTTTTGAATTCTCTTGCCGCTACTGCAATCGGATTTGAAATGGGTTTGGATGCCAAATCAATCGTAGCCGGAATCGGGAGCTATGGTGGTGTCCGGCGGCGATTCGAAATAAAAGGCATAGCCCGGGATGTAATGGTTGTGGATGATTATGCCCACCATCCTACAGAAGTATCCGCTACTCTCCAGGCCGCCAGGGATGGGTGGGAAAGACGTATCATTGCTGTGTTTCAACCCCACCTTTTTTCACGGACAAGAGATTTTTACAAAGAATTTGCAGCCGCATTTATGGATAGTGATATACTTATTGTAACCGATATCTACCCTGCCCGGGAAAAACCGATTGATGGTGTCACGGGTAAACTTGTTTACGAGGCGGCAAAATCAACTGGACATAAAAATGTTTACTACATTCCTGACCTGGAAGATTTACAAATTGCACTGGATAATACTATTCAGGAAAATGATATGGTTATCACCATTGGCGCTGGAACGATTTGGCGTTATGGTCAATCCTATTTTGATCATTTGAACAGCCAGGAGGCTGCTGCCTGAGGTGGATCCTATGGAATCATTAAAAACCATGACTGAAGGCACTTTCTTAAAAAATGAGGCCATGTCTAAACATACCTCTTACGGAATTGGGGGGCCGGCTAAAGCCTATGTGACGCCCAAGGATAAGGCTGACCTGGCAAACATGCTAAAATTTGCGAATGAGAATGGTATACCCACTTATTTCGTCGGATCGGGATCAAATTTGCTCGTTGCCGATGAAGGGATTAATGGACTGGTCATCACCTTGGGGAAATCTTTTAACCATCTGAAAATTAACGGCTCCGATGTATTTGCTGAATCAGGCGTCATGCTGGGGAAATTGGTAAAAGAATGTATCGGACGTCTCCTTACAGGCGTAGAAAGCCTTATCGGTGTTCCAGGCACCCTGGGTGGTGCATTAATTATGAATGCAGGTGCATTCGGTGGTGAAATATCCAATTATTTGAAGCATGTCACGGTTATGACTATGGCCGGCAAAGAAAAACAATATTTGCCCGGTGATATCACTTTCAGCTATCGACATTCCACCTTCCCCAATGATGAAATCTTAATTAGCGCTGAATTTGAATTGACCCAAAGCAATAAAGATACAGTTATGGAGAAGTGTGCTGTCGCCAGCGGCGGACGAAAAGCGACTCAGCCATTAAAATTCCGCTCCGCCGGGAGTGTATTTAAAAATCCATCGAAAGGTGCTGCTGGTTATTTTATTGATCGGGCGGGTTTAAAAGGGACGAAAATTGGAGATGCTGAAATTTCACCCATCCATGCCAATTTTTTTGTGAACCACGGGAAGGCCAAGGCCAGCGATATCGTTGAACTGGTTAGGTTGACGCGCAAAACAGTTAAAGAAAAATTTAACATTAATCTGGATCTGGAAGTGAAAACACTGGGATTTGAACCGGGAACTTTTGACGTATGAGTAAAAAGAAAAAACAGAAATTTTCTCTAAGACAAATCATTGGGTTCGGTCTCTCCTTACTGTTCTTCCTGATATTATGGGGAGCCATAAAATGGGCAAATTACCGTCAGGTATTCACAGTCGACGATATCCAAATCAGTGGTTATGAAATATTAGATAAAAAAGACTATCAGAAAATAATTGATAGAATCGATATCCGGTCAATTCACAATGCAAAACTGCATGATATCGCTGAAGCATTTGAAACGAACCCTTTCGTAAAAGCAACCAGGGTTAGTCGTCATTTCCCCAATAGAATAAAAATAAATATTGTTGAGCGGAAACCCTTGGCTATCCTGAATATGGATTCATTTTTAATGATTGACGGTAATGCGTTTGTTCTTCCCGACCATCAATATAGCCAAAGTGCGCTCATTCCAATTTTATCCGGATTTAATTCTGCCAAAGATCTTTATCCCGAAGGAGAACAAACCTATTCGGTTAAAGTCAAAGAAGCTGTAGGGATACTTAATTTACTTTCCTCTGGGTTTCCAAATCTGTACGAAAGCATCTCTGAACTCACCTTGAATAAAGATGATGAATATGTAATCATTTTGACAGATCGTCCAACAAGAGTCATCCTTGGAAAAGATAATATTATACCGAAATTGAATATTCTGAAAAATTTTGAGAAAGCTTTAGGACAACGTCAGTTAACCGATTACCGGTTACTGGATATGCGGTATAAAAAACAGCTGGTGGTACGGGAGTGGTCATGATTCGTACAAATCGCAATCAAGAAAAATACATCCAAACCGGTTTGGATGTTGGATCCAACAAAATTTGCTGTGCCATTATGGAAGTGGATCCCAATTCGGACAGCGTCAAATTACTTGGTATTGGCATCTCTCCCGCTACCGGAATTAAAAAAGGCTCCATAACACATCGGGATCAACTCATTGATGAAATGGATCTCGCCCTGCAAGAAGCTCAGACCATGGCCGACATTAATGTGCAGAAACTTACCCTGGGGATTTCAGGGGATCATATTCGCGGTATCAATACCCAAGGTGCAATTGCAATCGGAGGTACAAATGGCCCCAATGTACCAGTACAACATGAAATAACCGATGGCGACGTACATCGCGTTTTGGAATTGGCTAAAGCCATTTCACTGCCCGTGGATCGGGATATTCTCCATGTTCTCCCCCAGGAATATGTGATTGATACCATGGATTCCATCAAAGATCCGGTCGGTTTAACCGGCCGCCGATTAGAAGCTCGAGTCCATTTGATCACCGTGGCTACCACAGCGGCAACAAACCTCGCCAGTTGTGCCGAAGAATTGGGAGTAACGGTTGATGGTGTTGTTTACCAAGGCCTCGCTTCGAGCATTTCTGCTTTGGTGGAGGATGAGAAAAACCTGGGTGTTGTTTGTGTAGATATCGGCGCCACTACGACTGATATTGTGGTGTACCATGAAGGCGGACTCCGACATACTGCCACCTTGGGAATCGGTGCTGCCAGTATCACCAATGATATTGCTGTTATGCTTCAGGTGGGCATTGAAGAAGCTGAAAAAATTAAAAAAACCTATGGATCTGCTAAAGCATCTATGTCTTCCCCTGCACTGGATTTTGAATTGCCAGCGCATAACGGCCAGATCAAACGTAAGGTGTCTGAGCATGAGTTATCACGTTATGTTGAAGCGCGAATGGTGGAAATACTGCAATTAGTTATGCGAGAAGTATCCCGGGCAGACGTAAAAGAAAAATTGACTTATGGCATGGTTCTTACTGGTGGCGGATCAGAACTCAAAAACCTCGTAGGTCTCGCTCAGGAAACAATCAATATGCCGGTTCGAATCGGGAAACCAAATAATGTCAGCGGCGCTGTAGATGTGGCTTCCAGTCCTATTTACGCTGGTGCGATTGGGTTGGCGCAATGGAAAAATTTAGGCGAAGATCTGTCCCTTATTCAAAAACCTGAATCGGCTATTACCGATACAATGAAAAAATTGAAAAAAATTGTTAAAGAATTCTTTTAATAGAATAAAACTGAAAACACATACCAAGGAATCAAGAAAAGGAGAAACCTTATGCTATTCGAATTCGATAGTCTAGCTGAGCAAAAAGCAAACCTGAAACTTATCGGTGTCGGCGGTGCCGGCGGCAATGCGGTCAACCGAATGATCCAGGCCGGGATGACCGGTGTAGATTTTATCGTCATTAACACGGATGCCCAGGACCTTGAAAACAATGGCGCCGAAAATAAAATTCAGATTGGCAAAAATCTCACCAAAGGATTAGGAGCCGGTGCCCAATCGGAAATTGGAAAAGACGCCATGGAAGCAGACCAGGAAGTCATTAAATCCATGCTGGAAGGGGCCGATATGGTTTTTATTACCGCCGGAATGGGCGGTGGAACCGGTACAGGCGCAGCGCCAGTAGTGGCCCAACTGGCAAGAGAAATGGGTATATTGACAGTCGGAATTGTTACTGTACCTTTCAATTTTGAGGGACCAAAACGCATGAACCGCGGTCTGGCCGGTGTTACGGAATTGCGTAAAGCCTGCGACACGGTCATTACTATTCCCAACCAAAAACTCATGTCCATTGTGGATAAGAGTACAACCGTTGTAGAAGCATTTAAACTAGCTGATTCGATTCTCCATCATGCATCGAAGGGAATATCCGATCTGATCAACGTCCATGGATTGATAAACCTCGACTTTGCAGACGTGGAAACTGTTATGAAAAATATGGGTGAAGCTGTTATGGGCACCGGTACTGCCAGTGGAGAAGAACGAGCTGTATTGGCTGCTCAACAGGCTATTTCGAGTCCCCTGCTGGATAATGCATCTATCTCTGGCGCCCAAGGCGTTTTGGTTAATATAACCGGTGGTGCCGACCTTACCTTGATGGAAGTGGATGAAGCAACTTCAATTATTTTTGAAGAAGCGGGCAAGGACGCCAATATCATCTTTGGTGCGGTCATTGACCCGGGCTTGAATAAGGAAATCCTGGTTACGGTTATTGCTACAGGGTTCAATCGCAAACCAGTCGTAGAAGAAGTGCATTCTCATACGCAGAGGAAAGAAGTTACACCAACGCAAACACGGATACTGGCAGAACAGGAAAATGTACCTTTGCACCAACAATCCCAGCCTGAGAAGGTACCCCCTCAACAACCCCCAATTGAGAAACCTGAACCGGCCCTGTTCTTTGATGATGCTAATCCGCCCATCTATGGGAATGACTTGGAGGTGCCGGCCTTTATCCGCCGTCAGCATGACTAGGTAAAAAAACCAAAGGCGACTTATTTGCCTTGTTCTTGAATTCTTGGTAGGTAAGGGACAACCTTACCATAAAAGTCCTCCCGTCTGAAAATTTCCGGATGGGAGGATTTTTTTAACCCACCCCTGGCCTGCCGATAGGAAGGCGGAGATGTGTAAAAACAAAAACCCCCGCCAAAAGACGAGGGTTTTACAAAGGAGGATACATCAATCGTATAATAGAAATCTAAATCTTTTTTCCTTCTGCCCTTATTTTATTCAAAACTTTACGAATACCAATTTTATCGACAAGGCGTAAGCCTTGTGTAGATACATTGAGGGTGATCCAACGGTTTTCATCCGCCAGCCAAAATCTTTTCTTTTGCAGGTTAATATCAAACCGACGACGGGATTTATTGTGGGCGTGGCTCACTTTGTTCCCGTACATGGGTTTTCTCCCTGTTACGTCACAAACTCTGCTCATAATTCCTTAAATACTCGTTTATGTTCCCAAAAAGCCGGTGAATTTATTGCAACAATTATAGGGTTGAAAGAATTATTTCACTGTTAATTGTAGGTTAAATTTATACATGCAAATTGGTGATCTAAATATAGCTAATCCCATACTTTTGGCCCCTATGGCGGGAGTGACGGATTACCCCTTTCGTGTGCTGTGCAAAGAACAGGGAGCTGGGGTAGTATATTCTGAATTTGTATCAGCCCACGGGATTATCCGTGAGAATGCCAAAACATGGCACATGATCGAATTCACTGATTTTGAGAGGCCAATCGGAATCCAGATCTTTGGGGATTCACCGGAGGTCATGAGCCGTGCCGCCAAGATGGTGGTGGATAAATTCTCTCCCGATATTCTCGATATTAATTATGGATGTCCCGTGCCCAAAGTGACCAAACGGGGCGCCGGTTCCGCCGCCCTTCGTGATCTTTGCCTCATGGATGACATCACCGCCGCAGTGGTGGAATCAGTCCCAGAGGTACCGGTGACGGTAAAAATGCGCTCGGGTTGGGATGCCAATTCAATTGTTGTTCCGGAAGTAGGCTCACGGTTAGAGAAAATCGGCGTGAGAGCTATCACCCTCCACCCACGGACCACCAAACAAAGCTATAATGATTCTGCGGACTGGACATTAATTAAAGCCTTAAAGGAATCTACATCATTGCCAGTTATCGGGAATGGGGATGTAAAATCACCGGATGATGTTATGCGCATGTTTGAAGAAACAGGATGTGACGGTGTTATGGTGGGTCGGAGTGCCTTGGGCAATCCATGGTTTTTTAGGGATGCGATTTATTTATACAAGGGAGAGGAAATACCTCCTAGGCCGACCATCGTGGAAAAGGTCTCCCATTGCCGGCGTCATTTTGATCATATGATAAACTGGCACGGGGAACGTGTAGGCGTCAACCTTATGCGTAAACATTTTGGGTGGTATATCCGCGGGTTTCACGGGGCAGCACCTTACAGAAAAGCCCTCGTATCCGCCCCGAATAAGGGAGCTATGGAGGCGATTTTAGATTCAATTACCTAACAATTTGTCATCCCGGACTTGATCCGGGATCCAGATTGGCATATAAAACAATTGTTGGTTTTGGATACCGGATAATTTTTTCAAAATTTACGGTATGACAGTATTTGGGCCCTTAGTAGATGGAGGCATTTTTTAATAACTCACCCCATCTATTTATTCCAATCAAACAATATTGAAAACCGCACCTCTCTGCTACAGAAAGGGGTAAGTTGTTAAATTCCACTTCCATTCCTTGAATCCTCCCTTTTTCACCAATAAATTCCCGAGCTTTTTTTGACGTAAATTTCCGAACTAAACGAGACATCCATGCAAAACGCTAAAGCGATTGTTCCTAAACCAATCAATGAACCGATTTTATCTTACGCCCCAGGCACCCCGGAGCGTGCAGCTCTCAAAGCGCGTATCCAAGAATTGAAATCCCAGCAGATTGAAGTCCCCCTCATTATTGGCGGACAGGAAATCAAAACGGGAAATATGGGCGAGATGCGCATTCCCCATGACCACCAGCATATCCTTGGCTATTATCACCAGGCCGGAGAAAAAGAAGTCAAAATGGCCATCGAAGCGGCCATGGATGCGTGGCAATCCTGGTCGAAGATGCCTTGGGAATCCCGAACGGCGATATTCAAGAAAATGGCCTCTATTATTCAACGGCATAATGAGCAAACCCTGAATGCGGCCACCATGCTCGGACAAAGCAAAAACGCCTTCCAGGCGGAAATTGATGCTTCCTGTGAGATGATCGACTTTTTGAATTTTAACTGTTGGTATGCCCAGGAACTTTATAGCCAACAGCCCACCTATTCTCCCGACGGCATGTGGAATAGGTTGGAACATCGTCCGCTGGAAGGATTTATTTTTGCAGTCAACCCATTTAATTTCACCTCAATCGGTGGAAATCTTGCTGCTGCGCCGGCACTCATGGGTAATGTGGTAGTCTGGAAACCGGCTTCCAGTTCCGTATACAGTGCTCACTTCATGATGGAACTATTCAGGGAAGCGGGCGTCCCCGATGGTGTAATTAATTTTATCCCCGGTTTTGGCCGCGATGTAGGACCGAATGTCATGACCAATCCCAATTTGGCCGGTGTACACTTCACTGGTTCCACCGCTGTATTCCAAGGCATGTGGAAAACGGTAGGTGAAAATATTGCCAATTACAAATCCTACCCGAGAATAGTTGGGGAAACAGGTGGAAAAGATTTCTGTATCGCCCATGAATCATCTGATATTGATGCCTTGGTCACAGCCATGGTCCGTGGCGCTTTTGAGTACCAGGGACAAAAATGCTCTGCCCTATCCAGAGCCTACATCCCCACCACCATTTGGTCAGAACTGAAAGAAAAGTATGTGGCCCAGGTAAATGATATCAAAATGGGTGATCCCGAAGATTTCTCAAACTTTATGAATGCGGTCATTGACAAAGCTGCCTTCGATTCTATTTCAGCCTATATTGATGGAGCCCAAAACTCAGATGATGCGAAGATCATCACCGGGGGAAACTGCGATGATTCCGTTGGCTATTATATCGAGCCTACCACCATCCTGACGGACAACCCCAAACACAGAACCATGTGTGAAGAAATCTTTGGTCCTGTGCTAACGATCTACCTTTATGATCCCAAGGATTGGGAAACGACCCTCAAATTAGTGGATACTACCTCCCCTTATGCCCTCACCGGCTGCGTCTGGGGGCAGGATCGTGAAGCAGTGAATGAAGCTACAGAAAGACTTAACCACGCGGCAGGAAATTTTTATATCAATGATAAACCCACCGGTGCTGTGGTAGGTCAGCAGCCCTTTGGGGGCAGCCGCGCGTCCGGTACGAATGATAAAGCGGGATCCATGTTCAACCTGATTCGCTGGATATCCATGCGGACGATTAAAGAAACATTCGATCCGCCGAAAGATTTCCGCTATCCATTCATGGGCGAAGAATAATTCCCATTGATGCGAAAATCGGTTATGATCGCATTAGGGGGAAACGCGCTCTCTCCAAAAGATGAAGCCGGTACCATCTACCAACAGTTTGCCCATACAAGGGAAAGTCTCCACGCTATCATGCATTTTGTCAATTTGGATTACAATATCTGCTTAACACACGGAAATGGCCCCCAAGTCGGCGATGAATTATTCCGCATGGAACTCACCCACGGTGATGTGCCTCCCCTTCCGTTGGGTGTTTGTGTGGCTGAGACGCAAGGGTCCATTGGATATATGATACAGCAGTCCCTCCAAAATGCACTTAAACATGACGGCATTGATCGGGAAGTGGTAACACTGATTACCCAAACTATTGTGGATGGAGATGATCCATCTATAAAAGATCCAATGAAATTTATCGGCCAGCGATTTCAAAAAGAAGAGGCTAAAGTAGTGGCTGAAAAATTCGGCTGGTCCATCAAAGAACAGAATGAAGGCGAATGGCGCCAAGTGGTTCCCAGTCCCCTCCCCCAATATATCGAGCATGGAAAATCAATTCAAACGCTGGTGGATAATGGTATTATTGTTATCGCTTCCGGTGGTGGCGGCATCCCGGCCTATTGGAATGAAAATGGTAATCTCGAAGGCTTGGATGCGGTGGTGGATAAAGACTTGTCCGCGGCACTTTTGGGAAGAGTCATCAAAGCCAATGAATTGTGGATTATTACTGATGTAGATCGTGTTTGTCTAAACTACGGTACGGAGAATGAAGAGGAACTGAGGGAGATTACCGCCTCCGTAGCAAAAACCTATTTTGATGAAGGCCATTTCCAGGCCGGCAGTATGAGACCAAAAATTCAGGCCGCTTTATACTTCCTGAAATACCACGGAAATAAAGTGGTCATCACCTCAATCGATTGTGTGCAAGAAGCAATTAACGGGAATAACGGAACAATTATTAGGAACTGATCCATGAAAATTCATGAATACCAGGGTAAAAATATTTTCAAATCCTACGGCATACCAATCCAGGACGGCTATGTGATTGAGGATATTAATGACGCGCCGGCAACAATTGAAAAAGTACAACACGAATTCAGTACGGAAGCGGTGGTTGTTAAAGCTCAAATTCATGCCGGTGGACGGGGCAAAGGCGGCGGTGTAAAATATTCGCCTAACACCGAGCAAGCATTAGAAAATGCCCAAAATATGCTGGGCATGAATTTGAGCACACACCAAACCGGCGCGGAAGGACAGAAAGTCCGTAAGGTGTACATCACCGAAGCTTTGGACATTAAAAAAGAATATTACTGCGCTATTACTCTCGACAGATCCCAGACTAAAGATGTATTTATGGTATCTTCTGAAGGCGGAGTGGAAATTGAAAAAGTGGCCGCAGAAACACCGGAAAAGATTATTAAAGTATGGATTGACCCATTAGTGGGTATGAAATCATTCCAGGCCCGAAAATTGGCTTTCGGTTTGGGCTTCTCTGGCGATGCCTTCAAAACAGCGGTAAAGGTATTCATGAAAATGTATGCCTGTTATGTTGGTACCGATGCTACCATCGTAGAGATCAATCCGTTGGTCCTCACAGAAGATGATCGAATTGTTGCCCTGGATGCTAAATTCAACTTTGACGGCAATGCTATGTACCGCCACAAAGATATTGCCGATCTGCGGGACATCCATGAAGAAGACCCCACCGAACTGGAAGCCAGCAAGTATGACCTGAATTACATAAAGTTGGACGGCAACGTGGGATGTATGGTAAACGGCGCCGGCCTGGCAATGGCCACCATGGATATCATCAAACTGGCCGGCGGTGAACCGGCAAACTTTCTGGATGTGGGTGGCGCCGCTTCTGCTGAAACAGTGAAGAATGGATTCAAGATCATTTTATCCGACGACCATGTTAAAGCTATCCTGATCAATATTTTTGGCGGCATCGTGCGCTGCGATCGCGTAGCAAATGGTGTTATCCAAGCGGTTAAAGAATTAGGCTTGAAAGTCCCTGTTGTGGTTCGTCTAGAAGGCACCAATGCGAAAGAAGCCAAAACCATTTTATCTGAATCAGGATTAGCTATTATCCCTGCCAACGACATGAAAGATGCGGCACAAAAAGTTGTGAACGCACTCATAAAGAGTTAAAGGAATATTATGTCAATTTTAGTGAATAAATATTCTCGTGTGATCGTTCAGGGGATCACCGGTTCGGAAGGCACATTTCACGCCACCCAAATGCTGGAGTACGGCACCAACGTGGTAGCAGGAGTCACACCAGGTAAAGGGGGCCAAATGGCCCTGGATGGGAAAGTTCCGGTCTATAATTCGGTTGAAGAAGCACGGGCTGAAACCAATGCCAATGTATCCATAATTTTCGTCCCTCCACCCTTTGCGGCAGAAGCTATCATTGAAGCATCCGAGGCAGGCGTCGAACTGGTTGTATGTATTACGGAAGGTGTTCCCGTACATGATATGGTAAAAGCCAAAAGGATCATTGACCAGAACGGCACACGGTTGATCGGGCCCAACTGCCCGGGCATCATTACCGTGGATGAATGCAAACTGGGGATCATGCCGGGATTCATTTGCCAAAAAGGAAATATCGGCGTCCTCTCCAAATCGGGGACGCTGACCTATGAAGCCATCGGCCAATTGGTCAATGTGGGTTTGGGACAGACTACAGCTATTGGCATTGGTGGTGATCCTGTTATCGGTACTACCATGATCGAAGCACTCAACCTTTTTGAAGCCGATCCGGAAACAGAAGGGGTTGTCGTAATCGGCGAAATCGGCGGACAAATGGAAAATGAAGCTGCCCGGTGGGTCAAGGACAATATGACTAAATCGGTGGTGGGCTTCATCGCCGGACAAACTGCTCCTCCTGGACGGCGTATGGGACATGCAGGCGCCATTGTTTCCGGTGGGGATGATACGGCGGAAGCCAAAATGAGAATTATGACCGAATGCGGGATTGCGGTGTGCGAATCCGTAGCAGAGATCGGTGATAAAATGAAAGCAGCATTAAGTAACTAAATGTCATTGCGAATCCCGATCCTTGAGCTAGTCCCTGCCCGCTCGGCAGACGGGCGATGACAATAATTCAATTTGGAGTATTAAAATGGGTAACAGAACATTTGCTATGATTAAACCGGATGCGATCCGTAACGGCCACTTGGGCAAGATATTCGATCGAGTCATCAGCGCCGGGTTTAAGGTATTGGGTGCGAAATTGATCCGCATGACCAAAGCACAGGCAGAAGGTTTCTACGCCATTCATCGTGAACGACCCTTTTTTGAAGATTTGACTACCTTCATGTCCTCGGGCCAAACCATGGTACTTGCTTTAGAAAAAGAAAATGCCGTGGCAGCATGGCGCGAAACCATCGGCGCCACCAATCCTGCTGAAGCGGCGGAAGGATCAATCCGGAAAGACTTTGCCACTTCATTAGGTGAGAATGCCGTTCACGGCGCAGACAGTGATGAAAATGCCCTTATTGAGATCGGTTTCTTTTTCACGGAAAGTGATTTAATTAGCAATCAGTAACAGTTGCATTTCTCCCTTCCACCCCTTCAAATTCCGTGACGGGAATTCACACCTCTATTGAAAGAATGGAAAGAAAAAAATATATATTTATCCTGCTGGCACTTTTAGTTTTAGCAGGATGTCAAAAAGATAACCCAACTGCCATAGTTGGAGACCATGTGACTGTTTCCGCGGACGTTCCTGAAGAGAGCCAGGATCTTGATTTCATTTGGGAACTCACCAGTATTCCCGATAACAGTGCCCTGGATAATTCTCAGATAACCACCGGTGAATCAAATGCATCGGTTGTATTTATACCAGATGTACCCGGTACTTACAACCTCGATGTATCCGTTTTTCAGTATAATGATGAAATCAGCACCCAATCTTTTACCTTTGATGTAACGGCGGAAGAAATTGTCGCAGAAGCTGAAGATGTTGTTTCAGGGGAAGAAAATGAAGAAGTCGAAGATGCAGTTTCTGAATTGATAGCTGAAAGTGATGAACAAAAATGGTATGAATCTGAATCAGTTGCTGAGGTAGTTGAAGCAGCGGAACAGGAGATTAAACCTGATCCACAGGAAGAGGTGCCAAAAGAAATTGAAAAACCGCCTCCGCCGCTCAAACCAAAAAAGAAAAAAGCCAAACCTTCCCGCGGAGCTTCCATCCCATTTGACAAAGAAAGATTTACAATTCAAGTCGCATCCAAAAAAGTACTGGAAGATGCAAAAAAGGTGGCTGCCACTTTAATTGATTCCGGATATGATGCATATATCCAAAAAGCGGTTTTTAAAGAATCCAATGAAGTGTGGTATCGCGTAAGAGTAGGCAGTTACGACAAACGTGAGACAGCTATAGCCGTTGCTGAATCATTGCCCAGCACACGGCAGGAAAAAGCATGGGTAGATCACGTTCGGTATGAATATTAATCCCAAAAAACATAACTAATATCAGGAAGCATTATGGAACCAATAAATCTGCATTTTGATGTACGGGATATTTTCCGTGCGCCCCGTCTTGCACTCAGCGGAAAGAAAATCTGGATTTTCTTATTCGCCAATATAATCGGGTATGGAGCCTATTTCATTCTTAATTACTTCGCCTTCGCACTTGCCGGTATTTCGTTCGGAGATACTTGGGGATCTCAAGGACTTTACCCATGCTTATATGGTACAGAGGCGCTATGGTATTCATGGGTTTTGTTTTGGGGTGGTATTTTAGTTTGGTTTTTTGCAATCTATTTGGCCTGCACAGCCGTAGCAAGAGTCACGTACAAACAATTGAAAGGGGATGAATTTTATTCATCCAGTGATGCCTGCAAATATGTAAGGAAGCATTGGCATCCAGTGATTTTCACCTCCGTATCCATGGCTCTTATACTCATCTTTTTTATTGGAATGGCAGCCATTTTTGCTTTATTCGGAAAAATTCCATATATAGGTGAGTTTTTATTCGCCCTACCCTATTTGATTTATTTCTTTGGCGCTGTATTCACAGTATATACGGCAGTTGTATTTATAGTATCATTTGTGTACACACCGGCAATTGTGGGAACAATCGAAGAAGATACCATGGGTGCTGTATTTAACAGTTATTCTATATCTTGGGGCCAACCATGGCGGGTGATTTTTTACCACCTGGTCTTGCTTCCCTTGGCCGCTTTTTCTGTTGCTGTTTTCAAATTGGCGATGTTTTATGGTATCAAACTCATCAATATGGTATTCGGACACGAAATGCTTATGGGTCAAAAATTATCTAATATTGTTGGTTCGGCCGCACATACCGTTTGGCCACAGGATTTAATTAATTCAATTGTTGCCAGATGCACAACATCCGATTCTTGTTGCGGTGGATGCTCAATTGGCAGTAACGCATTAAATGATTTCTATGCCTGTTTTATCCCAGCCAACCCAACCAGTTTATCGGGAACAGAATGTGTTGCTGCATTTATCGTGGGGATATTTTTATTCCTGATTACCTTGTCCTTTTTCTCCTATTTTTGTTCAATCCTTTCAGTTGGTGAAACAATCATGTTTACCATTTTCCGAAAAAAATCAGACGATGACAATATCCTTGAGCGGAAAGATGAAGAAGAACTGGAAGACGAAGAAGAGGATGAAGATGATGAAGAATTCAACCTTGATGAAGATGATTCAGTTTCATCGGATGATGACGAATCCGAAACTTCTGATTCAGAGAACGCGGAATCAGAAGAAGACTAATTTAGTCTGAAATTTCGGAAGATTGATTTGTGAATTTGCCTTGGTAAGAGGTAAAAACAAGCAGTAAATTTCTTGGCTCAAATGAAGCTGTTTAGGTCGGATTTAGAACAACATTTATCCAACCAGCTTTTTGAAATCTCAGCAGACACTTTGTACCTGGATGATTTTCAAGTTGCCGGTGGTCAATTGACGTGCACCCTTTCTGTAGACCCTGCTCCCCATGGATATCACATTTATGGAACTCTAACAATAAGGGTCTACGAAACTTGCGACCGTTGTTTGACTAAATTTGAAGAAAAGCATGAACCCCTGTTGGATATAATTCTTACTGAAAACGAAGAATTGCTCCATGATCATAATGTTGATGTCATGCGATTTGAGGCGTCTGATGAGTTTATTGATTTAAGTCCAGTAATCCATGATCTTATTCTTTTGGAAGAACCGCAAAAAAGATTATGCGTTAAAGCATGCATGGGCTTATGTCCCAGTTGCGGAATCAACTTGAACAAAGCTAATTGTTCTTGCAGCACGTCAGAAAATGATTCCCGTTGGGATGCACTAAAAGATTTGAAAAATTAAAATTTTTGGAGTAATCATGGCATTACCTAAAAGAAGACAATCAAAAGCACGCAGCAGGAAACGCCGAACCCATTATAAGACGGCGGCCGTAACTACCGCTAACTGTCCCCAATGCAGCCAACCGAAAATGCCCCATCGGGCATGCCCAAATTGCGGCTATTATCGTGGACGTCCGGTCCTCTCTACCTCTGAGTAATTCCACCCGATTAAAATGAAAATTGCTTTGGATGCCATGGGGGGAGACTTGGCCCCTCAGGCTACTGTCCAGGGCGCTTTGGTTGAACCCACTTTAGAAGAGGTTCGTTCCCAATATGACTACGAAGAACATGGCGGCTCTCCCCTCTTAGGAGTGAATGGTATATCCATTATCAGCCACGGCAATTCTACGCCCAAGGCTATCATGAATTCTATTTTTGTGGCGCAGGAGTCGGTCAAACAGAATTTAATCCGGGATATTTCCAAAGGAATTAATGATCATTTAGGAGCCCTCAGTTGAAAGCTAAAATTACAGCAACTGCGCGCTATTTACCTGAACGGGTTCTCACCAATTTTGACCTGGAAAAAATGGTTGAAACCACGGATGAATGGATTCGTACCCGAACAGGTATCGAGACCAGACATTTAGTTGGCGAGGGTGAAGCTACGTCGGATATGGGCGCAAATATCGGAATTCAGTTATTAGAAAAGTCAGGGAAATTACCGGAAGAAATTGACTTAATCCTGGTGGCAACCAGTACCCCTGATTTTCCTGTCGTTTCAACCGCCGCATTGGTCCAAGATAAAATCGGCGCCAAAAATGCCTGGGGATTTGATATTGTGGCAGCCTGTACAGGATTTGTTTATGCCATGGAAACAGGCGCTAAAATGGTTGAATCCGGACGATATAAAAATGTAATTGTCATCGGTGCGGATACCATGAGTTCAATCATTAATTATACTGATCGCAATACCTGTGTAATATTTGGTGATGGGGGCGGCGGTGTTCTATTAGAGCCGTCTGAGGACGATATTGGTGTAATTGATTCAATTCTCTGCACGGATGGTAGCGGAAGCGAATATTTAACCGTTCCTGCTGGTGGAAGCCTGCATCCTGCTTCAAAGGATACAGTTGAAAAAAAAATGCATTATATTTATCAAGATGGAAAAACAGTTTACAAATTCGCTGTAAAAAATATGTCCGAGGTAAGTAAACAAATATTAGATAAAAATGGCTTTTCCGGTGATGACATTAAATTATTCATCCCCCACCAAGCGAATCGGCGTATCATTGATGCTGCAGCCAAACGGTGCGGACTCAGTGATGATAAAGTTTTGGTTAATATCAATAAATACGGGAATACCACGGCAGGGACAATCCCCATCGCCTTGGATGAGGCTGTTGAAACAAACCGCTTAGACCATGGTGATTTATTGTTATTAGCTGCATTCGGAGGCGGATTTACCTGGGGCAGCATGTTGATTCGCTGGGGGAATGTCTAATGGCTTTAGCATTTTTATGCCCGGGGCAGGCATCCCAAAAAGTGGGCATGGGTCTTGATTTATACCGCAATACTCAATTAGGGAAAAAATATTTCAATCGTGCGAATGACATTATGGGGATCGATATCCAGGATATTATTTTCAATGGACCTGAAGATACGCTTAAACAAACCCAATACACTCAACCGGCCATTTATATTGTCAGTGTAATCATTGGTGAATTGTTGAAACAAAAAGGTGTAAAACCAACATGCGCGGCAGGCCACAGTTTGGGGGAATATTCTGCCTTGGCCCTGGCAAATGCTTTTGATTTTGAATCCGGGTTGGAACTGGTAAAGGTTCGTGCTGAGGGGATGCAACATGCCGGCAATCAAAACCCCGGCACTATGGCTGCTGTTATTGGATTGGATGATGAAAAAGTGAATGCACTTTGCGGTCAATTTTCAGAGGGTATAGTTGTTGCAGCCAATTTCAATGCTAAGGGACAGGTCGTTATTTCCGGTGAAATTGAAGCGGTACATGCCGTAATGTCCCAAATGAAAGAGGCCGGAGCAATAAAAGTGGTTGAACTCAATGTAAGCGGCGCCTTTCATTCTCCCCTGATGACCCCGGCAAAAGAAGTGCTTTCAGAAAAACTTCTATCCATTGAAATTCAGGATAGTGAAATTCCTGTTTATGCTAATGTATCAGCATTACCAGTTTCTAACTCGGATGAAATTCGCCAAACACTTATTGATCAGTTGGAAAATCCGGTTCGCTGGCATGAATCCGTTTCCGGCTTGGTGAATGACGGCATAACAACCGCTGTTGAAGTCGGTCCCGGACGCGTCCTACAAGGACTGTCCCGAAGAATTGATCGTTCATTGAATATGAATGGTGTAGAATCACTTGAACAAATAGTAAATTTCAACCATGTTTAATCTATCAGAAAAAGTTGCTGTAGTTACTGGTGCTTCCCGTGGGATTGGCAAAGCAATGGCCGAAACCTATGCCCGGTCTGGTGCCCACGTAGTCTGTGTAAGCCGAAGTGAAGATGCTCTTCAATCCGTTGCAGACGCTATTAATTCTGATCGCGGCTCTGCATCCGTTTATGTTTGCGATGTTTCGGATCTCGGTGCTTTTCAGGATTTAATTAAAAATACAGCTGATACCTATGGTTCGGTTGATATTTTAGTAAACAATGCCGGCGTAACAAGAGATACATTAATAATGCGAATGTCTGAGGATGACTGGAATACGGTCATCAATATCAATTTAAAAGGTGCATTTAACGGTATTAAAGCTGTTACTCGTGTGATGATGAAACAGCGGTCTGGGCGAATTATCAATATTTCGTCTGTATCAGGACTGATGGGTAATCCGGGACAGGCAAATTATTCTGCATCCAAAGCGGGTGTAATCGGATTATCCAAGGCAACTGCCAAAGAATTAGCATCCCGTGGAATAACAGTGAATTGTATTGCACCGGGATATATCGCAACAGACATGACTAATAAAATGACAGATCAGGCAAAAGATTCAATAATTTCACAAATTCCATTAGGACGGATGGGAAGTCCTGAGGATATTGCCGCCGCGGCTCTATTTCTGGCTTCAAATGAAGCTGGATACATTACCGGTCAAACCTTTACGGTTGACGGCGGTATGGTCATGATTTAACTAAGGAGACTAATATGTCTACATTCGATAAAGTAAAGGAAGTCGTTATCGACAAACTGGGTGTTGAAGAAGATCAAATCGTATCCGGTGCATCTTTCGTAGATGATCTCGGTGCGGATTCTTTAGACACCGTGGAACTGATTATGCAGCTCGAAGAGGAATTCGGTATTGAAATTCCTGATGAAGAAGCAGAAACAATCACTACGGTTCAAGCTGCTGTTGATTACATAGAAGCCAACCAATAAAACCAAATGAATAAACGTCGTGTAGTTGTCACCGGATTGGGTGTACTGGCGCCAAATGGAAATTCAGTTTCCGAATATTTGAATGCTTTAGTCGCTGGGAAAAGCGGCATTGGACCCATAACGTATTTCGATACGGAAAACCTGAGTGTAAAGATCGCCGGTGAACTTTCAGATTTCAATCCGGAAGATCACTTCGACCGGAAAGAGGTTCGCAAACTGGATCCTTTCACCACTTATGCCCTGATCACAGCGCGGGAAGCCATTTCTCAATCCAGATTGGGCCAAAACGGCGTTGACATGGAACGGGTTGGCGTTATACTTGGAACGGGCGTTGGGGGAATTCAAACTCTCGAAGATCAGCATGGCGTTTTTTCGTCACGGGGTCAACGACGTGTTTCCCCTTACTTCGTTCCCAAAATGATTGCCAACATTGTGGCCGGACAGGTTGCCATCGAGCATGGATTTCGGGGGCCGAACCATATTGTCATTTCAGCCTGTGCTTCAGGCACGGATGGAATTGGTACGGCGGCGAGAACCATCCAATATGGCGATGCGGATGTGGTAGTTACAGGTGGAACAGAAGCCAGTATTACAGGCCTTTGCATTGCCGGTTTTGCCAACATTAAGGCTCTTTCCACCCGCAATGATGACCCCACTGCAGCCAGTCGTCCTTTTGATTTAGACCGTGACGGTTTTGTTTTAGGAGAAGGCTCAGCTTGTATTATTCTGGAAGAAGCGGAACATGCCAAATCCCGTGGAGCTACCATACTGGCTGAATTGGCCGGCTACGGTGCCACGGATGATGCTTACCATATCACCCAGCCTGCCGAAGGCGGCGAGGGGGCCATCCGTGCCATGCAGAATGCATTAAAAGATGCCCATCTGAACATTGAAGATGTGGATTATATAAACGCCCACGGCACTTCCACACCTTTCAATGATAAAACTGAATCAGCTGCTATCCAGTCATTGTTTGGCAAACATGCACAAAAATTAAAAGTGAGTTCAACCAAATCCATGACGGGGCACTCTCTGGGCGCCAGCGGAGCCCTAGAGGCAGCGGCCTGTGTACTAGCTATTCAGCATAATATGCTTCCACCTACCATTAATTACACTACTCCTGACCCGGAGTGCACCTTGGATTATGTGCCAAACATTGCCCAAAAAACTGATGTCAATGTAACCATGTCTAATTCATTTGGATTTGGCGGCCATAACGGTGTCCTTGTTATTAAACGGTGGAACGAATAACGCGTGCCTTTATTTGATTTTTTATTCAAATCATTAAAATCCCACCCTCTTTCTGAATTAGAAAAAACCTGTCAATACAGGTTTCGAAAACACGACTATCTTGAACAGGCGTTCACCCACCGGTCCATATCCAGCCAGCCTCGGGAAAATTATGAACGGTTGGAATTTCTAGGTGATGCTGTAATTGATATTGTCGTGAGCCGCGAACTTATGCGGGAATTCCCCGCAGGGGATGAGGGCATCCTGACCCAAAAACGGTCGGCCCTGGTGCAAAAGTCATTTCTCGCTTCCATGGGACAATTACTCAAACTATTGGACTTTATTCAAATTGAAGCAACCGTGGATTTAGAGCAGGAGAAAATCGCTGTCAAGCAATCGGCGAATTTATTTGAAGCATTGGTAGGTGCTATTTTTCTGGATGGCGGAATTGAACCAGCAAAAAAACTGATTTTAAACTCCATATGGACCCACCGTCATGAAGCCTGGAAATCAGTAAATCATAAAGGACAACTCATTGAATTATGCCATATGAAACAATTAGCCAATCCAAAATTTCTGGTATCCAGTGTATCAGGTCCCGATCATCAAAAATTATTTGAAGTGCATGTTAAGATTGGAGACGATGTTTATCCCAGCGGAATCGGTACAAATAAAAAGGCTGCCGAACAGCATGCAGCGGAACACGCCATGGAGGCGCTTCAAAATTAATTTTCTATTTTATTAATTTTATCGCGGATCCGGGCGGCCATTTCATATTCTTCCTTGTCAATTGCTTTTTGCAGCTGCCGCTCCAATAAATCAATCTTCGGTTCATGCTGAAGATCTTCTTCAATACTTTCTAGATCCTCTTCCCACACAATGGCCTCATCCATTACCTCTTCGGCAACTAGGATTGGGGTATGCATTCGGAGGGCGACGGCCAGGGCATCACTGGGCCGGGAATCAATTTCACGATGGCCTAATTTTTCCGCTTGGACATCTAGAATAGAATAAAATACGCCTTCTTCCAATTTGGTGATTTTTACAGCGGATAAAACACCGTCAATACCCTTTACCAGGTTCACAATGAGATCATGGGTTAATGGGCGGGGTGTTTCCATATATTCCATGGCCATGGCAATCGCCTGGGCTTCATAGGCACCCACGAGAACCGGCAGTCTCCGATCCCCTTCCAGTTCCTTTAAAATAACGGCATAACTGCGGTTCGGGTGATAATAGGATATTTTTTGTACTTTTACTGGAATCATGGTGTATCCTTAATTGAAATTATATCACCCTCAGTTAGGGTTCAACTTTTTTCCGATAAAATTCCTTTAAGGCGATCAATCTTTTTAACCGGTGTTGGATCAGTCTGATGTAAAATGGCACACCAATAACTTACCCAATCACCATATTGAATCAAATGTAAATACCGCTCAACGAGGGTATTGCCTTCTACAGAAACATCTTCATGTTTACTTGCAAAATCGCCAATAAGCTCTCTTGTCGATTCCTGCCGAATATTTGTCCTGGGATGGTCCTTTTCATCTTTCAGCCAGATAACAGAAATTTGATGGATCAGATCACTATTATTTTCCCAACCCACAATTTCATTATGGTTCATTTCCGGTAATTCATTGTGGTATGCCAGCATTTTTGAATTTTCACTTAATTGTCCTTTCCAGCGCAGAGCCAGAATTGCCGTGCCTTCTGATTCTCCATAAATAACAGGAATACTTTTGTAGATATTCTGGGCCAAGGCATAGGTTGGATTGTCGTTGGATTCCGTAACATAACGTTGTCGGTATGACTTGATTAAATTTACTGCATCCCCTAACTGATCAATCGTATCAGTACCGATAAGCCCGATTTCTTTCAGTAAATAAAGCATCGGCACAAATGAAAATGCAATTGCTGCCCGGGGCTGCAGTCCGGCGGGAATCGCCACCACATCCAAATCAAGGCCACCCATTCGTTCAGTTAATGTTCCCCCGGTCGAGATGCCGACGATCTGGGCACCCAAATCCCGGGCTTGGTCAAAAGCTGCCAGTGTTTCTTCCGTATTACCCGAATAGGATGAACATACCACCAGTGTATGATTATTCACCCAATTGGGTATGGTGTAATTCCGGGAAACTGCCATTGGAACATTCAATTCATTTTTAGTTAAGAGCCGGACAATATCGCCGCCAATAGCCGATCCGCCCATCCCGGCTACAACCACATTCCGTATGTCTTCAAATTGATTTTTCAGTAAAATGGATTCCCCGATTTTTACAGCCTTTAATATATGATCCGGGAAATCGTAAATGGATTGGTACATATTACTCGAGTCGATTATTTGATGAAAAGTCATTAGTAAGTCCTGTTTAAAATCAGTGTTGTGAAATGGTTTAAGTGATTTCTTTTTTCTTTTGGAATCACCCCAAGCCCATCCTGGGCCTTCTCGATATAATGTTGAATAACTGTTTCACATTCGTCCTTAATGCCACTGGATTCAAAAAAAGATTGGAAAGCACTAATAGATGGATTGTCTTTTGTAAAATCAACCCATTTTTTTTCATCCTTCTCCCTGGCCAGAATCGTAAGAGCTGTTTGCTTTCCGGCACGGATATCGCTCCCGAGACTTTTGCCCATGGAGGTTTCATCCCCGAAAATCTCCAGGTAATCGTCCTGGACCTGGAACGCTAAACCAAGATTCAGACCAAATTCAAAAAGATGATGGGCATTTTCTTTGGAAGCATTTCCAACGAGGGCCCCTAACTCTGCACACAGGCCCAACAGGGCGCCTGTTTTTTTGCCAATCATGATTAAATAATGCCCCATGGAAACGGAGAAATCATTTTCAAATTCCTTATCCATTCCCTGTCCTTCACAGACAGCTAAAGTTACCTCGTTAAACCGCTGCTGAACAAATGGTGACAATCCCGACAGCATTAACTGGGAAAGGACAAATAACCCATCCCCGGTGAGGATCGCTGTTGCATTATCCCATTGTTTATGAACGGCAGGCTGGCCATGACGCAGCTCATCTTCATCCATAATATCATCGTGGACTAAAGTAAAATTATGAAGCAATTCAACCGCCACACCGACTTTCATCAAGTCTTCCGGATCGGCCTCAAAAGCATTTCCTGAAAGGTGGGCCAAGACCGGCCGCAGGCGCTTGCCTTTACCCTTTAAAACATATTTAATTGAATCGTATAAGTAATCCGGGGAATGGTCCAAGGGTAACTTTTGGAGCGCTTTTTCAATTTCGCCCCTCAAAAATTGAATATGTTTGGAAAATGAGTTAGTGTCCGCCATCGAGCTTTAGTGTACCGATTTCCTGAAGTTTGTGCATGACGATGGATTGGATTTCTTCCATTCGTTCCGGTGTATTTGCTTCGAAGCGGCATACAATTACCGGTTGGGTATTGGATGACCTTACCAGTCCCCATCCATCCCCGAATTGGATGCGAACCCCATCCACGGTAGTGCAGTCATAGTTCTCGGTGAAATAGGCCACCGCTTCTCCGGCAATACGGAATTTTTCTTCATCGGATTCTGCCTCCAGCCGCATTTCCGGCGTGGAATAATATTTGGGTAATTCCCCTTTCAGTTCCGATAATTTTTTATCGGTCCTGGACAAAGTCTGAAGAATTCTAGCAGCCACATAAATGGCATCATCATACCCAAAATAATCATCGGCAAAAAAGATATGGCCGCTCATTTCACCGCCCAGTTTGCAATTTAGTTCAGACATCCTTTGTTTAATAAGTGAATGGCCTGTTTTCCACATAACCGGTTTTCCGCCATATTTGATAATCATTTCTTCCAGGGCCTGTGAACATTTCACGTCATAGAGGATCTCATCCCCTTCTTCCAATACTTCCGGAAGGAAAATCGCAATGAGCTGGTCCGCCCAAACTACTTCACCCGTTTCATCCACCACACCCACACGGTCTGCATCCCCGTCAAAGGCGAGGCCGATGTCATATTTGCCGGTCTTCATTAAATTCACCAAGTCGGCCAGGTTTTCTTCCACAGTGGGATCAGGATGATGATTGGGAAATGTACCATCTACGTCACAGTACAGTTCTGTCAATTCCACATTGAGGTTTTTAAAGATCTCCGGTGCGCAGATGGCCCCGGCGGCATTTCCGCAATCCATAACCACTTTCATCGGTTTCATAACATCAATTTTAGAAGCTATCATCCGTTTATATTTTGTCAGGATATCATAGGGCGCTTCATCCCCTTCACCTGTTTCATAATCCTGGTTTTCGATGATTGAACGGATCTCCTGGATAGAGGCGCCGAAAACAGCTTTCTTATTGTGGGACATTTTAAAGCCGTTGAATTCGGGCGGATTGTGACTGCCGGTGATTTGAACCGCGCCAGCCACATCTAATAAAAACATAGAATAATAATTGGCCGGCGTGGGAAGAATCCCAATATTGATCACATCCACACCGGTGGACAAGATACCTTTTTTAAAATGGTCAATCAAACCGGGGGTGGTAAGGCGGACGTCACCGCTTAAGGCAATCTCCTGTCCGCCCCTGCGTTTAATAAATGTGCCGAATCCTTGGCCTAGGCTTTCCACAACTTCAGGCGGAAAATCATCCGAAACTTTGCCGCGGATGTCATATTCCCGGAAAATATATTTGTTGAGATTCATTAGTTCTTTTCTAAAGAAAATGTGAGCTTAAAAATTAAAGAAAATATATCAGGTCTTAAACGACTGAATTTAATTATTCGTCCGATTTTGGCTTTTGCCTAAGGGCCTTTTTTTGGGACTGGATCTTCTTGTTCTGGATCCTTTTTTCCTGGGATGACCGAGTCGCTTTGGTTGGAACCCTTTTCTTTGGCTTTCGATTTAATTCAATCAGTTTATCTCGCAGTCGATTCAGGGCAATTTCTTTATTCCGATGCTGGCTCCGTTCATCCTGGCAGGTGACCACAATGCCTGAGAGTAAATGGGTTAACCGCACGGCGCTTTCTGTTTTATTCACGTGCTGGCCCCCTTTCCCCGACGCCCGAAAGGTATCTACGCGACATTCTTTTAAGAGATCTTCGTTTGATTCAGGAACTGTGATCATTCAATTACTTTCCTCAAGAATCCTCCCCTTGCTTGCAATAATCTTTGGGCCTCCACTTTGGAACAATTTTTATTTATCATAACCACGGCTGTCTTCAGTGACTTACCCGCTTCAAAGAGCTTGGCGTTGGCAGTATCATAATCCACCCCCGTGAGCTTTTCGATGATGCGCGTACCGCGATCCACCAGTTTATCATTCACCGCCATGAGGTCCACCATGAGGTTACCGTAGACTTTGCCCAACCGTACCATGGTAGCGGTGGAAATCATATTCAGCACCATCTTTGTTGCCGTTCCCGCTTTCATGCGAGTGGAACCGGTGATCACTTCCGGCCCCGTATCCACTTTGATTACCACATCCGCATTCGCCGACAAGTAGGGTTTTTCGTTACAGATCAAATAAACAGTTTTCGCGCCAATGGATTTCCCAAATTCAATGGAAGACTTTACATATTGGGCGGCGCCGCTGGTACTGATACCGATTACCACATCCCCCGATTTTAATCCAAATGTCTGCAAATCAGTTACGGCAGATTCAGGTTGGTCCTCCGCTCCTTCTATGGATCGCCGCAAGGCCTCATCTCCGCCGGCAATTATGCCGTTGAACCAATCGGCAGGGACGGAATAGGTGGGCGGCATTTCAGAAGCATCGAGGACTCCCAACCTTCCTGAGGTCCCGGAGCCCACATATACAACTCGATTACCATTTTGGATAGCGGCCGTGGTTAACTCCACTGCTTTTTCAATCTCCAAAAGGGCAGCATTTACTTTTTCCGCGATTGCCTGATCTTCAGCATTAATGATATTCAAGATCTCCGAAATTGATTTATCATCGATCGCCGAGGAATTGACATTCTGCTGTTCGGTAGAAAGGTTTTTCCGTTCAGTAGTTTCCATGTTAAAAATTACACTTTCTCAACTAAGTTTACTAATCCTCCAAAGATTATTAAACTTAGAGACCCGCGAAATAGCGTTTCGCTTCTGCCATTACCTTTGGCGAAAGCATCGCCGATCCCACAACCGTTGGAATGGCCATCACCGCATACATTCCATCCACCAAATTAATAACTACATCAATCGTTATCATAGCGCCCACCACAATTGTGACAGTATAAAAACACCGGTAATAAAAAATGCTTTTTGTGCCGAATAAATATCCGCTGCATTTACTGCCATAGTATGAATAACTCATCATCGTGGAAATACTGAATGTGAGAACGGCAGCCAATAAAAGCCATTGACCAAAACTTCCCAATTCAGCAATGAATGCTGTTGTTGTCATGGTGACGCCATTCAATCCTTCATTCTGCCAGACACCTGAAGCCAGGATAACCATGGCTGTAATTGTACAAACAACGATGGTATCAATGAAGGGCTCGATCATGGCCACCAATCCCTCACGTACGGGCTCTTTTGTCATGGCAGCGCCGTGAGCCATATCCGAAGTGCCCAACCCCGCTTCATTGGAAAACAATCCCCTGCGGACTCCGACAACAATTACAGCGCCAACAGTACCGCCCATGACCGATTCACCGGTGAATGCATCATGAATAATCAACCCAAAAAGAGAAGGGATTTCAGTGATGTGGTTGAAAATAACCAGGAGACCCGCGAAAAGATAGAGGACAACCATAATTGGCACCATGAAAGACGCCACCTGGCCGATCCTTTTAATACCCCCGAAAATAACCAGCGCAGTCAAAATAGCCATAATGGATCCCTGGATAAAATTTCCTGTCATGGCTTTATCAATAAACCACCCATTGGGCTCGAACACCTGGTTTCGAATAATATCCGCCAATTGATTCGACTGAAACATGACCGTACACCCGATCAATCCCGCGAGACTGAAGATCACAGCCAATGGTTTAAACTTTTTTCCCAGTCCATTTTCGATATAATACATAGGGCCGCCTTGAATCCGCCCTGCATCATCTTTTCCCCGGAATAAAATGGATAATGTACAGGAGAAAAATTTTGTAGACATGCCTACCACGGCGCTGAGCCACATCCAGAATAATGCACCGGGGCCACCCATATTAATGGCTATCGCTACACCGCTGATATTACCCAATCCTACGGTGCTGGCCAAAGCACTGGAAAGAGCTTGGAAGTGGGTAATATCCCCGGGATCATCGGGATCATTATATCTTCCCAGAAGTATATTAAATCCATGGCGAAAATATTTAAAAGGGACAAAACGGCTGTAAATAGAAAAATAGATGCCGCCCCCCAAAAGAATAATCAGCATGGGCGGGCCCCACATGAAGCCCGCAAAAGCGGAAATGGATGATTCAAATAATTCTAATATTTTCATTTCAATCATTAAAAAAGATGCGGATTATACCGAAATTCCCTGCTTAATTACTAACCCTAATTCAATGAAAAAGCTGGATTTATACCTCATTCGCCAATTTTTGACGACCCTGTCCATGACGTTGTTGGGATTTTTGTGTGTTATCCTGATCGTGGATCTCATCGAAAACCTAGACCGCTTTATTGATAATTCTATCCCGGCGAACATCACCATCAAGTATTATGTCTATGCGATCCCCTGGTTTTTGAATATCAGCCTCCCCATGTCCATGCTCATTTCCACCGTGTTCAGTATCGGGCTGTTGGCCAAACGAAATGAACTCACAGCCATGAAAGCCACAGGGATCAGTCTTTACAGGATTGCCATTCCCATCACCACCATTGGGCTGATCGTCAGTTTTATTTCTTTCGAACTGGATAATAAATGGGTCAGTAAAGGAAATGAAGTCCGCTATAATATTGAACGTGAATACATGAAGCGGCGCTCCCGGGTAAAGCACCATACAGATCTGCGAAATGTCTTCCTGCAAAAGGAAGAAAAAACACATATTTCAATCGGACGCTACAAAGTGGAAACTACAGTTGGCCGCAGTATCACCGCCATTGCCTTGAAGGAAGGTATTGTTACCCAGCGCATGGATGCCCGGGGTATTGAATGGCTTGATTCCCTCAAGGTTTGGAATGTGACCGATTATTCAATTCGGGAATTCGAACCAACAGGAGAAGTGAAAAATATCACCATGTCCCGGGGAGATACCTTGCTTGGTTTGAACTTCACCCCACAGGATATTACGCAACAATCCAAGACGCCTGACGAAATGAGTTTTGCAGACCTTACGGTTCGTATAGACCAACTGAAAGAAAACGGCGTGGATACAACCAAATGGGAAGTGGACCGCCTGTTTAAAATCTCCTTTGCTTTTACCAACTTGATTGTGGTTTTATTTGGTCTTCCATTGGTGGTTATGAAATCAAAGGGAGGCCTTTCATTTGGGGCTGGCATGGGGATTTTTGTGATTTTTATCTACTATGCCTTTATCAAATTCGGCATGTCCATGGGATATAAGGGAATTATGTCTCCCCTTACAGCGGCGTGGATGGGGAACGTATTATTTTCTATCGGCGGCGGGCTTCTTCTGATCTTCGCCCGGAAGTGATTTTCCTTTTTCCGGAACCGGGGAGGGACCTCCACTATCGCCCCCGTCCTTTTCCTTTCTCCCTTTAAAACTGGTAATCGTAAATCCTAGGGAGAGGTTTAACCCTTTCATGGAATGGATCCACATCCCGTGGCGGAAGGAAAAGCCAAAATCTATCAAAACAGGACCGCCGTGGAAACCGGCGCCCATGGCCAGTTCGGTACGGTCCATCCCTTCCCAGGCAAATCCCAACCGCAAGGGCGCATTCGGGAATCTGTGCAGCTCTGCCCCTACCGCCCAGCGCCAGCGGGAATGGGCAAATAACCTGTTTTCAAACCCGGAGGATAAATCCGAACTAATAAGCAAATCTTTATTTTTGTATGACATACCAAGGCGCAGAATGGCCGGATATCGTATCTTAAACTGTTTCGGCTTCCCCTTTGCATCCAGGTTTTTTACGATTGTTGAACTACTTTTGAACAGTGATCCCGACGATAAATTATCGGCCCTGAGTGAATCAATGGTATAGGTATACAATACAGCCACGGAATCTGAAAGTGCTTCCCCTTTCCATTTCATATGATAAATGTCATCACTATTCCCGAATTTGCCATCCTTGCCCGCCAGGAGATCCTTTATAAAAGAGGGTTTATTCCAACCGATGGTACCAAAAGCGTTGATCAACGAAACGCCAAAACGCATTCCATTGGATTCTTTGGTCGCCACCCCGACATCCAAACCATAACCGGAGCCTCCAAATCCTTGCCTGAGAAAGTAAGAGCCGGAACCGTAGACAGCAGTCGGTGTGGTAATAAAATTAGCCTTACTGGAGTCCGGGTCGATTCCCATATAAAACAGCCCCTGTAGGTATTTAAGGGAGAGGCCGAGGGCAAATGATTCAAAGGGCACAGCAAAGGAAAACCCCAATTCATGGACACCCATGATTTCGTACCCCACAGTCATGTCTATTTGAGGATTATTGACATTTCCTTCAAGCATGAGACGAGCCAACCCTGCGGGAATGTCGTATGAACTCATATAAAGTATATTGGATGTGATAGCCATATTCCCGGAAGCATAATTAAGCCCTGGAATTGCAAATTGACCATTCATTTCAAAACTCAATCCACCACTGCGATCCAATCGATTAATAATTAAACTTTTTTCATCATTATCTAAGGTATCCCCGCTCAATGCGCGCATGGCAGCCATAGATAAATAATTATTCCCTATACCAAAATCGATTCCGCCTACCTGCATCATAAAGGGTTTATCAATCTGGTAGGCAATCAGGGCCGGGTTATAGCCAACAGAATAAAAGCCGTCCGCTATGGTAGTGTAGGCACTTGCCAATGATACGGCTCGAGGATCCCGTTTTTGCCCATTCAAAACAGCCATCACAAGGAGGAGAACAAAGATTAAATCAAAACGTTTCATCGCTTATAGGGCTTTCCTTCAAAATGCACAATTTTGGAGTTATTTTGAATTTTACTATTGCTATGACTTATGGTGAAATACCATCCGCTTATATCCCGGACTTTTCCATCAGTGGATTTCACGCGGATACGGACGCTGTCCCGAAGAGACGTGCTCATGGAATTGATTCCCGAAGTGTTGCTCGGTGTCCAGTCAAATGAATCCACATTGGCCAATTCTGTAGTAATGTCAGTCCAACCTTCATCCTTATTCATATCAGGATCGGTCCCGGCATAGTAAGCGAGATCAACCTTATCAATGGTACCAAAAGTCTTCCATTTTACGATGACCTCAGTGTCTTTATTCAGGGTTTGGTTTCCGTTGGGGTATTTTACCACCAGTTCGTCCGGCACCGCGCTAGTCATGCCCGTACTACTGAGGCTGAAAGTAATATTGGAATTAATATCAATATAGTCCGCCGTGGAAAAATAGACCTTTTTCCCATTGGAGCCGTTCAGGTGGAATCGCGGCGCCATATAAGGTTGGCCCGGATTGGTCATAAGCTTTATCCGGGTGGTTGGTACAGGACTACTATACATTGCAAACCCAGGGTCTTTCACCTGGCCAGCGTGGACGCTGGCATTGGTGGCAGGGTAAAAACTAACGGGATCGGGCAATGGTATTTTTAATAAGGTATCTACGTAAGACACAACAGTATCCATACCGGAACCGGAAGTTTTCACCAAATAGGCCATCCCCTCCACGCAATCAGCGATGTCATCCATAACATCAAAAATAAAATAATTTCCCGTCGCTGGGTTCAAACTGTCACACTTGGTTACGATATAGACGCTGTCCGAACCGGCCCAGTTTCTTTTTACCACCATGGAATCTTTAAAGGATGCTAGGGCGCTGGCCGTGGTATCCAAGGGGAAAAATCCCAGGTTGGACATGAGCATGGCCAATTCACCGCCGGATGGAATTTTATTTTCCACTGTCAAATCCAAACTGGCGGCCTGAAGAGTAGAACGAATCCGGTTCCTATTGCTGTGGTTCATTTCCTGAACTGGCGTATTGGTGACAGAAATAAAGGTCATAGGGGCCATGATAACTTCAAAAGGCGCCAGCATTTTATATTTTCCTCCGATGCTCATTCCCGCTTCCAGAGTGCCGCGGCCGTCAATCCTCGCGCGGGATTCCACATTGAATACGGCCGAACTGGATGACATTAGATCCACAATTGTTGTTTGGCCTGTTTTCGGCGGAACGGTGGAGCTGTCGTAATAGGCCACTGATGCCGGTGATTTATACTTTAGGGTAGTGGTACCGTCCCTGGAAAGTCGAACAATTGTTTTGGTCGTATCCCCCGCGCTAGTGGGGCTGGCCAGGGTTGAAAGAGCGTTCACTTTCATACTGTCCCCTTCCTGGTTGATCCCCAACATATCAAAATCCAGGACTACCGGGAGACGGATACTGTTATTCATTTCAATTTCTAATTTTGTATCAGTGAAAGTCATCCCTGAAAATCCCAGGGGCATTCCCAAAATACTAAAAGTTGTGGATGGAAATTCCTGAATAATATTGGCTTCTAACGTTTCAAAATGCAGTTTTTTCAATGCCACATCCAGAGATACACCACCGATATTGGAGCCATCCAACGGAATCTTGGCTGTCTGCGCCGGTAGGACGGCAGAGATATCCATTGTCAATTCAGATAATGCTTTATCATTTCCTGCGGGATTTCGAAATGTATATCCATCCAATTTATATACTTTGCTGATGGTCACCCCTTTTTTGAGCACCGTATCGATCTTAGTTGAATCCTTCCCAGCAGGGGGTACAAAATTCCTAAAATTCATATCAAAATCCACATTTAATGGATAGGTGCTTGATATACTTTTAATGTTGATCTCATTCACTTCAAAAGTGCTGAGCGATTTCATTTGTCCACCATAGATCTCTATATCAGTCGGAAAACTGATTTTGGGTAAGGACATAGGCAGGGATGTTTCCCTCACTTGTACGATTGCTGAATCCACGCCGGCAATTCGCATTCGAATTGCGACATTCACCTGTACATTATCTCCCGCATTGATAGCGACGGTGGCATTGCTTGTGGTGGCGATCCCAAAACCAATATCCATCCGGATGGCATTCCCCAGACTATCGTGGCTCAATGAGGTGGTGGTAGGACCATAGCTCACATCTTTTGCTAGTGTGGCTTGGGTATGATTGGCTAATGATTTAGGCGGCGAAGTAATATCCGTCACCAAGGCCGCTGTAGGGTTGGTAACATTGGTAGGCAACCCATCATTGGTAAAAGTGGATACAAAATCACTTACATTTGCATCATCATCCGTTTGGATGACCAATCCATTCACTGATTGAATAAAGCTCGGCAACTGACTTGAAGGAATTTGGGGCAAATCAATAATCACCTGAATGGTAGTGTCAAAGGCGGATGCAATTGTATTCCATATGGATTGATTCACCTTTTGATTGGTAGATGGGGGCACTGAGAATATCGTACCTGAACTGTTTGTTAATTTACCGCCGGGTGCGATGGGGATGGTCAAATTGATGGTTGTATCTAATGAAAAAGAAAAGTTGGGTGTCGCTGTAGCCGGTTGGGTGTATTGAATATTTTGATTTAAGTCCACCTCAAGAATATCTGTACCAAAGGATGTATCTGGTAGCGTCCCTTCAAACATCAATTGCATCCCGATTGAATCGGGGGTCGAAAAAATTTGCTTGTTATCCACCATGCCCTCTAGGCTATATTTTTTTTGAATCAACGGGAATGTGAGATCAAAGAACCAAGTGGGCATTTCAAATGCCACGGGATTTTGGAAATCACAACTTATAATCAATAATAAAACGAATCCGATGATGGACTTGGATAATCGTTCACTTAAGGTAATTTTAGGTTTGCACGGATTTTGATGCATTATAATTGGGTCAATCGCTTGACGATTTGCCATAGAAATTGACTTGAAATGAGTCCCTTTTACCACAAAAAAAAGAGCCCCGTCTACACAGGGCTCTTTTAATCATCATTTTAAAGTATTGACTAATACCTGTATTGCTCGGGCTTAAAAGGCCCTTTGATATTAACGCCGATATACTCTGCCTGGTCTTTCCTGAGTTTTGTTAATTCAACTCCAAGTTTTTGAAGATGAAGGAAAGCTACTTTTTCATCTAAATGTTTTGGCAAAACATAGACATCATTGTCATAATTGTTGCTATTAGTCCATAACTCGATCTGAGCCAGGGTCTGATTTGAAAATGAATTGCTCATGACAAACGAAGGATGCCCTGTGGCACAGCCTAAATTCACCAGTCGCCCTTCGGCCAGGACGATTACATCTTTCCCACTAATGGTATATTTATCCACTTGGGGTTTGATCGTATCTTTGGTATGGCCGTAATTTTTGTTCAACCAGGCCATATCAATTTCATTATCGAAATGGCCAATATTGCAAACAATCGTTTTATCTTTCATAGCTTCAAAATGACGGCCTTCAACAATATCCTTATTACCGGTAGCTGTAACAACAATATCAGCTTCAGGAATAGCCGTCTCCATCTTTTTAACAGGGAATCCATCCATAGATGCCTGTAAGGCACAGATTGGATCAATTTCAGTAATAATGACCCGTGCGCCGGCACCCCGGAGAGAAGCTGCAGATCCTTTGCCCACATCCCCATACCCGGCGACAATAGCTACCTTGCCGGCCAACATCACATCTGTTGAGCGTCGAATCGCGTCCACCAATGATTCTTTACATCCATATTTATTATCAAATTTTGATTTAGTGACAGAATCATTCACATTGATAGCCGGCATGGTGAGTGTCCCGTTTTTCACGCGCTCATACAAGCGATGAACACCGGTGGTTGTTTCTTCCGAAAGCCCCTTTATCCCGGCAACAAGTTCCGGGAATTCATCCAAGACCATATTAGTCAAGTCACCACCGTCATCGAGGATCATGTTCAGTGATTGGCTCTCCTCAAAAGCGAATAATGTTTGTTCGATACACCAGTCAAATTCTTCTTCGTTCATGCCTTTCCAGGCGTAAACGGGTACGCCGGTTGCGGCAATCGCTGCAGCGGCGTGATCCTGCGTTGAAAAAATATTACAGGATGACCACGTCACTTCCGCTCCCAATTCTTTCAGCGTTTCAATCAACACGGCCGTTTGAATAGTCATGTGTAGGCAGCCGGCGATCCGTGCTCCCTCCAACGGTTTGGACGGTCCGTATTCCTCACGAATGGCCATGAGTCCCGGCATTTCTGCTTCCGCCAGGGTGATTTCCTTCCGTCCCCATTCAGCCAGGGAAATATCCTTTACCTTATGAGGCAATCTATCGGTCTGGGTCATTTCCGGTAATGCCATGACTAATTCCTTTCCGCAACGGCTGATTTCAGCGCATCAACCATATCTGTTTTTTCCCAGGTAAATAATTCATTTTCTCTGCCGAAATGTCCATTGGCGGCTGTTTGTCTATACCGTGGGGATTTTAATTTCAAGTGATTGATAATTCCACCGGGACGCAGTGGAAATACGTACTGGGCAACTTCTGTCAGTGCCTCATCCGAGAGTTCACTCGTCCCGAATGATTTCACATAAAATGATGTGGGCTCAGCCACGCCAATGCCGTAGGACAACTGCACCTCGCATTTGTCCGCCAATCCTGCCGCAACAATATTCTTGGCAATATAACGGGACATATAAGTAGCAGAACGATCAACTTTGGAAGGATCTTTCCCTGAGAAAGCACCGCCGCCATGGGGAGCATATCCACCGTAGGTATCCACAATGATCTTGCGTCCCGTCAATCCTGTATCGGCTTCCGGACCCCCAAATACGAAACGGCCTGTGCCATTTACAATAAAGGAATTTTCATAAGGAAGACCGCAATTATCCAAGACAGGTTTGATCACTTTTTCAATGACTTCGGCTTCCACAAAATCATGTTCTGCAGACTCAGATTCAAATTGATCAAGCATATCATTATGCTGTGTGGCGATAACCACTTTTGTTATGGAAACCGGTATGCCATTTTCATAAGCAACAGAAACCTGGGACTTGCTGTCAGGCCGCAGCCAGGGAATGGTACCATCCTTGCGCAGATCAGTCATACGCTCCACTAATCTATGGGATAAGTGGATGGGGAGCGGCATCAATTCTTTCGTTTCATTACAAGCAAATCCAAACATAAGGCCTTGGTCACCGGCACCTTGTTCATTGTGAAGGCCTGCACCTTCATCCACGCCTTGGGCAATATCCGGGCTTTGTTTATCCAGCATGGAAATTACCTTTACATGTTCATTTTCCATTCCGTAGGCTCTATCGGTATAGCCGATTTCACCTAAGGTATCTTTTACGACCCGTTCTACATCAACGAATCCATTTGAGCGCACTTCACCAGACACAACAACTGTCCCGGTCGTTGCCAGTGTTTCACAGGCCACATGGGATTCCGGATCTTGCTCGAGAAGCTTATCCAAAATGGCGTCGGATATTGCATCACAGACTTTATCCGGGTGACCTTCTGATACAGATTCAGAAGTAAATACAAATTTGCTCATTTAATTTTTCCTTATTCTTATTTAATTACAGACACAGAAATTACATTCTCTTCCAAATAGACTCCAAAAGAATGGAAACGGAGCGTCAATCCTTTTCTACCGGTGATTTTTCCAACGATCCACGATTTTTGCAATTTGATGATCCATTTTTTCAATACACAAATCAATTGATTTAAAGCCGTTCGGCGAGGAAGATTTTGCATTTAAATTATGCTGTGGAATATGAAGATTTATTTCTGTCATAAACATACTATTTTCGTGTGAAAGAATAATGTAACAATTATTGATCCTATCGAAATGTTTTTCTAAACGTCTTACCTGTGTCTCTACATACTCCCTCAAATCCTCAGGAACTTGAAAATGACGTGCCGTAAATTCAATATTCATTAATTCTCCTTTCTTCTATTGATCCAAAACTGGACCGGCATTTCGGACTTCAGAATCACCTAAATCATACTGTTCAAAATTTTTCTGGAATTTTTTTACCAGTTCTATGGCAGTAGACCGATACTCTCCCTGGTCTTGCCACACCTTGTCAGGAATTAGCAAATTAGCATCAATATCGCCAAGCAACTTCGGCACTAAAATGCCAAAATATGGATCCACCTCAAATTCCGAATCATTGATACTGCCATCCAAAATAGCATAGATAATCTTTCTTGTTACCGGCAATGAAATCCGTTTCGCACCGGATTGGGCATTGGCCCCCACCCATCCTGTATTCACCAGGAATGCCGGTACATTGTGCTGTTTCATTTTTTCCCGCAGTAATTCAGCATACTTCAAGGGGTGCAAGGTTAAGAACGGTCCGCCAAAACAAGGTGAAAAGGTTGCAGTCGGTTCGGTGATACCCCTTTCGGTACCGGCGACTTTAGCCGTATATCCACTGATAAAATGGTACATGGCCTGTTCCGGAGTCAATTTAGCCACCGGAGGCAGAACGCCGTAGGCATCACAGGTGAGAAAAATAATTGTGTCCGGATGACCCGCCACTGCAGGTTTACCCTTACATAAAATTGAATTATCAATAAAATTCAGGGGGTATGATACACGGGTATTTTCAGTGTTGGACCCATCATTATAATCCACAACGCGGGTGTTTTCATCATAGACTACATTTTCAAGCAACGCCCCGTGGCGGATCGCATTATAAATATCCGGTTCATGTTCAGGATTTAAATTAATAGCCTTCGCATAACATCCGCCTTCAAAATTAAAGATCCCATCGTCAGACCAGCCATGTTCATCGTCTCCAATCAATGGCCGCTTCGGGTCCGTGGATAAGGTTGTTTTCCCCGTGCCGCTCAACCCGAAAAAGATAGCCGTATTGCTGCCATCCTCCTCCACATTGGCGGAACAATGCATAGATAAAACACCCTTTAGTGGCAGCATATAATGGAGGACTGAAAAAATTCCTTTTTTCATTTCGCCCCCATATTCGGTACCACCAATAATGGCAATCCGTTTACCCATATGAAAAATGATAAATGTCTCAGAATTCATCCCATGTTTTTCAAATTCTTCATTAAAAACGCTGGATGCGTTGATGATAGTAAAATCAGGGGTAAAGTTGTCTAAATCACCTGCTTGGGGACGGATAAACATATTATGAACAAAGTGGGCCTGCCAAGCTCGTTTGGCCAGAATCCGAACATTGATGCTGTACTTGGGATCAAAACCGGCAAAGCCGTCAAACATATAGGTTTTGGACTCATCCGTATTATAATAATTCACGACCTTCTCGTAAAGTTCATCAAAGATGGCTTCATCCACCTTTTGATTTACAGGCCCCCACCACAGGTTATCGGTAGAGGTAGGTTCATCCACGATATATTTATCTTTCGGAGACCTTCCCGTATACTTACCCGTACCGACTATTGTAGCCCCTCGGGGACCAATCACCCCCTCATTATTGATCACAGTTTCTTCGATTAATTTTTCTACAGACAAATTCCGATGGACTTTATCTACTCCGGTCAATCCAAGTGATTCAAGTCCCAAATCTTTTCCAGCGACAAGCATTTTTTCTCCTATTTTCCACCATGGGGGTGGGCTTGTTCATAAACTTTTTTCATTTTTTCAGGCTGCACATGTGTATATACCTGTGTTGAGGACAGACTGCTATGCCCCAACAAATCCTTTACCGCACGAATGTCAGCCCCTCTATCCATCAAATGCGTGGCAAAAGAATGACGCAAAATATGGGGCCCTAACCTATTGCCTTCGGCCACAAATTTGATGTAATTCCGAATTCTTCTTTGAACTGTACTTGTGGGAACACGATTCTTTTTAGCGTTTACAAATAAAGGTGTGGTTTTGGGCCTAGAATTGAACGACAATGCGCGATTTTTAAGGTAATTTTCTAACCAAAATTTCGCTCTATTTCCAAAGGGAATCAACCGTTCTTTATCCCCTTTTCCATGAACCTTGACCAATTGTTTTTGGGCATCAACCGATCCGATATTCAAGGCGATTAATTCACTTAACCGCATCCCCGTGGAATAAAATAATTCCATAATGGCTCGATCCCGAAGCCCAATATCAGTCGAATCATCTGGACTTTCCATCAAAGCATCAATCACTTTCTGATCAATAAAATTGGGTAGCGATTTAGGTACCTTCGGCGTTTTCACATGGATGGCAGGGTTATGGGTAATCTGTTCGGACCGCATTAAATACTTATAAAATGACTTGATGGAGGCTAAACGGCGCGCTACTGTTTTGTTAGAAATAGGTTTGCCCCTATATTTACTATCAAATTCACTCGCTAAAAATCCTCGAATTGCCTGCCTGTTGACTTGATCAAACTCGGAAATATTATTCGGTAAAAAGTTAATAAATCTAGTCAGATCATTTTGATACGCTTTAATGGTATGGTCTGAAAACCCTCTTTCCTTTTTGAGATATAAATAAAATTCAGAGAGGGTGGCAGCGCTATCCATAAAATGCATCCATTTGAATGGTACTCATATCTTCCGGAATCGGTGCTTCTATGGTTATATCCTCCTTTGAAACAGGATGCAAAAAAGTAATCTGCTTGGCGTGAAGGGCATGTCGGCCAATTTGTTTTAAGGCCTGGATCAATGCCCCGGTGACTTCAGGAATAAATCCTTTTGTTTTATTTGCCCCACCTCCATATTTCTCATCACCAAAAATCGGATGATTCATACTGGCTGAATGTACACGAATTTGATGGGTTCGACCAGTTTTTGGATAAAATGCTACCTGACTTAAATATTGGTCCTGGTTAATTACCTTAAATCGAGTCAAAGCCTGTCTCCCTGATTCATTGATTTCATAGGAGGTTGGATCTGTCCTCTTACGCCTGATTGGACTATCAATTTCTCCCTCCATTTCCTTCCAGCTGCCCCAAGTTACACCGGTGTATTCTTTCTTTACAGTTCGATTTTCAAACTGCGCGGCGAGACCGGCATGGGATTGATTATTTTTCGCCGCCAGGAGAACACCGGAAGTATCCTCATCCAGGCGATGAACAATACCGGGCCGTAGGCTGCCATTTATATCGGACAAGTAATCAAAATGAAAGACCAATGCATTCACCAAGGTTCCGCTCCTGTTCCCCACCCCGGGATGGACGACCATGCCAGCGGTTTTGTTAACAGCGATGATATCATCATCTTCATAGAGAATCTCCAAGGGAATATTTTCCGGTTCTATCCAATCCAATTCCTGTTCCAACACCGGGCTAGAATAATGAATTATTTCTGTACCGTCCAATTTTAATCCAGGTTTTGCGGGAAAATCATTCACCAAAACAAGTCCATCTCGAATCATATTTTGAATCTGAGTCCGGCTTAAATTGGATAATTGAGAAGTAAGAAATTTATCCAGGCGGATATTCTCACCACCCGAAGCTGAAATCGTTTGTTTATTCAAGCGGTCTGTTCGGTCCGTTTTCGTTCTAAAATCAGTGAATCGACCAATACAAAACTCATTCCCACGGTTACGCAGGAATCGGCAATATTGAATACATACCAGTGATAATCCCCGATCATGAAATCAAGGAAATCCACAACTTCTCCAAGAAATACACGATCAATCAAATTCCCGATTGCCCCTGCAAGAATCAAGGCAATCCCGATTCGAATAACAATTCCGTGGTTCTTAATCGTCCAAAGGTACCAAAGGAGAAAACCGCTGAAAATGAGGGATATGGCAGAAAAGACATAAATCCCGAATGGAAAATTAATTCCAAATGCCATACCATCATTGGTGATATAGGTTAAATGAAAAAATTCCGGTATGACCGGAATTGATTCATACAAAGTCATCGTAGTACGTACGGCCGCCTTTGATATTTGGTCTGTGAGTACCAAGATGGCGCTCACAAACAGTATTCTCATGCTAAGCCGAGCTTTTCGTTTTCTTTACACTCAACACACTTGGTGGCATTGGGGACTTCCATCATCCGTTCTTCCGGAATCAGTTCATCACAAATTTTACAAACACCAAAACTACCTTCTTTAATACGTTCCAGAGCAATTTCAAGATTCTTAAAATAATCACTGCCCCGGTTCATGAACATAAAGTTTTTTTCCTGCTCGTGGGAATCGGTACCTGCATCTGCCATATGGAGGCTGTAAATCGAATCCGGAGTGACACCACCCTGTTTATTCGAAGCAGTTCCAAGCCCTTCACGAATTGTATCCACATCTTCGGAAACAAAACCCATTTTTGCTTCAATTTCTTTCCGAAACTTAACCAGTTTTGCTTTTGAATATCTTTTTGCCAATTTTCTTTTTCCTTTCAAATATTCACTCGTTCTAATCCAAACTGAACTTTTTGATCGCCGATCTGAAAACTTCCATTATATTCACCGGCATTCTCTTCTTCAACTAGTTCAACTGCTAACACTTCATTTTTGAAAAAATCTTCAAAGGATTTAATCGCTTCTCCCACCGGGCCCTTGAGATTTCCATAAATTTTTATTCTATCTTCGACCGCGAAATTAGCATTTTTTCTCATGGTTTGCACCTGTCTAATTACATCTCTTACAATGCCTTCTTTTAATAGTTCATCGGTCAATTTTGTCGTCAATCCAACGGTGACATGATCATCTCCGGAGGCTGTGAATCCATCAGCTGATTCTGTTTCGATAAGCAGGTCATCCCGGCTGATGATTATGGTATCATCATTGAGGTTAATCGAATAACATTTTTTTGAACGAATTTCTGCTAGGATCTCATGGCCATCGGCATCATTCAAATAATTCTGAATGGCCGGCAGTTCTTTACCGAACTTCTGGCCCAAAACAGGCAAATTCGGTTTAATAATATATTTTATCAATTCTGATTCCGACTCAGCGCGGCAAAGTGATTTTACATTGAGTTCATCCAAAACAATATTTTGCTGATTAAAAATAAAGTCGGCAATTGCATCATCTTTCACGGTAAAAGAAAGTTTTGCCAGAGGTTGGCGAATTTTTAAGTTTCCTTTGTTCCGTGCTGACCGGCCCAATTCAACAATGCGGCGCAGGCTGTCCACCTTATTCATAAGATCAATGTCAATTTTACTTTCATCCGCAACAGGATAATCGCACAGGTGGACACTTTCAGGTGCTGCTTCATCCATATTACGCACCAGATTTTGATAGATTTCTTCTGTAATAAATGGCAGGACAGGCGCCAAAACTTTGACCACGTTAGTGAGAACTTCATACAACACAGTGTAGGCAGCCTGTTTGTCCCCATCATCCTCACTTTTCCAAAACCGGCGGCGGCTGCGTCGGATATACCAATTAGATAATTCCTCCAGGAAAAGTGCAAACTTTTTCATCATTTTATCGGAACGAAATTCGTCCAGCGCCAATCTTGAATCACGAATTAAAGTTTGGAGTTTGGACAAAACCCATTTATCCATTATGTTGAATTCGCTATCGGTAATCTTTGTTTTCTTCGGTTCAAATTCATCTACGGCAGCATAGGTGGCGAAAAAGGAGTAAGAATTCCAAAACTGGATCAGTTTTTTGCGGACTTCATTCCCGTGGGTATAACCAAACAATAAATTGTGCTCGGGATTTTGTGCCCCATATAACCAGCGCATCACATCAACGCCCATTTTTTCGGCCGCGTCATCAAACCAGATGGCATTCCCCCAGGATTTGTGCATATCCCGACCATCTTCCGCTTTTACCAGAGCATGGCCTAACAAATTCTTGAATGGCGCCCTTTCTTCCAGCAGGGCGGACATGGCCAATAGTGAGTAGAACCAGTTACGGAATTGCCCCGGGAATGATTCCGTTACAAAATCGCCGGGGAACCATTCATTCCAATAATCTTTATTGTTGTTGTAACCCATTGTAGAAAACGGGACAATACCGGCATCCAGCCAGGGATTGCCAACATCCAAAATTCTTGTCCCGATTAGACCGTTCTCAGGATGTTTTATTTTAACCTTATCTATCCAGGGGCGGTGGGGGCTGTTGCCTTCAAATTCGTCCCAGCCTTCAACAGCTAGTTTTTTTAATTCTTCTTTTGATCCCACCACAAAAAAAGAGTCATCCTCAAAGGTCCAAATGGGCAAGGCCAATCCCCAAAACCGTTTTTTGGAAATCATCCAATCGCTCATATTATCCAGCCATTCGTGTTCCCTATCCTGCCCCCAGGCTGGGATCCAATTGATTTCATCCACCACTTTTTTAATTTTGTCCCGCCAATCCATATTGATATACCACTCATCCACCAGGCGGAAGACCAACTCATCACCGGAGCGCCAGCAGTGAGGATATACATGGGGATAATCTTCTACATGGACCAATAATCCCCGTTTTTTCAGATCATCAATTATAGTTTGGGTTGTTTCCTTGTCCGTAGCACTTTTGCCCGATAGCCAGCCGAACTTATCGGTGAATTTTGATTCTTCATCCAGGGGGGCAATGCTCACTATGCCCAGATTATTACCGATCTTATTATCAATATCCCCGCATCCCGGCGCCATGTGGACAATGCCGGTTCCTTCGCCGCCTACTACAATATCATTGCCCATATTATCTTTCCCCGGATCAACAACCTGGTGCTGGGATTTCCCCGTAGCATTCTGAGCTTTAAGGTTATCATTTACATAAGGATATCCACCCGGATCAGATTGAGCTTCCAAATCATCATAAGGGCCATTATAAGTCCAGCCCACCATGTCTTTACCTTTTATGGTCCCGAGAATCTCATAGCCGCCCCGCTCTTTAAAAATCTGGGTGATGGTTTTGAGTTTAGGGACACCTTCGATCCATTGTTTCTTTTCCTTGAATTGTTTATCCAGGCGCTTGAATTCCAGGTTATCCTGAGCGAAATAATAAATGAATCCATCGGCGGCTTTAAGTTTCACATAATCGAGGTTGCCGTTGACACCGGCGATGACATTAGATGTGAGCGTCCAAGGTGTGGTGGTCCAGATCAATAAATATTCATTTTCTTTTTCTCTAAGGGGGAAGCGGACAAAGACCGCTTTGTGGGCCACTAACTTTCGCCCTTCAATGATCTCCATCTGGGAATAGGAAGTTCCCGATCGCCCGGACCATGGCACTACATCGGAATCGCGATAAATTTTTCCTGCTTCAAATAATTTTTTCAGGAAGCCCCAAATGGTATAATTATTTTCATCGGACATGGTGTAGTAAGAATTGTCCCAGTCCATCCAGTAACCGAGACGCTTTGATTGTTCAGATTGTACACCGGAAAATTTGTTCACCCGCGCTTTACACAGATTAACAAATTTTTCAATCCCAAATTCTTCCACTTCCTTTTTGGATTTGAAGCCCAGTTCTTTTTCAACTTCTATTTCTACCCAAAGTCCCTGGCAGTCGAATCCCTGCTGGTAGCGCAGTTCGTGGCCGTCCATGGCCTTATAGCGATTATAGAGATCTTTTAGGGTACGTCCCCAGGCGTGGTGCACTCCCATAGGATTATTGGCCGTGATGGGACCATCGATAAAGGACCATTTTGGTTTGCCCGCATTGGCATCCCGGCGTTTCTGAAAAATGTTATTCTCTTTCCAGAAATCGAGAATTTTATGTTCGATGACAATGAAGTCTGCTTGGGGATTGACGCGTTGAATCATAAGTTTGTTTTATAACCCATTTTTTGGGGTGCGAAAATTAGTATTTCCACCGTCCACAAACAAAGGAGAATAGATAATAAAAAAGGGCCATGCTGCCATGGCCCATATAATAAGCATCCGAATAAGTGGAAATTTCTTCCTTATTTCAAAACGACCATCTTGCGGGTCTTAACAAAGTCTCTAGCGGCTTCCACTCTATAGTGGCCTATCAGAGACTATATTCCAAAAATAAGGTAATAAAATTGCTGCCTCCCTGGGTATGGTTAAACCATTTTACTTTTTGATAAATCCCAGAACGATGTGAATCTGCTAATCCTATCGTGATGTGATTCCATTGTTGTATACCTAATAAATCACCCAGTTTTAAATCAAATCCAACATTAATATAATTCATGAGCTTCGAATCTTTCTCATCGCTAAGGCGTCTAGTTTCCCGCCCTTCCACATAAGGTACTCGTTCTGCTCTAGAAAGGCCCTCACCAACAAATAACCGTATAGGAAAACCTTTGAAACTGGTGTAATAATGAACCATGAAAAATATATTATATTGATTATGATTCGGTTGAAAGCCGTTTTCAAGATGATGAATGTATCCTAAACGAAAGCTCCAATCGACAGAGTATCCTTTCCAATTCCTAACTAGTATATGACTGATATCAAGACCACGAATTCCTGTATCATGATATTCAGGGCGTATATCTCCATAAGTTATAATTGCGATGAGCGGCCGATGAGTTGCGTATCCACTATAAAGACGGATGGACCAATTATTCATTAATAAATTATCATTTTCTTTTTTTAATTCAACTCCAGAGAGGGGCGATAAAAAAAGTAAAAATAAAATAAGCCGTAATATCATAATGCTAAGTTATTATTACCGTAGAAAACAAAAAAGCCCCCGGTTGGGGGCTTTTTGAGCCAGAAGCGGACAAGCAAGATGCTTGTCGCACTTGCTATTTAGTCTTCTAACTCAAGTGTCATATAGCGCGCTACCCCATCCCGCTTCATGTGGAGCATTACCATATTACGTTTTTGGGTCTCTTTAACCAAGGCTGCAAAATCTGCAGGTGAATTACATTTCTTCGTTCCAACCCTGGTAATTAAATCACCAATCTGAATGCCAGCTTCGGCGGCTACACTTTCCGAGGAAACATTCGTAACAACTACACCTTCTTCATTCAGATTTATATTGTATTCTCTCATCAGGGATCGGGTGAGGTTTGAAACCTGGATACCCAATTCATTCGTAATTTCCGGCTTACTGGCAGCCAAGAGCACATCCTCTTCCGGCATAGCTTCCAGCCTGACCTTGAAGGTTTTTTTACGGCCATTGCGAATCACAACTAAATCATATTTTTTATTAGGCGAAGAAGAAGAAACCGTATTTCTAAGGTGGTCTACATTCTTCACTTTTATATTATCGAATTCAACAATGACATCCCCTGTTTCAACACCGGCTTTTTCCGCCGGTCCATCCTTAACCACATCGGCAACCCAGGCACCATTCCGTGTTTTCATATTCAAGGCCCTGGCAGATTTCTCATCAATGGGCTGGATCTGGACACCGATCCAGGAGCGCAGCACTTTTCCGTGGGTAATCAGGTCAGACATGACGCGTTTAACCATATTGGATGGAATGGCAAAACCAACACCCTTATTGCTACGGTCAAAACTATTGGTGTAAATAGCGGTGTTTATGCCGATCAAGTCTCCTGAGGAATTCAACAGGGCGCCACCGCTGTTTCCGGGGTTAATGGCTGCATCAGTCTGGATAAAATCTTCGTAAATATCTCCCTGAATGATATTTCCCCTGCCTTTGGCAGAAACAATCCCGGCGGTAACCGTGTGACTTAAATTAGCCGAAAAAGGACTTCCCACGGCAATCACCCATTCACCGACCCGCAACCTGTCCGAATCTCCAAAACCCAAGTCAGTCAGCCCACGTGCTTCGATTTGCAGTACGGCAATATCAGATTTAGGATCCCGGCCGATAATGGTCGCTTCGTATTCCGTTTTATCCAGCAGACGGACGGTGATCTCATCCATATCTTCCACCACATGGTTATTGGTAACAATATATCCCTTTCTGTCATCGACGATTACACCTGAACCAAGGGCGGTGGATTTGAATTCTTTTTGCTTAGGCATCCGCGGTGCGAAAAAACGAAAGAAATCATTATCCTGCGGAAAATTGCGATGGAATTGATCCATGTCAATATTTCTTTCGGTTAAAACAGTAACCACAGCAGGATTGGCTCTTTCGGCAATATCTGCGAATTGATCACTAAATTGCTTTAAAATGGAATTCTGGGCGGAAATCGTTCCCACCAGGATAATCATTAAGAATAATTTTTTCATCATTTCCTTTTGTATAATTGTGTCCATTTGAATGCAGTCAGGGGTGCAATGTTCCCGATTAGAAAAATATAATCCATAATACCATTATTGAATACATTTCCTGTCTTAATCAAACAAATTTTAACTCTTTTTTCTTTATACGCAGTGTTTTCCAAAGCCTTCTATCAAATACTCTTTTGGAAGCTGAATACCCATGCATTCATTTCTTCGATGGATTTACCATCCAGGGTTGCGCTCATCGGTTTATCAATCCGTAAATATAACGGCCGACCAAAAACCGTTTTCGACAACCGAAGTCCGAAGCCGTAATCCACCAGGGATGTACTATTAAACCCTTTGTCGCCAACAGCCAGTTTCGAACCCGTAAGTGAGCCTGCATCCAGGAATGCGGCCAGTTCAAATTTAACCCCCAAAAGGGATTTGGTTAAATAGCCTTCTAAAGTTGTGGCCAATACATTTTCTGTGCCCACAAAACCCTGGTTTCCGAAGGCCCGCAGATTGGCGTCGCCAGCCAAATGATATTTGCTTCTCAAATCCGTATTGCCATAAAAACTGGACGCATCCCGAAGATAGGGTTTTTCATAGTAAGTCCCGGATCCGGCGCCCTCCACCGTATATCTCTCCTGGGCCGGGGTGCTTTCATCTGTCCACATCTTGCCATAGATACCCCTGAACCTGGCACCGAACAATCCAAATGACTGGTCGAATGACCCTGTTAAGGATAAACGGCTAAAGGACCAATCGGAGATACCACCCGGCGCAAAATCAATCCACATCTGATTATTGATTGGACCGAGGTATGAATTAACCTTGGTGGTCAGGACGACTATTTGGCCCTTATCATACATGTTTGTTCGGCTTGTGTCACCGGCACGGGTTACATAAAAACCGGAATCAATACTTTGAACGCCATATATTGGGTTGGTCGAGTTAATCACCTTTGTGGTATTTAATCCATATCCACTGACGCCGCCAAGATTGTAAAAGTGGAAATAATTTTTATCCATTCCTTTAAACAAGTTTCTATTCCAACCGGAAACCTTCCAAAATATTTTTCCTGTCTCGGTGCCAATATTGATATCAGTGGTAACACTTTCTAACAATCCATAGGATTTCCGTAATCGAAGTCCCGGCATGGCACCGTCTTTTTCAAGGTAATGGACTGTAGGATGCCATTGTTTAACAAACTTATTTCTGGGTGTATAGCGCATCCCCGGCCGATAAAACATTTTTTCTGAAGGCATTGCCCCGGTGGAATTATTCCTGAAATCAATATCCATGGTCTGGGCATCGGGATCCAACACGGCAGATTGAGGTTCTCCCGGAACACTATAGGTGAACTTTTCGCCGGTGCGGAATTTATGGTTTGTCCACCAGATCCGATGGGTTGTGCCATCCTTCATTGTGGTTTCTATCAACTGGGGCATATCCCGTTTTCCATGACGGACAATATTCAGGGTCACATCCCAGGATCCATCGGCTTTTTTCTTTTTTGTCCAACCACTGATACCGTAATCCAATAATCGAGTATCGTGGAGCCAGGGACGGAAGAACCAATCCAAATCCTGTCCGCTCACATCTTCCATGGCTTCGATGAACCGTTTTTCATTGGTATGTTTCAAGTTCCAGCGGCGGAAATATTCCTGCATTCCTTTGGTGAAGGTCTCTTCACCCAAAACATATTTTAATTCATCCAGCATGAGGGAAGGTTTGGTATAGGCATTGGCGCCGGCAGCACGGCTGCCCTTGAACATATAAGTGGAGCGGCTGATGGGTTCATCTTGTCCGCTGGCCATAAAACTGATCATACCCCATTGAGAACTCCCCAGGCTGCTGTTGAAGCGCCAGTGTTTTTTCTGCCAATCTTTGTAGCGTTTATTTCCATCAAGATCAAAGCCGTGATCACCGTACCGATCCATCATGTACCAGCGCGTCTGGAAGGAAGTAAATCCTTCATCCATCCATGCTTCTCTTACTTCATTATTAGCCAGAATGCCATAAAACCAGATATGTCCCACTTCATGCAAGATTAATCCTTCTGACTCGCTGCCATCCATAACCAACATGGGATATTCCATCCCTCCGCCGGCAAGACGATCGGTATTGGTCACTTGGGGATAGGGATACATGCCGAACTTTGTGCTGAGCCATTCCAGTGTCCGTTCGGTGCGGACTACCGCTTTTTTGGTCCACTTTTTACCATTCTTTTGATTAAAAAGAACATGGACATTAATCCCATTCCATTCTCCACTCTCATAAAGAAAGTTGGGAGTGGTCACCCAGGCAAAGTCATGAACTTTTTCCGCATGGAATGAAACGACGCGTCTTTCGGTAGAATCGTATTCTGCGCGGTTCTTTTTGAATTCTTTAAACCAATCGGAAAATTTTCGGCTCGTGTCAACCCGCACTTCTTCCCAGCCCGGTTCACCTTTCACCACTTCTCCCGTAGCGCCGATGATATATCCTTTGGGCACATCCATGGTTACATCATAAGTGCCGAATTCACCATAGAATTCACCTTCAGCGTGGAAGGGTTCATTGAACCAGCCATTCTCATCATAGACCACCATGCGGGGATACCACTGGGCAAAATTATATTGGGCACCTATTCTTCCGGCCCGTTCTGAGAATTCACCCACATGATGAACCCAATCCAGGTTGATGACAAGTGAATCCCCGGGTGCTAAAGCCCGGGACAGTTCAGCTGATAAAATGGTATCATCAATCCTGAACGTATCGGAAATTACATTGCCATCCTTACCGATGGAAAAATTGCTGATATCATAATTACTGAAATATTTTTCCATCCCCTTCATGAATTTGGCAATCCGGCTGGCGCGACCCAATTGTGCCATATATTCACGGTGCTTGACTGTTCCTTCCTGGAAGGCGTTGGCATACAGATTAAAATAAATATGATTCAATGTATCGGGAGAATGGTTGATATATTTGATGTTAGAATGGCCGCTGATTGTATGAGCGGCTGTATCCAGTTTCACATCCATTTGGTAATGAACATACTGCTGCCAGTATTCACCGGCAAATAATGGGCAAAGGTTTAACAAAACGGTCAGTGATAGAATTTTCATTTTTCAGTCCTGGTATGCAGGTGGATTATACATCCACCATTAAAGAAATTGTGTCTAGATAGAAAGCATAGACACAGAAAGTGTCGATTGGCTGTCAGGAAGAAAGGTAAGGTTTTAAATCTTTATAAATAGTATTTTCTGAACGGGGGCCGATATACCCTTTCACGATATAGCCGTCACGGTCAATAATCAATGTTGTGGGCAGTCCTGTGATCGGCTGGCCGATGGCACGGCCAAAAATACTGGTAACCATTTGGGTTTCGTAATTCTTGATATCAGTGAGAACCGTATATTCCATATCCCAGTCATTCATGAAATCGAGAATATTTTCTGCTGAACCGGAAGTAATAGTAATACCAACAATTTCTAGACCATCTTTTTGATGCTTTGCATACAAATTGTTAAAATCAGGAATTTCCCGCCGGCAAGGCCCGCACCAGGTTCCCCAAAAGTTGAGTATAATCACCTTGCCTCGGCTATCACTCAGTTTAAACAAATCCCCCTGAACTGTGCGCAAAGTGAAGTCCGGTGCTTTAATAGCATAATCCGGCCGCTTTTGCCGATTCGACGTAACCATATTATTGACAATTTCTCTCGGCTGCGTGACTTCTTTCATTTTTTGTCTTTGTCCGCAGCTAATAGCAATCAACACCGCCATCATTAAAATAATCCGCATTTTTAACATTCCTTACCCTGCTAATCCTACATCCAAAAAATCCAGGAAATCATCGAGGTTTCTGGTCATTCCCGGAAATGTTGTAATTACTTCATTATAAGGACTTAATATTACGTAATAGGGCAATGCTGCAGTCCCGAAACGCTCAATTTCATATTCCTGGTTTTCCCGATGATTGGGGCCTCCATCCGTGTAAAGTTGAACCAAAATCATTTCTCTAAAACGATTTTTAACTTCTGCCTTGGTAAACGCATTAGCCTCCATCCAACGGCAATTGGTGCAGGTATATCCGGTGAAATCAATAAATACCGGTTTTCCCGTAGCTTTGGCTTCGGCCAGTCCCTTATCCAAATCCCTGTACCAGGTAAATTCTTCCGCCATAGAAGCACCACCGGTTCTTACGGTTCCGTATTCACCTTCCATTATGGGCGGCAAATAAGAATAGATCAATCCATGAATCCTTTGGCCAAACAATCCCGATGTGAGGTATAAACCAAAAGTTAAAAATACAGTGCTCAGCATTAATCGGGGTACACTGATGGATGTAAGAGGTGAATCATGGGGTAATTGAATTTTACCCAACAGATAAATACCGGTCATGAGCATCAACACTGCCCATACCGCAAGGACGGTGTTATAGGAAAAGAATCCCCAGCCCCAGACTAAATCCGTATTGCTTAAAAATTTGAATGCGGCCGCCATTTCCAGGAATCCCATGACCACTTTCACCGAATTGAGCCAACCACCGGATTTAGGCATTTTGGCCAAATATTGGGGGAACAGGGCCAAGAAGAAAAATGGTAAGGCAAAGGTGGCACTGAAAACAACCATACCAATCATGGGCCAAAACCAATGTCCCTGGGCAGCCGCTACCAAAAGAAGTCCCACAAACTGGACGGTACAGGTAAAACTGGTCAGTGTGAAGGTGACGGCCATAAAAAGTGTTCCGATCACACCGCCGCGGCCTTCCTGCCGCAGAGAAAACTGCCGCAGTTTTTCCGGCAGTTGAATTTCATACATCCCAAACAGGGAAAAAGCAAAATAGATGAATAAGGCGGCAATGAACAGGTTCACCCACGGACTGGCAGCCAATTGGTTCGCCCCGGAAGCACCCAGCGTCAGGGCCAAAATGAATCCGAGAATAGAAAATGTAGCAATGATCCCCAAAGTGTATATAATGGCATTATTGACGGGTTTTCCTTCACCCAATTCGCCTTGATGGGTGAAAAAGGACACGGTGATGGGAATCATGGGAAAAACACAGGGCGTCAACAAGGCCAGGAATCCCATGGTGACAGCCAATAATACAAAGGAGAAAAAACCCTCTTCAATGGCGGCATCCAGGTTAATGTTGCCTGATGTATCAAATACATCCGCCACGAGAACCATATCCATCCGGTCTTCCCTCGCCTCCCCGGCTTCAACGGTTATAGGTATGGTTAAGAATTCTTCTTTGGGAGGATAACAGAGGGAAGCATTACATACCTGGTATAAAACGGATACCTTTAGGTTATACGTGCCCGGCAAAAGGTTTTCCTTCAAGCGTACTGGTGCAGTGAATGTGGCACCACCCTGATGGGTGCGGGTGGTGGTTAAAAATCCATCATCATATTTTTCAACAGGGACCTCCTCAAGGACCATACCCGCTTCTTTGATTGCATCCCCGGTAACAGTTACCCTTGAGGCAATAGGCCCTTCGCCCTGGTCTCTCAAGGCATAAATCTTCCACTCTTCCTCCATTTCGGCCTTAATAATGATATTGACAACTTCACCGGCTCTCCCCGCACTCTCTGCCTTGGCAGAAAGGGTAACAGGTGTTTCAAATTGGGCCCCGAGAACAGTCAAAGCCAATAGGCTTAGGACAGAGATTATTTTAATTATTTTCATTTATTATTAAAGATACTCGCTAAAATCGAGCCGAAAGTAAGCGTTTTAATTTTGGAGACCAAACCATTGTTTGAGACGAAAAATAAGGCTTTTTCTGTTGTCAATTTGTCGGCGGATTGTCATTATTGAATTTTCAGCGGCTCGTATGCCCTCATTAAAGAAATAATCAAAATGCCCGAATTCAGACCATAAATAATCTTTTACATCGGGACTGATTAATAAATCCGCCTCTTTGGAATAGTGGTTGATAAGGTTTTGGTAAGTGGACATATCCGAACGCATCATAATCTCATATATGTTTGTCTCAACTAAAGGTTTCACACCCCTGCGCCGAATATCAATCCCAATCAGGATATCCACTTCATCTCTTATGATGGAAGTTGGCAAAGGCATGCTTACCCCACCATCCACAATTAACTGGCCGTCAATTTCAGTCGGTTCCACATAACCGGGGATTGTTCCGCTGCGGGTGGCCGCTTCTATAAGGTCTCCTGAATCATATACCACACGCCTGCACGTATTTAAATCCGTGGCAATAATTTTGAGAGGGATTTGTAATTCTTCAAAAGTTTTTACCGGAATCAAAAAATCGAAAGCTTCTTTCAGGCGGCTTTTCTTCATAATTGAATTGCGGTGTAATGACATAGCCAGGATGACCTGGTCCTTAAGTTTTTTGGCAAATTGGTTGAAAGCAGAATTTGATGAGGCTGGTTTGGACAAAAGGTGGTCTGTGCCAAGTGCTTTGAAAGGCTCACTTTTCAGAAATTCCCGAAACCGGTTCTCGACCCAGTCAGGATCAAGAGTAGCAGCATACATGGCACCGATTACACTGCCGGCGCTGGTTCCTGCAATTTGATGGATGGGAATATTATTTTTTTGAAGAACCTGAAGTGCGCCGATATGGGCCGCACCCCGTGCTCCTCCGCCCCCCAATGCGAGGCCTATTTTTGGCCGCGGCATTTAGTTCTGGATTACCTCGCTGTGTTTCATAATTTTAACCGTCATTTCTACTTTTTCAAACGGATTGTCTCCATCAGGTCCCTGGTACATTTTGTTCTCCCGCCGGGGGGTATTTGCATTTGCAATTTGATCAATCACTTCAAATCCGGAAATTACCTGCCCGAATACAGTATATTGACGATCCAGGCTCGGCTGGGATGCATGACAAATAAAGAACTGGCTCGAGGCACTGTTGGGGTTCGAGGTACGGGCCATAGACAAAGTTCCCCTCACATGAAGAGAATCATTGAATTCTGCCGGAACTAACCAAGAATCTGGATCATCCTCACGACCGATACCAAAGTACTTGCCTGCGCGGCCGCCAGTGCCATCATTCATCCGATCATTGTCTTTAGAGTTTGGGTCACCGCCCTGAACCATAAAACCGGGTATCACACGATGAAATGTGGTGCCGTCAAAATATCCTTCCTTGGCCAGTATTTGAAAATTATCCACATGCATGGGAGCGATTTCGGGATAGAATTTCACTACCATATCGCCAAATTTAGTGGTTATCACTGCTACATCATTATCCTTTGCACAACTCATGAATAAAACTCCAATGAATATTAAACTGATTATTTTTTTCACTTTTTTAAACTCCTGCTGCCCGGCTTCTGGACTGGAATTGCTGCCAGTTCCGTCGGGATTTCATTTTCACTATAACTGATTGCTTCCATGGGAACCAGCGAAAATTGATTCTCATGCAACAAAACTTTTCCATTACTTCGATCTACGATCACGGCCACACCGACGACAATACCGCCTGCGGCTTCTACTACATCCATCACTTCTTTCACTGATCCGCCGGTTGTGATTACATCTTCTACAACCAAGACTTTTTCACCGAGATCAATATTAAAACCCCGGCGAAGGGTCATTTTGCCATTTTCCCGTTCGGCAAAAATAGTGCGTTTCCCCATAGTCCGCCCCACCTCGGTGCCGATCACAATCCCGCCCACAGCCGGGGAAATCACCGTATCAATGTCCATCTCTTCAAAATGATCCGCAATTTTTTGAGAAAATGCAGACAAATACCCGGGATGCTGCAAAACTTTTGCACATTGAAAATATGATGGACTATGGCGTCCGGAGGTGAGGATAAAATGGCCCTCGAGTAAAGCGCCGGTTTGTTTAAATATTTCTATGTAATTAGCCATGGGAAGAATAATTTATGATTATGGATTGATGATTTCCTGCATTTGATTTACGTAATCCTTCGCCGCTTTTCGGATCGCTTTTTCACTCAGGTCGCCGGCAAAACTAATTCCCCGAGAAACATTGATTAAGGCATCGCCGTTTGTATTGCCGTCTTTCATACTCCGTTCCAAATCCCCGCCCTGGGCACCGATCCCCGGAATCAAGAAGGGTAATCCCGGCGCTTGTGAACGCACCCGGCTAATCTCTTCCGGCGCGGTGGCACCTAAGACCAACCCCACATTGTTGTTTCCATTCCATTGGACACAAAGTTGAGCCGTTTTATCGAATAATAATTCATCCTTCACAGGCTGGTTTTGTAGGTCCACGGCGGATGGATTGGATGTCCGGCACAAAACAAAAACACCTTTTTCCGGATCTCCCGTGAATGGTGCAACCGAATCCTTACCCATATAAGGGCTTAAAGTCACCGCATCAAAACCGAAGTGGTCAAACAGGCTGTGGACATACTGTTTGGCTGTATTTCCGATATCCCCCCGTTTCCCGTCCCCGATGACGATCACATCGTCACGAAAATATTCCATGGTCTCCTCCAGCCATTTGAAGCCAGTACTCCCCCATCGTTCAAAAAAGGCCAGGTTCGGTTTGAATGCAGCGGCTAAATCCCGGGTGGCATCGATTACTTTATATGTATGGGATTTCAGGTCTTCTATGGACACCTCCGCCTTACCCAACTCTTCCGGATTCATGTCTAACCCCACACAGAGATGGCTTTCTTTTAGTTGAATTATACCTGAAAGCCGCGAATTAAATGATTTCATAGGCGCGGAATTTACTTTGGCTACCCATGAACCTGGAAAAGGATTGTATAAGAAATGCTATTCTTCTTCTAAATTCTTGCCCCATGGATCAACTTTCTATTTTTCCTTCCCAAACCTCCCGGTCCCGCGTAATTGCTTCCAGCGGTGTTTTCCAGATCGAATTACTTGAACATGCAGGGAAAGAGGATCATCCACAACTGATTGAAATATCTAAATCCCTAGCAAAAGAGTATGGTGAAAAAGCGATATTAACCAAAGCCACCATTCATAAATATTTTAATCAATCCGGATCGCTTCCCTTTATCGCCCGCTATCGAAATGAAATAATCGGATATATTATAGGCGTTCCTTTGGAATCACTCAGCCACGAACCTTGGGCCCGGATGGACGAGAATTTCGGCAAAGGCAATACCCTCTATACCTATGCCTTTGTAATTCAGTCAGAATACAAAGGAAACGGGTATGCTAAAATGCTGAAAAGGGTATTCCTAAGCTGGGCAAAAAAAAGGGCGGAAATCAGCCGTATTACCGGCCATGTAGTTAATGGTGTTTCTGCCCGATTCACAGGGGATATTCGTATCATCAACCGGGTGGATAATTGGCAGGGAACAGGAAAAACATTTGAATATTATAGACGAGACTTGGAATCAGAAGGCGCTTCTCCCTTAAAAAATAATCCGCCGCTTATAACACGAACTTAGTCTTTTTTCGTCGCCAGGCTCACCACCACCAGTGAAATTACAGACAGGGTGATGGCGGGCAATACCTCATCCATATTATTATAAACATTCGCCGGAATAATATTCCGGATAAATACTGCTTCTTTCCACAATAATGTGGTAATGGTTCCTGTTACAATGGATGCAACTGCACCTGCTTTGGTCGCTCCTTTCCAAAATAATGCAGCTACGAGACTGGGTGTAATCGCAGCCCCATAGATCGTATAAGCATATAGTGCTCTTTCAAAAAACCCGGCCGATTTTGCAAACCCAAGGGACACGATGTAGGCGACGATACCCAATACCAATACCAAGAGCCGACTCAATAGAACAATTTTCTTTTCATCCGCATTGGGATTCACGTAATTGAGATAAACATCCCGCATCAGCGTCGTGGCGGGCACAAGGAGATAACTGTCTGCGGTTGATATGATGATCCCCACAATGGTGGTCATCATGATAGCACCGATGAATGTGGGTAAAAATTTGTGAGAGGCATAGATTAAAACATACTTTCCAACTTCTGCATCGGGGATCATACTGGAAGCTACCCAAGCGGCAATAATGATCATCAATTCGGCTATGACAACGGCAAAGATCAAAACAGTGGTAGCCGACTTTGCCCCCTTCGCATCCTTACTGGCGAAGAACCGCTGATACATATTTGCATCCCCCATGATCAACAGGAACGGCGGCAGGCAAAAATTGATAATATCCATGGAGGAATAAACACCCCAAAAACTCATATGATCCGTCTTACCCATTGATTCGAAAGCTGCGGCCATGCCGGAGAAGCCACCTGCTTCAGTTAAAAAAATCGGAATTGCAATAAGAAATGATAAAATGATGATAATACCATTTGCCACATCTGTATAGGCCACACTCACAAGTCCGGCTAACATGGTATAGGCAATAATGAAAATGGCTGCAATGATGGTTCCTGTTTCAACGCTGATGAGGGAATAACCGCTGTCATCGGTTAAAACGGTATGTAAAACAGCACCGCCTGCATTGTATTGGTAACTGACAATGACCATATAAGCGATCACCAGGGCGATGACGGAAAGCATTCGTGCCCCGGGCCCAAACCGATCACCTAAAATTTCGGGGACGGTAAATTTTTCGAATGACCTGACTTTTCCCGCAATTTGGGTTAAAAGAATGATCCCCAATACACTCCCGATAGGAAGAATCAGGGCCGCCATTCCCGTATCATAAGTTTTGCCTGCATTCCCGAGGATTGATCCGGTCCCCATCCAGGTGGCAAGCATTGTTCCAACCAGAATCCACGGTGGTAATGAACGCCCTGCCACAGCAAAGTCAGATTGGGTTTTAATTTTGCGTGCTTTGTACATCCCAATACCGATCAAAGTGAACAAGTATAGGAGGATGACAGTTAAATGTATCATATTTCGCTTCTGTCTTGGTTAACTAGGAGCTCTAAAATTAATTTCTCCCCGTTCGATTTCCAAGCACAGCCATGTTTCGAAAACAATTAATTTCATTCGTAATGTCTTTTGGATTGATCTCCATTTTGTGGAGCCAATCCAATCAAAATGATTTAAACCAAAAAGGGAAATACGTGAACCGACTGGCTAATGAATCCAGCCCTTACCTGCTGCAGCACAAAGATAACCCCGTGGATTGGTATCCCTGGGGCGATGAAGCTTTTCAAAAAGCTGCGGAATTTGATAGGCCAATTTTCCTATCCATTGGATATTCTACCTGTCACTGGTGCCACGTGATGGAGCACGAATCATTCGAAGATGAGGAAGTGGCCAAACTGATGAATGAAAGTTTTATTTCCATCAAAGTGGATCGGGAAGAACTCCCGGAAATTGACCACGTATACATGTCCGTCTGTCAAGCTATGACCGGACGAGGCGGCTGGCCCCTCACTATCATCATGACCCCTCAAAAAGAACCGTTTTTTGCCGGGACCTATTTTCCCAAAAATGGCCGTTTCGGCCGTCCGGGAATGATGGAACTCCTCCCTTCAATTTCTGAGGCCTGGAAAAATCGGCGGTCTGAACTGGTTCAATCCGCAAATAAGATCAATGAATATTTACAAAATTCAAATAAAAAGGAATTGGGAAATACCTTAAATGAAACAATCTTAAAAGATACCTATACCCAATTCGGGAATCGTTATGATAAAATCCACGGCGGTTTTGGCAACCAACCCAAATTCCCTTCACCGCACAATTTGATTTATTTGCTACGGTACCATCATATGACGGGTGATAAAAATGCGCTGATGATGGTTGAAAAAACACTGCAGAAAATGCGCATGGGCGGCATCTTTGATCACGTGGGGTTTGGCTTCCATCGTTATTCCACCGATAAAGAATGGCTGGTGCCCCACTTTGAAAAAATGCTTTATGACCAAGCGATGCTCACCATGGCATATACGGAAGCATTCCAGGTCACGGGGAACCAGGAGTATAAAAATACGGCTAAGGAGATTTTGACCTATGTCCAGCGGGATATGACCGACTCCCAGGGCGGTTTTTATTCCGCCGAAGATGCGGATAGTGAAGGTGAAGAAGGATTATTTTATCTATGGACGGTGGATGAATTAAAATCCATATTGGGGGATGATGATGCTAAACTCATGCAAAGGGTATTTAATTTAGAACCAAATGGAAATTTTAAGGACGAAGCAACCGGCCAAAATACCGGCAGGAATATTTTCCATTTGAAAGCACCTATTTCAAATTCAAAAGAAGCAAAAAAAATATCCGCCATTCGAGAAAAGCTTTTCAAAGTGCGGGAAAAACGAATTCACCCGATAAAAGACGATAAAATTTTGACGGACTGGAACGGATTAATAATTGCCGCTTTTGCCAAGGCAGGCGTTGCCTTTCAATCAGATCGGTTAATTAGTGTAGGTGAAAAAAGTGCCCGGTTTATTTTAAAAAATCTTACCGATGAAAAGGGCCGGTTGAAAAAGCGGTATCGCAACGGCATATCCGGGCTGGACGCCCATTTGGATGATTATGCCTTTTTTGTGTGGGGATTACTGGAATTATACGAAGCCACTTTTGACATCCACTACCTCGAAAAAGCAATTCAATTGAGTGAAATAATGGTAGTAGAATTTTGGAATAAATCCAGCGGTGGTTTTTACCTGGGCAGCAATAAAGCAGAAAAATTGATTGTAAGATCCATGACCGGGTACGATGGGGCCATCCCATCTGGGAACTCTGTGGCGGCCATGAACCTGCTTAAATTGACGCGAATCACTGGGGAAGTGAAATGGGCAGAAATGGCGGATACAACGTTCAAGGTTTTTTCAAATGAAATGGAACGCGCTTCGATAGGGTTTACATTCATGCTCACGGCACATCTGTTCGAATCAGATCATCCAAAAGAAATTGTCGTTGTGGGGCCTGGAAACGATCCTGAAACACAAAAATCACTGGCCAGGATTAAATCGGAATACAATCCGAGCAAGGTACTCCTTTTTAAAAATATTGATAATAATAAGCGTAAACTTTCCCCTTTAGCCAAATGGACCGCTACCCAGCAAACGATTGATGATAAAACCACTTTTTATGTTTGTCGTGATTTTGCCTGCAAAATGCCTACAACAGATATAGAACAAGCTATTAAGTTCATCCATGAATAAACCATTATCCCGCCACTTGGGTGAATTGTTCGCTCACATCCAGGATTTAATGGATACAGCCACCCATTCGGTCATCAATCGTGTGGATGAAAAAAGTGGAAAGAAAAACAAGCTATTGAACTTTTTTTCTTCCGCCGGTGATGCGTACTTTAAAAAATATTCTGAGATCAAAAAACGTAAGAAATCCCCTCGAGATTCTTAAACAACCCCCACAATAAGAGAAATCATGAAACTGGAATTACACTGGAAAATTATTATTGGTCTTGTCCTCGGACTTATTTTTGGCATTTTGGCCGCATCCCAGGGATGGGGCGGTTTCACAAACGACTGGATAGCACCTTTCGGAAAAATATTTATCAGCCTTTTGAAACTCATTGCTGTTCCACTGGTTTTATCATCTTTGATTACCGGTGTTGCATCTTTATCCGATTTGAAAAAATTATCTGTAATCGGCGGCAAAACGATAACTATTTATGTTGTAACAACTGCCATTGCTGTGACCATTGGGCTTGTTTCAGTCAATATCCTGAAACCGGGGGATACTGTTCCGGAGGATATGAAAGTCAAACTTCAGGAAACCTACCAATCAGCCGCATCCGGGAAATTGGAAGCAGCTGACCAAGTGAAAGACCGCGGTGTCCTACAACCGGTAGTGGATATGGTCCCCAGTAATTTTTTCAATTCCGCCTCCAATAATCGAAATATGCTCCAGGTGGTTTTTGTGGCTATCATCGTGGGCATTGCCTTGATCCAGATTCCAAAAGATAAGGCCAAACCGGTGTTGGACTTTATGGAAGGCGTAAATGATCTGGTAATCAAACTGGTGGATAATATTATGCTCATGGCTCCTATTGGCGTCTTTGCCCTCATTGCGGACACAATCACAACCGTGGCGGGAGATAATCTTAATAATGTACTGGAGCTACTGAGCGCCCTAGGTTACTATATGCTGGCGGTCATTATTGGCCTCATTCTTCAGATGGTGATCACCTACACTTCCGTCCTCAAGATATTCTCAAATATGTCCCTCAAGAAATTTTATCAGGGAATTGCACCGGCGCAGTTATTGGCTTTTTCAACCAGTTCCAGTGGCGCCACATTGCCCGTCACTATGGAACGATGCGAAGATGAATTGGGTGTTTCAGAAGAAGTATCATCATTTGTCCTGCCATTAGGGGCTACCATAAATATGGATGGTACAGCGCTATACCAAGCGGTAGCAGCCGTTTTTATTGCCCAAACATTGGGTATGGATCTGACCATTGGCGCTCAATTAACAATCGTATTAACGGCAGTTCTCGCATCCATCGGAACCGCGGCTGTTCCCGGCGCCGGCATCATTATGCTGGTAATCATCCTGGAAGCTATTGGCGTTCCTAGTGCGGGTATCGCTCTTATTTTGGGTGTGGATCGGATTTTAGATATGATGCGGACGGTGACCAATGTAACCGGTGACGCCAGTGTGGCGGTGGCTGTGGCCTCTACGGAGGGTCAGATTTCGGAAAAATAAATATTTCGTGTATCCTTGAAAATCATCAAAAAATACCCGTAAACTCCGACAGCTTTTTAAGATTTCTTGCTTCAGTCTTTGAATTTCAGGATCTTCAATTAATAATCCTGGAGTTTACCTTTCGGAGCCAAAAAACAGGCCTTCCCCGCATGTTGCGGGGTAAAGGACGTTTGCTGGTGACGGAGGCCTCTACCGTGTTTCACGGATCCTTGAAATCGATTCTGAAGTAAGAAAACAAAAAACCCCGCCCATCTTCACTTCATTACGAAGGGCAAGATACGGGGTTTTTTTATTTGTCCAATGTTGATTGAATCTGGCTGATCCGCCAACGGGACCCTTTGACCTTTAAATGGACATGGTCATCGTTGTAGCTCCGTTCCAACACATCCACTCCTTCCTGGGCCAACGCCAATTCTTTTGATTCCCGGTAAGAAAACTGAAAATCCACAATTTGGAAATTTTCATCCATAATTTTAGCAATATTTTTTAAAAGTTTATCAATTCGCAAATTATTCAAAGCAGACACATAAATCCCGTCTGGGTATTTTCGTTTTAGAAAACCAAGTTGTTTCTCTGCCCTCTCCAAATCTATTTTATTCAGCACAATCAACATGGGGTGCCTTTCAGCTTCCAAGTCTTTTAACACATCAATAATTGTATTGAGGTGATCTTCCACTTGGTTAGAGGATGCATCCAAAACCAAAAGGATCAAATCTGCTTTTATGACTTCTTTTAAGGTACTCCTGAAACTGGCCACCAGGTGATGGGGCAATTTGCGCACAAAACCGACCGTATCGCTCAATAAGATTGTATGCGCAGAATCCAACTCAACTGAGCGGATGGTAGTATCCAAGGTGGCGAATAACTGGTCTTGGACGAAAACATCCGCGCCAGTGATGGCATTCATTAATGTGGATTTTCCAGCATTGGTATAGCCCATCAAAGCAACCCTAAACTGATTCTCGCGGCGTTTACTTTGGGTTTCTCTCTCTTTTTCTATCTTTTCTAGTTCACGCTTCAGTTTTGATATACGTGTACGGATGAGCCGGCGATCCACTTCGATCTGTGTTTCACCGGCGCCGGCCCGGGTACCGATTCCGCCCATTTGCCGTTCAAGGTGAGTCCATGCCCTTGTGAGTCTCGGCAGCATATATTCCAGTTGAGCCAGTTCCACTTGGGTCTTGGCTTCTTTGGTTTGCGCATGCTGTTTAAAAATATCCAGGATGAGAGCGCTGCGGTCTATAACTTTTATGTTTTTGGCAAGGTTACTGTAATTCTTAACTTGACCAGGGCTGAGTTCGTCATCAAATATTATAAGTGAAACATCCAATTCTTTCGCTTGTTTGATGATCTGTTCCGCTTTTCCCGTACCGATAAAAAAAGATGGATTGATCCGTGATAATTTTTGGGTGACATTCCCCACCACTTCCGCCCCGGCCGTGTCAGCTAAAAAATGTAATTCTTCCAGATGTTCATGGACTGTCTGCTCGTCCAACTCACCATGGATTACACCAATGAGAAGTGCTTTTTCTTTTTGTTTTATTTCCGGATTTTCAATCATGGTTTTGTTTTGATTGCATCGGGCCGAGGACGGCTCAAGTAGGATTCAATCATAAATAAAATAATTGCAACTATGAGAAATGTTCTCCATAATGCCTGCCCATGACGTTGGGTTAAAATCGTATCTCCAATATCCATTCCCGGGGTGATCCAAACTGTTTTATTTTGTCCCACAACTGAAATGATTTGATCTTGGTCAGCTCTCAAACTGGGTTTTTCAAACGGTGACAACTTGGAAGAAAATGCTGTATAAAAATCACTTCCGGAAAACACTTCATAAGAACCCAATTCATTAATCTGGTTTATAATTAACGCTTCCCGAGTATAATCAGGAACAACCAGGATTTTATTTCCAGATGGTGTCACTACAGACCATTTTTCATTAATGAGCTCTTTTTTGATTTTTATGTATTTTGATTCACCAACCTCAACCATGGATGTATTGATTTCATCCGTTGCAGATAAAATAAGTAATCGATGAATTAATGGAATCAATATTCCTTTCATGCCAAAATCATTCCACCGGAGATCCAGCGGTGAGGTAAAATAATAAACCTGGCTCCCGGAATGGGGAATCTCAATAAAAAACGGATCACCATTGTTCAAGGCCAAAACCACCCTATTATTGGCGCTATAATCAACCTTGTTATACCTGAATATCTGGGGAAGGGCCGATTCTAAATCTCTTAAATTCAATTCCTGCAAAATCGGATTGTCCCTGTCCCTCACTTCAACTGAAAAAAATGACTCACCCGTCAATTCAACTTTTTCCCTGAAAACCGGTAAATTCAAGTTGGACTTGGAAATTGATTTTATTCCTGCATAATTATCACCGGAAAACCATAAAATACTTCCCCCTCTTCGTAAAAAGCGTTTTACAGATTCAATCGCCGATGCCGATAATGCCTTCGGGTCCTGCAGAATCAGTACATCCGTTTCTCCTAAATAAATGCGTTCAATTTGATCCATGACTTTTAATTCTACATCCAGAAATCTTTCTTTCCCGCTGATGGATTCTAAAACAGTCCTTAACATAAATAATTCAGCCTGGGAATTAGCAATTACCTTGCAGGATATTTGTTCTGGAATGGTCAATTCAAATGTTTGTCGGTCATCTAATTGATAATCATCCCGTGGGATTTCCAGCTTCCCCCGGATGACGCCGCTTTTTCCAGGATAAACCTGGAAGAGAAAATCTTTACTCCGCAGCGGTTGAAAATGGGACACGATCTGACCTACCCTTTCCTCATTTAAATATAATTCCACCGGAATATTTCGTTTTTCGACTGGACCCATATTTTCAATTTTTGTATTCAACTTCAATAAATGATTCGGAAGTTTAATTTGGCTGACAGCGGATATATCGGTGATTGATACATTATCTTTTAATTCCTCTCGGCCGATACAATAAAATCTCCATCCATCGAATTCAGAATTAAAATTAGATGGTGGGACACTGGGAAAATCACTCAATATAAAGCATTCCCGATTGATTGCATTGCTTCCAACCGACTTTAACACAGAATCCACTACTGACCAGATTTTGTCCCGCCCAACTTCCTGCTGGATATTCCAATCGGTTGTGTTGATTGTCATACCCTTTTCCAGGATTCCCTCAAATAATTGTTGGACAGGTGTTGTTTGGTAAACATAAAGATTCACTAAACCGTCAAAACTAGAAATAATTTTCGGCAAATCAGCCTTTACCCGGTCAAGAAAAGAAATACGGTTTTCCGTTACCGCCATACTGGCCGAATTATCAATCACGACCACAACGGTGGATTCTTTTTCACTTGGAACCCAGGCCGACTCATGGATTTGGATTGGACCTGAAACCATCAAAACCAAAGCCGAAATGATACCCATCCGGAGAGCAATTAAAATCCATTGTCTAATTTTTATTTTTCGGATTGTTTCATGCTCCAACTCTTGGATATGACGAATGGAAGAAAAATCAAGAGTTTTTGTATTTCGCAAACTGATTAAATGAATTATCAGGGGCAGAGATACGGCAGCCAATCCCCACAATACAGACGGATATAAAAAGGACATCAGATCGGTGTAGAGAGCATCATCATAATTGCACCGGATCCAAGGGGAATTTTAAAATTGTCATCCAATGGAATCGGAACCAATTCCATAACCATTGCCGTAATCGCACCCCCCAAGGAAACCGTAAGGGGCAAGGCGGGGTAATTAAAGGCAATAATAACACAGATAATTAATCCCCCAAAAAATCCTTCCCAGGTTTTATCCCAGACCTGGTGTTTTCCAAACCGCTGGCCGATTAAACCGGCAGCCGTATCACCGAGATTCATATAAATAAGGGCAATTACAGCAACCGGCTTAGAGAATAATATAATGGCCACAACTGCCCCAATCATCACCCAGGTTGCACCTGTAAATTGACCGTCCAATTCATGGCTTCTCATCATTGATTTAAATACATTGGTAAATAAAGATCGAATCCAACCCACCCTATGCCGTAGCACATCAACAATAATAAAAATAACCGTAAAAACAGATAGTATTCTTACAAACTGCCATTTCTCAGGGAAAAAATAAATATAAGCCAAGGGGATAATAAGATTAAAAAGGTGAATCAGCTTTCGCAGTATTTCATTAACGGAAATCATTTGTCATTCGAAAGTTTGTCAAAAATATCTTGAAGATCCAAAATGCTTACTACCAAATCAACTTTTGTTGTTTGGTCTAAAACAGTTCCCGGGGCGATAGATTGATCCAATACCGTGTAGGGTACTAAATCCTCATTTTGCTTATACGAAATTTTTCCCACTTTTAACCGCGCCCTGGTTAATTCTTCTTTTGCTTTTTTCATGCTCAAGCCAAACAATTGTGGTACTTGAAAAAAGTCTGGAGGTAAGCCTTTGCTGACTGTGATTTGAAGACCAAGACCCTTTTTGATGTGGTCCCCGGTTTTTGGGAATTGCCAAGCCACCGTACCTTTTGGATAATCCGGATTGAATTCAGTATAAACAGTGTCTATTCTCAAACCCAATTGCTGAAGGGAAATTTCAGCGCTTCTCCGGGATTGACCCACTAAACTGGGAACTAAGATCATTTTTTCCGGCCTGGCGATTTTCAAACGGATGGTCCGCCCAGGCTTTACATGCTCTCCCGGCAATGGATACTGGTTAACCACGGTTTGAGGATCGACTTTGGAGGAATAAACCGTGTCATAAACGACACCTTTAAATCCTTCCACATTCAATTCTTTTTGGGCGCGGGCCAGTGGCTTCCCAGTAACATCCATAACGATAATACTTTCATTTTGTCGAACATAGGACGGCATAATAAACCAATCAAAAATGAGAGTAAATCCCAAAACGACTATCCCCAGGGTGATAAAAAAGTTTATAAATTTATTGATCATTTTTTACGTAGCCGTGCTGCAAACATACCATCAACCCGATCACGGGGTGGGAATGTCTCCAGGCAATCCTGCTGATTCAGCCAATTATTTGGTATAAAGTTTTTTCCCGATTCAAGAGAGAAATTATCGTTTAATTTAAGGAACGACTCAACCACATTCCAATTCTCTTCGGCCTCAATAGAACAGGTGGCATAAACCAATATTCCATCTTGTTTTAAGAATTGCGCCATGTGATTTAATATCGCGGATTGAATTTCTACCAATGATTTGATATCATCTTCTTCCCTTCGCCAGCGGATATCGGTTCGCCTGCCAATTACACCCGTACCTGTGCAGGGTGCATCAACCAAAATTCGATCAGCAATTGGAAAGTCATCTTTACTGGCATCTTTACAATCCCATTGAATTATCAATTTTAATGCTTTAGTACTTTCATTGCCTAACTCGATTCGTTTTTGGCTGATATCTGAAGAATAAACCTGACCATCACCTTTCATTTTTTCTACGATATATCCTGATTTTGTTCCCGGTGCAGCACAAACGTCCAAAATATTTTCACCGGGATGTGGATCCAACAGTTCAACCACAGCGCCCGAAGCGCAATCCTGTGCATGAATCAAACCCGTTTTAAACTGATTGTTATTCAATACTTTAACCATCCCTGTTTTGACGCGGAAAAATCTATCTGATTCGGGGCTGGGAACCAGCTCAATTCCTTCTTTCTCCAATTGATTAACAATAGCCAACCTTGATCCCTTATCACCATTCAATCGAATATCGTTTGGTGAGGGTTTGTTAAAATACTCGCAAAGTTGGTTAGCCTTGGTTTCACCAAACTGCTTGTTCCATTTTTGAAATAGCCATTTGGGATAAGAATACCATGCATTTAATGATTGATCCTCGAATCTTTCAGTTGGATTAATTTTTTCAGTCTTTCTCAACACGGCATTCACCAATCCACCAAATTGTACCCCTATTTCAGATTTGGCTAATTCAACCCATGAATGGACAACAGCATGTTGGGGAATAGATTTATCCATTAGGGCTTCAAAGTATCCAAGCCGCAGGATATTATGAACGGAAGGATGGAGTTTATTGATCGGTTTATCCAAGTATAAAGAAATCCAATAATCCAGGCGGCCCTGCCACCGAACCACCTCATTTGTCAATACCAGAGTGCGGGATAGATCATTGCGTGAAAGACTGTGTTTCTTAAAATATTGATCTCGAAAGAATTTTAATCGAATGTTATAACGATAAAAGCCTTGAATGACTTGAAAAGCATGAAAACGTGCATCACGCATTATTCACCAATTGAATCACCGGTCACTATATGCATCCCGCGCAGACACTCAGCCATGGTCATTCTTCGTTTGCCTTCCAGTTGAACTTCCAATAATTCCAACTGTCCTGCCCCGCAATTCACAGCCATTCTATTTTTATCCAATAATGAAATAGAACCAGTAGTCCCTGCCCTTTCAAATGATAGGGAGGTATTAAATATTTTTACTCTTTTTCCCTTCAATAAGGTATAAGCGCCAGGGGAAGGGGAAAAAGCCCGCACTTTATTGTGGTTTTTTTCTGCTGATTCACTCCAATCAATCTTGCACATTTCCTGGGTAATCTTTGGGGCTCCTGTAGCAAGTTTGTCATTTTGGGGAGTTGGTTGGATTAATCCTTCATCTAATTGATCCAATGTTTTTAAAACCAAATTCGCTCCCGCATCGGCTATTTTTTCCGAAAGCGTTCCAAAATTATCTTTTGGTGAAATTGAAATTTTTTTCTGGAGTAATATTGCGCCAGTATCTATTTCAGCTTCAATTAGAAATGTGGTTATACCTGTCTCATTATCGCCATTCAACAATGCATGTTGGATCGGTGCAGCTCCCCTGTACTTGGGTAATAATGAAGTATGAAGGTTTACAGCACCCATCCTGGGGATTTCCAGAAGGGATTTGGGTAAAATACGAAAGGCAACCACAACAAATATATCGGGATTATACGATTTTAATTTTGCTCGGAATGATTCATCTTTCAATGAGTGCACAGGAATAAAATTCAAACCCAATTCATGTGCCAATTTACCTACGGCTGTATGTTGAAAAGACCTCCCCCGCCCTATTTCTTTGGGCCCATTACTCACTACGCCTAAAAGATCGTGACGGGAGTCGTGGACGACATGCAATACCGGGTTGGCAATTGCGGGGTTACCCATGAATATAACTTTCACCGGTTGGCCCTTTTGAAATAATTCAAGAAATGGGATAAAAAGTTAAAGAACAAATTCCTTTCGGAATTTTGATTTTGAAACCGCTTTTTTTTCAATGGTTTTTAATTCTTTTTTCACAGTCATTTTTGCTGTTTGGGAAACCCGATCAACAATAAAAACGCCATTGAGGTGGTCAACTTCATGCTGGATGGCACGGGCAAGGTGTCCGCTAAATTTTTCCACATGGTCTTCCCCATTTTCATCTTGGTATTTGAGCGTAATAAATTCCGGGCGCTTTACATCTAACCGTACATCCGGAATGGAAAGGCACCCCTCTTCAAACCAGGATTCGCCGTGACTTTCCTGGATTTGGCTATTAATAAAAACATAAATATTTTCAGCTTCCTCTTCAATATCAGTTATGTCGATTATAAAAAGATTTAGGTCAACACCAACTTGGTTAGCCGCTAACCCAATCCCACTTTCCTCATACATGGTATCAAACATATCATCAATGAGCTTCGTAAGTTTTGAAAAATCTTTTACCGACTGACAGACTTTACGGAGAATCGGGTCTCCGTAATGGACGATTTCCCTCAAGGCCATTAATTTTGTGCCTCAATAGCTTCAGTTTCGGTATCATCCACTTTATCGGTTAAACCGGCAATTGCTGATCGGTTTACAGTCATACTAGTGTTTTTTTCTATTTTCAGAATAACAGTTTTTTTCTCTTTGCCCTTGAAACCGCCTATTGTTCCATGGATGCCGCCGATAGTTACTACTCGGTCGCCTTTTTTTAACTCATCCAACATCTTCTTTTTTTCCTTCTGCCGTTTCGCCTGTGGACGAATCATCAGGAAATACATAATAGCCAAAATGAGGACGAAAGGCAAGTAGGCCATAAATCCGCCTCCTTGAGCACCTAGGCCGCCTGCAAATAAATGTATGAAATTCAATGTTTACTCCAGTTTTTGAGCGGGGAAATTACCGAGGAAATTGCAATTAATTATAGGGATTAAACGGACTTTTTCAGACAGATTTCAAAGGTTGTCCCTTCACCAATTCCACTGTGAAGTACCTTAATTTCGCCCCCGTGAATTTCATTAATAATCCGGTTTACTAACGAAAGACCGAGTCCCCATCCCCGTGCTTTGGTACTGAACCCCGGGCGAAATATATTTTTCCAATCTTTTCTGGGGATACCTGAACCATTGTCCTGAATATGAATCAAACCAAACTTGTCATCAGAAGAAATGGAAATATTGATCTTACCCGAATTGCTTTTTATTGAATCAATCCCATTTCGGATCACATTTTCAATCGCCCAGCCCAATAAAGTCCTATTCCCTTCAATATAAATATCTTCAGAAGAAGAAACATTTAACTCTATTTCCTTACCCAAAGATGGCATCCGTTTTTTGAGATAAATAGTTTGCCGATCAACTAAATCCTTAAGGGAAATATTTTTCAGCACTGATTCCGAACCCATTTTGCTGAAACGGTTACCAATCTGGTTTAAGCGGTTCAAATCCGATTCCATTTCTTTTACGACTGCTTGGGATTCCTCCGGATGCATTTTTAATCGGTCAACCCAACCCATAAGGGCAGAAACAGGGGTCCCCAATTGATGAGCTGTTTCCCTGGCCATACCGACCCAAATATTACGTTTTTCACTTTTACGAATGGAATTGAAACTCATAAATCCCAGCAAAATAAAAAGGGTCACTACCCCAATTTCAAAGAAAGGCAACCATTGAAGTTTCCGAATGAGATCTGAATCACCATAATGTAAAAAGCCAAGGGGGATCGCTTTCCCGGATGCAGGATCGTTAAACGTAATTGGAATAGGATCGTTTTGCCTATCCATTGAATTCATCGGTTTAATCAATTGGTTTACTTCTAGAGCATCCCCAATATTCCGGGAATAAATTGGTTGATTTTTAGCATCGGAATAAATGATTGGGAATTGAACCTTTTTAATGATCTCGTCAAATACAAAACTCAAATTGGCATCAGAATCTTCATTCACTGTTTTGGCGATAATTTCTGAATAAAGATTGACAATCTCTCTGTTTTCATTCCTAAGTTGATTTACAATCGAATTCGAATAGGCTAATAAGCCAATGATCAAAACTAAACCGGCAAAAAAAAGTCCGAGTTTAATATTACCGCTGTTACGATAATTATTCATGAATGCTTCCGTTTGAAATAACCAATTCCGATCAATCCCAGTGCTAACCCAAATGATGCGAAGGAAATTATAATCCCTTTGTTAAAAGATGATTTATCATAAATAAATTCGATTGTATGTCCTCCGGCAGGAACCTCCACACCACGCAAAATACCATTCACTTTATAGGTTTTAACCTCAATACCATCAATGATCGCCTTCCACCGAAGTGGATAAAACACTTCACTTAATACTAAAAATTGATGCCCGGTAGATTCAGTCATAATTACTGTTCGATTGGCCCCTTTCTCAAATTTCGTTACTGACCCCTGGGTATCGGCGGAAAATTTTATTGGTTCATTCACATAAGCCATTTCTGAGGGATTAAATCCGGGTTGAACAATTTTACTCCAAACAGCATCATCAGTAACCGTTTCTGTTCCGCCCACAAACCATGCTCGTGGTAATGGATTGGATACTTCAAGAATTTCTACAGGTATATTTCCCCTGGATGATTTAATCTCCCCTGCTTTCACCGTTTTAAGTTCAGGGTGATTGATCTTTTGGGGATTGACCAGGTATTTTACATTTAACATTCTTAAAATAGGTATAGCTGCTGCATTTCCCGTTTTGGAAAGAAACATATTATAATCTTTTAGTTTGGCTGGATGATATCCTCCTACAGATTCCAAACCGAAAGCAGCAAATCTACTCTCTCCAAACAATCCACCGATTGGATATATTCTGAATTCACTTTCATCTTTTTTCAAAAACCGGATGATTTCATCCTCCTGGAAAAAACGATTAACAGCACGTTTAGCCATCAATTGGGAACCCCGTCCGCTACCGCGGGAAGGCTGAATGATTTTATGGTTGACAATGCCGATATCAATTACTGCAAGGGTAACCACAGATGCCAGTACCATTGTTTGAGATATTTTTCGGTTGACCCATAACCACACAATAGTCATCAATGCACCTGAAAAAAGAATCATTATCCAGGCATCATTTAGCCATAGATCCCAGCGTATGTTAATTAGTGCTTGGGCCGCCCGAGGGTCTTGAATCATGGGTGGAGTAAAACTGCCTCGCACTGCTGATTCAATTGTGGACCCACCCAAAACCATAGCAATAAAAAATAAACCAATTGCTCCGGCAATAACCCAAAACCATTTTGGAATTGTACTTTCTTTTAACTTGACTAATTCATCTAATCCAAAAGCGGCTAATACTGCTATATTAAATTGAAGTAGGATGAGAATCATGTGAGGAACACGGAACTTGTTAAAATAGGGAAAAATGTTAAAGAATAAGTCATAGACCAAACTGAAGTGTTTCCCAAATGAAATGAAAAGGGCAAATCCTGATGTAACTACAAAAAACTGGTGAATCAATTCCCACTTACGGCAAAGGCCGATCACGGCCAACAGTAAAATAATTATTCCCATATAATTCGGAAAATCCGTGAAGGGCATGTATCCCCAGTAAGGCTGGCCTCCAAACCCAAAAGCCGAAGGGATAAAAAATGTCAGCATTTCTTTCGGATGGAAAGACCATCCTGTGGCATAATTATAGTCAGCGCCGCCCCCCGTTGAGCCTCCCCGGACTGAAAAGGGTGTGTATTCCATGGCTGGCAGATAAATCAATAAGGACAGGCCGATCCCGATAATACACGCGGCTGCAAATAATCCCAGCCCTTTTCCTATGGATGGTCGTTTATCTGAATTGCGCAATCTATCCACTAATTGAATAAAACTATAGGCGCCAATGAGCAGCCAAGTGTAGTAGGCAATCTGGGCATGGGCTCTTTGCAGTTGAAACCCGAGTAGGATTGCCAGCCATCCGGAATTCCACAAGTTGGGATTTTGCCACAATCGTACAGTGAGCCACAGAATCCAGGGGATATATGCTGCCGTCATCATTTGACTGCCGTGGCCAAACACAACCATTGTGACCATGTAGGGCGTTATCATGAAAGCAGCGGCACCCAATCCTGAAGCCCATTCTGAACATTTAAAATGCCTTAACAGCAGGAATCCCCCAATCCCAGCAAACAGTAAATGGAACAATTGGATAATCATCCCCGGCAGGAAAAACAATTTAAACAAATATTCAGGAAAATAGAGTTTCGATATATTCGTGAATGCTTCGGCCGTGGGCATACCGCTGAAAACCCATGGCTGCCACTGGGGGAGTTCACCCGATTTTTCAGATAAATCATTGAGTGCGATGCCAATAGCTTTGGGACTAAGGCTATCCGGCGAGCCGAATGTTTTTCCACCAAAAATCACCGGTTCAAATAAAACTGCAATAACTACCAGCATCCCACCGGCAGCAATAATGGTTGGGTGTTTCCAGTCTATTTTCATTTTTTAATTAATGTTCCTTTTAAAATTCCTAGTCCTTTTAAAAAATCCAAATCTTCTTTTTCAATTTTTAGCTGCCACATGATTAACCCGAAACTCCCTACTGAAAAAATTCCGGCGGAAAATAATGTACCCAATGTATGAAGGGGCATAATGAGATCTTTGATAAAAAGAAGTCCTCCGAAAACCAGAATTCCTGCAATTATCGGCTTTATCACTTTCCGGTCGAAGAAGTTCATTTTCAATATAATACCCACCTCAATTGTCCGTGCAAATCCCACTATTGTTAAGGAAGTTAATGTGGCTATGGCTGCACCAATAATACCGTACTTAGGAATCAGGAATATATTTAATCCAAAATTCAGTACAAATGCGCCAATGGTATTCCACAATACTAATTTTGTATAACCGGACATACTCAAGGTTGGACCCGCTGCACCAAGCAGCGCTTGAATAAATGTCGCTCCTGTTAAAAGGACTAATATTTTTGCACTGGGCAAATACTCCGGACCAAATAATAATAAAACTTTTCCAGGGAAAATAATAAAAACGGCTGAAATTGGAATGGCACTGATCAACAGCCATCTGCTTACCAACTTGTATGTGTCAGCCAATTTTCCCCTTTCACCCTCAGCATGAAATTGGGATGCCATGGGCGTATAAATGCTGATGAATGACAAAAGCAACGCCTGAAGCAAACCGGCAGTTCGAGCAGCAGGATGATATAATCCAACGGTAGTTGCATCGGTGAAATAACCTAACATGAGAATATCCATCCAATGCATAAATGTCTGAAGAATTGTTACAAACATGAGTGGATAGGAAAATTTTAATAATGATGAATCAAATTTTGCTTTTATGATTTGATTGTTGGATACACCGGAAACTCTTTTCAATACAACCACCATTACAATAAATCCGCCAATTCCGGTAACCAGCATTGGCACCATAATTGCGGATTCTGTTGAAATAAACCAGAAACAAATCAACATACTGCCCAAAAGAAGGGTTGGATTTAAAAATTGGGTCACCAATGTTTTATATTTGAGGCGTTTAAATCCTTGGGTGGCAAATGCAGATACAAGGGTCAACCCATTAAAAGGGATTGCAATGGCAAAAATAATAATGACGGATGTTAATAGGGTTGGTTCATTGAGAATTTGATCCGCAATAATTCCGGATGAAAGGATTAATCCAACCATGATCACCAGTGAAAATATGGTTGTCATTTTTAACGCCGATGCGATCACCTTTTGAATTTTCTTTGAATCTGTTTCGGGATTTAAACGACTTACAAAGCGCATAACACCCGTTTCCAATCCCATCTTTCCCAACACTTCCGAAATCAGCATAATTGAATTTGCTAAGGAATAGATACCGAGAAATTCAGCCCCTACCCAACGCGCTAACAAAGCAGTATATAGATACCGATTTACATTTCCATAAACCAAACCGGAAAATGTAATGGTGGATTCTTTGGCAATTTTTTGAGCAATATTCATTTTTTTAATTTTGTTATAAAACCCTTATAAAAACCACCCCATGTCCAAAATATTGCCAAAATACCATGTTTTTTCTGCAACCAATCCTTTATTGCAATACCATTTAAGTAAATAAAAGCAAATAAAAGAAATTTTCTTTTCCGATGCTTGCGAAAAAAATATACTGTGTTATGAGAACGATAGAACATCCCCTTATCCGGATCTCTTTGACGAAGCCCTCCCGTTGGAATTCGAAGGTGCTCAATTTCTGGCTCTGGATAATAATATACTTTACCGCCACTTTTTGTCACAGCATATCCAAAATCTCCATCTTCCATAACTGCAGTACCAATAAAGTTTGTATCAAAACCACCCGCTTGAAAATATAGCTTTTTACTCACTGCAAAATTCCCGCCAGGCACCCATTCACATTCACCTAAGTTGTCAGTATCAAAATTTTTTAGTGTTTTGCCGTACCATGTAATCCAACCACCAACAATATTTTTTCCTTCTTTAAATATACTTGAATCTTTTTCAATCACTCTCCCCCCAATTAATACTGCAGACCCTAATGATTGAAATAATTCCCTGTAGTTTGCCACCAGACTCTCATCAGGGATACTATCATCATCAATAAATATTAATATTTCACCTTGTGCTTCATTTGCACCAATATTTCGCGCGTTGGGTAATCCAATTTCATCAATAGTTAAATACCTATAATCAAAATTCTGACTTTTGAAGTTGTTTAACTTTCCTTCAAATTTATTTGTTTGATCAACAATTATGACTTCGAAACCCGAACTAGTTTGTTTACAGAAATGTTCAAGTGTATTAATGACAATATTCTGCCTATTATAAGTGGGAATAATAACTGAAATTCGCTTTGGTTTCTTCAAAACGAAAGGCTACTTTTCCGAGTAAAAAAAATATTAGTAAGAACGTTCATCTTAAATCCTAATGCCAAATTTTCTCTGGAATTTCTTCCATTGTGGTTCAATTATATCAACCAGTCTAGTAGGTAATAATGTCGCAAATAGGAAAATCCATCTATGTAATAATAATGGCCAAGAATAAAGTGATTTTAGAAACAAATATCTGGATTGATTAAATTTTCTTTCTTTATACAATCGCCTTCCTTGATTGAAATAATATTGCGAATTAGCTTTCCTTTCTGATATAAATGTGTGTTTTTGTTTATTTTGTATAATATTATTAAGCTTATATAAGGGTTCCATTTCTCCTCTTGCTCTAGAAAGGGCGCATTCTATAGCAATTTCTGCATACATTTCTTGTTCATGCTTATTAAAAATAGAAATGCTCTTTCTCTCTATCCGACGCTTATATAAAATATCCGGCAAATTAGAAATCTCATATTTATCTGAGATTCTAAGCCATAAGTCATAGTCTTGAGCTTTCACAAATTCATCACGATAATTCCCAACATCTTTTATACATTGTTTTTTAAACATAACGGTACCATGACAAAACTGATTTTGATATATTAGTGTATCTCTTAATACACTCGATTGAGTTGGGAAAATAACTTCAGTTGCATTATCACCCTTAATGGTTTCCTCAAGATAACAAGTTCCAAGCAGTCCTACACTTTTATTATTATCTAAGAAGAAGACTTGTTTTGATAGTCTATTAGGAAAAGAGTAATCACCTGCATCTGAACGTGCAATATATTTCCCCCTGGAGATTTCTATCCCATAATTAAGAGATTTAGTTAAACCTTCCCAAGGTCGATTGATAACTATTAAGCGAGGGTCTATATATTTTCTTGCTAGAATTTCTATTGATGGATCACTACCATCAATAATTACAATAAATTCAAATTCTGTGAATGATTGATTTAAAATACTTGAAAAAGTTTGTTCTAATAATGGTTCTTTCCTATTAACTGATAAAATAACTGATACAATTGGTCTCATATGGTATAATCAATTAGTCACTGCGCCATTACTTTTTCTCAAAAACCATGAAATTATTTGAAAGCCAATCAACAACTCTTTCTTCCTGTAGCTTTTTTCGTATATTTACTGATAATGACTGATCATAGTTAAAATTCTGTTTTTTAAATAGATTAATCCAAAAGTCATAGGGTTGTTCATTAATATGGCCTACTCCACCCTGTCCTGTTGGAGCTGCGGTAAACAGGACTTTATTACTGTATTTAGTACAGTTAATAACAAGTTGATTGGAATATTTTGTATGAATATGTTCAGCTACTTCAAAACAAATGACTAAATCAAATCTTTGGTTTAATATTATGGGCTTAGTTACATCAGCATAAAAAATTAGAAAATCTTTTGATGCCATTTGAATAGCATCTTTACTAAAATCACAACCCGTAACTGTTTTCCCATTTTTAAATAATTCGTTTATATATAAACCCATCCCACATCCAATATCAAAAACTGTCTGAAAATCAAAAAATAAATTAATGATACTGGCGACTTCGCTAACTGTATTATCTTTAAGTTGGTTAGCATGATCAAAAAAATATTTATCATATACTTTTTCCATAAAGAAATGAGAAATAATTGGTATTCTCGCTTTTATTATGGGATTGAGAATGATTTGAAAGCGATTATAAGTTTTTCTTTTCATCTATTTGTTTACACAAATTAATTCTTCTTGTTTTATGTATTTATTTAAATACCATTTTATTAATTGGGGTGGATTTCCTTTAATACTTGGAAGAATATCAGAATCTCCACATAGTCCATTGGGATACATGCATGTTTTAGCATCAATTTCATTTAAAATATATTGAGGCATACTTTCCCAGATTTTATCAAAACTATTTTCACGTAAATTCCCAAGGATTCGATCTGGAGATAATTTAAAATTACACGGATAAATATTCCCTTCAGGATCAACATGCACAATTTGTCTTCCTGCATAACAAGGCATTACTCTTCGATTAATAATTGAGTCATAAAGGAAAGAACTAGATACATAATGGGGTAAAAACATCAAGTTATATAGAAATCCTTTATTTTTGTACACCTTTTCAACATGCTTTAACAACACTTTTTCCATACCAGGTTTCCAGAACAATAAATCTTCATCACTTACCTGAAATCTTTGGTTCATTACGGTCCAACATATATATGCATAAGTACCATTTTGTTCAGCAAAATTTTGCACCCAGTCAAAATATTCGACATTGTCCTTACAAAAGGTAAAACTAAATGCAACTGGTACTATGTCTTTTATTCTATCATACGTTTCAAGAACTTTCTCATAATTATTTGGAATTCCACGTGTTTTGTCATGAATCTCTTTAGGACCATTGAGACTTAAACCCACAAGGTCAATTCTTAAATCCGGATTCTTATTTTTTATTTCGCATAACATCCTTTTGGTCCGATCAGGATTGATTCCATTAGTTGTTAGGTTTAAACCAGCACTTGGAATATTCTTATGTAAGACTGTAACCAATTCAGGCAAATCATTTCTGAGTGTTGGCTCTCCACCACTTAAAGTTATATAAGATGTTTTCGAAAAATATTTGGATTTACTAAAATTATTGATTTCTTCAACTGTTAAATCATTTGATTCATCCATTTTCCAAATAGAACAAGTAGTACATTGTGAATTACACCTCCAAGTTGTTGTAAACCTAAGTCCGCTAATAATATTTCTATTATTCAATTTATGCCTGATCCATTTCTTATACTGATTTATTGCCATTTTTTTACTCCTTTGATCTAATTATTAAAACGAATATCATTAATGATTCATTTAAATAACATTCTTATAATTTTTTACTTCGAAAGTGATCCTAAATAACTTAATCCCTACTTGAAAATAATTTAATTACAGGAATAGTAAAAAATTCTAATATACTTACCAACATGGCCAACGGGAGTGAAAATGGAATTTGATAGGGTTTAATATGCTTCGCCACCAATTTCATTTTCCCCATATGTTTTCTTTTCCATTTAGCAATGGAAAACTGCCCTCCCATAGAAACTGAAACTTTATGCCATACTTTTGACTCTGAAATAAAAATAATTCTCCCTCCCTCTTGTTTAAATCGCAAGGATAAATCCACATCCTCTGCATACATCGGGAAGGATTCGTCGAACATCCCGATGGAGTCAAAATCATTAGAACGCATAGCTACACAGCAGCCCGTTCCATAGTCTATTTCCCTATTCACAGAAAATTCAGCGGAATCTTTTTCCCTGATTCCAATATGCCAAATCAATCCCATCCATAAATTTACCTTCCCCCCTGCAAACCAAATGGTATCCGGTTTATTCGCATAATATATTTTGGGCGCAGTTTGTTTTGCATTAGTATTTGATTCTAAAGCAGTAATTAATGGCTCTACAAAATGGGGGTCAACAAATGTATCATTGTTTAGAAAAATTGAGTAATCTGCTTTTTCTTTAACCAACTTGAATCCAGCGTTATTTCCCCCTGCAAAGCCGATATTTTCGGGCAATTTAATAATATTAACATCCGGATAATTTTCTTTGATTGAAATAACAGAATCATCTGTTGAACCATTATCAATCACAACCACTTTAGCGTTTGAATAAGAAATATTTTTTAGTGACTTAAGACAATCTAGAGTCAAATCTTTCCCATTCCAATTCAGGACAAATATATTTACTGAATCAGCCATTATGATTGGGCCAACTCCAATACAACTTTTGCAAAATTTTCCCAGGAAAACCGTTTCTTGTATTCAGCAATAAATGGCGGATATTGATCCATATCAGATTTGAAATATTGCATAACACCTTTTGCTATACTGGCCGAATCTGGTTCACAAACAAACCCGGTTTTACCTACTTCTACTATTTCAGGCAACCCCCCCACATTGGATACTACAACCGGTTTGTTAAAATGATAAGCAATGGGGACCACCCCGCTTTGAGTTGCGGATTTATAGGGCAGAACAATCAAATCAGAAGCACAAAAATATTGGTTCACTTTCTCATTGGGAACAAACTCGAATCTGAATTCAACCACGTCTGAAACGCCATTTTTCTCGGCCAATTGAATATATTCATTTTCATCTCCATAGCATTCCCCAACGACCAATATTTTGAAATTATCGAGCTTTCCCTTAAGGTATTTGGCCGATTCGATCAGGATATCGAGTCCCTTATAATCCCGGATCAATCCAAAATTGAGGATGATTTTTTCTGATGAAACGCCCACCTGTTCCCTGGCAGTTTTTTGGTCCAGGCATTCACCGAATATGTCGTAAATGGGATGAGGCGTCTTTCGATATTTTGGATTTGGTTCAATTTTTTTCAGGTCCTTCTCAACCGTTTTTGACATAACGATAAACCCGTCACAATAACTGAAAAACTTTGCTGTCATAAATGAATCGGTAGTTCGAGGTTCATGAGGATTAATATTGTTACAATTAACGATAATTTGGGCACCGCAGTTTTTCTTTATCCTTTTGGTAATGGATGAAAAAGCGGGGGCAAAAAAGGGCATCCAATATTGGAAAATAACCATATCTGGAGAAATGGCGTTTATATACTTCGCTGTCCTTTTCCATGAAAAAGGATTAACCGAATTAATTAATGGTTCTGCATTTTCTCCTTTAAAATCAAAAAATTGGGTCTTTCCCGGGAAAAGATATTTAGGATATTGGAGTGAGAAAGAAACTCGATATACATCATGATTTTTGGAAAGTACTTTTGCCAAGGAATGGTTAAACATGGATATACCACCCCGATAGGGTGGAAACGGCCCGACAAGAACGATCTTCATGTCTGAATAGTTAATTTGCTATGATCTGAGAATCCCCTTTACCCGGGATTCCTTATCCTGATTTGTATTGGCAATCATTTCCCCCACCAATCCAATAGAAAAGAATTGAATCCCGATAACAATGATGAGCACACCCAGCATGAGCAATGCCATATGTTTCGCAAAGGGTTCACCTAAAAAATATTTCAGATAAAGAACATAACAGTCTATTCCCAAGCCAATTAAAAAAGTAAATAGCCCGATTTGCCCGAAGAAGTAAAGAGGACTTTGTGTGTATTTTGACAAAAATAATATTGAGATCAAATCGAAGAATCCATGGAATAACCTTGAACCACCATACTTAGTAACACCATGAATTCGCGGCCTATGGTTTACGATCAATTCTGCCATCTTAAATTTTTTCTGTCCTGCGAGGGCAGGGATATAACGATGCCTGCCACCATAAATTTCTAAAGTTTTAATGACAGCCCTACGGTAAATTTTTAATCCACAGTTAAAGTCGTGGATTTTAACCCCGGTGAATAATCGCGTAACCAAATTAAAGAATTTGGATGGTACTTTTTTTGACAAAGGATCCCTGCGATTTTTCTTCCACCCTGAGACTAAGTCGTATCCTTCTTCCAATTTCTCAATCAAATTAGGTATTTCCGCCGGATCATCCTGTAAATCCGCGTCCATGGTTACAATATAATTCCCTTCAGCATATTTAAATCCTTCGGCCAAGGCAGCCGATTTTCCGTAATTACGGTGGAACTGAATTAGGTTTATGTGGTTGTCTTTTTCACTCATTTCCTTTACAAAGTCGACTGATCCATCAGTAGATCCATCATCAATAAACAGAATCTCATAGGATTCAAATGGTGTAAGAACTCGTGTTAATTCTCGATGAAGTTCCTGCAAGGAACCCACTTCATTATAAACTGGAATAACGACTGATATATTCATGAATTCACCTTAACCGGGGGGATGGTTTCGGGAATTTTTCGAATTAGATGAGGATATTGTACATCATATTCCCGGTTCATCATTACCAGTTTAATTATTTGTTTTTCAGCTTCCATATTAAAGGTCACATGTTCAACAAGGGGACCATGTTCTGTTTGGTTGGAGCGAAATTGAATCCCACCGGAAGTTTGTTCTGATTGACTTTTTATATTTTCCGGATCACTAAAAACTTTTGGGATTTCACCCCAAAGAAACGTCCGCATATCATGGGGTTGAATCATTTCAAAAAATGGCAGAGAAATAAGAATCGAAGCTCGATCATATCGCCTGTTATGAAGCATATCCCAAGCATCAATATTTTCATCTCCTAAAATGAGGAATAAGGTTTTCCTGCCTATTAAATCTTTGAACTGTAAGTAGGCTGTATCCCGGGAAGAAGTGAATGTGAAATTCAATCTGCCCTCTATTTCCCCTTTTGATAGGATATAACCCTGACCCCGGCAGAATTTTTTATCATCGAGATTTGGATATTTTATTCCACTATTACTTGTTGACTCAGAATGAATAGAGATCTGTTTTACACATCCCGCAATCAAAAGAAATACCGCCCATGTGAAAATAGATTTATTCAGGAGAAACCTTTTTAATTAGCCGTACATTTTTTTTATCTAAATCCAAAGCTCGCTGGTAATAATCCAGAGCATTATCCACTTCTTGAATTTTCATGAAAACATCTCCCAAATGTTCAAGTACTATGGCATTATCCCCCTTAATCTTAACGGACGCCTCAATATACTTTCGCGCTTTGTTGTTATCGTTCAACTTGAAGTATATCCAACCAATAGTATCTAAATATGATGGATTATCAGGGTCTAATGTGATGGCTTTCTTGGCCATTGTTAGCGCTTTTTCCAAATTATGTTCCCTCTCTACCAGGCTATAGGCATAATTATTAAACGCCTGGGCATCAGTACTGTCTGATTTAATGAGACGAATATAAATTTCATCCGATTTTTTCCATTCTTCTACCTCGTCGTACAAAATTGCCATAGAGTGAAGCACATTGGGTGAATTAGGGCGAATGCTTAATGCCCTTAAGAAATATTTTTTTGCTTCTTCGAATTGTTTTAACTGGTTGTGTCCCAGCCCCAGCAAATATTGAATTGAAAATATTTTTTTAAATGTATCTGAAACAGACCCCAAAAGGGTGACGACTTCCTCGGGCTTTTTCTCATCTATAAAAACAAGGGATCGGCTATAATATCCTCTCCAATCTTCCGGGAAATTGATAACCAACTGATCCGCAATTTTTGATGCATTTTCATTATCATTCGAATTCATATATAAATCAAATAAAGAAAAATAATAATTTGGATTCTCTGGAGAATTTTCTACCGCCGATTTCAGCAATTTTAAGGCCTCTGCTTTTTCTCCAACCTGGTACAATAATAAACCCATTTGAGCCATTCTATCCAGCGACTCACCGTATTCAGCATTCAATTTTTTTATGAAGTCTATCCCTTCCTGGTAATTTTTTGTATTCATCACCAAATCTATATACATACCCATATACTGCGGTCGATTTGGGTCCAGTTCCGTTAAGCGTTTAAAAATGGATTGAGCCTGGTCAATATCTTTCATCTGCAGCGCCAATCTACCGGCAGTTTCCAATAATTCCGGACGGGAAGGCTCCAGGTCAAAAGCATCCTGGTAGAGTTTTAAAGATTCTGAATAATTTTGTTTTAATTTTTCAAGTTCAGCTAAGGCAATGATATATTTAACCTCATCCGGTTTTAACGCATGTAATTGTTCGAAAGGATTTTGAGCAGCCATATAATTTTTTTGTAAAATATATTGATCAGCCAGCATTTGGAGCGCCAGTTCATCTTTTGAATCTAACTTGAGTGCTTTTTTCAAGTGTTTTTCTGCCATGTCCGGTTTACCTAAATTCCAATAACATTCTGCAATTGAAGTATGAATAGCACCCACACTCGGATCCAGTTCAACTGCTTGTTGGAATTCAATGATTGCCATGGCAAAATCACCTTGGTTCATCATCACTTGGCCATCCATGAAATGACGCAATCCTTCAGGGTTTGGTGTTTTTTCTGATTGGACTGAGGCTTCTTGGGGCGCCGCCTCTTCCTTCTTAGCAGGAGGTTTAGTGACTGCCGTTCCGCATCCAAAAATTATCAGTGATAAGTAGAGGACTATGATGGTTTTAATCATTTTCATTGGATTTCTTCTCGGGAATCTAAACATTTAAGGCACTTTGTTGTTCCGAAAAACAGGGAGGTATTTTAACCACCTTCGATGATAGTGACCCCATTCCCACCATCGGATTTTGTTTTATACATTGCTTTGTCTGCTTTGTAGATCAGATCCCGTACCTGATCTGAATGATAGGGAAATCCTGCCATTCCCGCACTGACTGTTATTTTGACTGCGATTCCGTTACTGAGAAAAGTTTTTTTCGCTATCGATTCCACAATTCTTTGGGCTAGAGGTATACACTGTTTAATATCTGTGTTCACGAGCAAAACCGCAAATTCTTCCCCACCATACCGTCCTACAACATCAATTGTACGTACATTATCTGAAATAATTTTTGATACTTCCTGAAGCACATAATCACCATATAAATGGCCATAGGAATCATTGACAGTTTTAAATTTATCTAAATCCAATACAACCAGGCCTAACATTTGATTAAATCGTCCTGCTCGATTGATTTCTTCCTCAAATCGATCCAAGAACGCTTTGTGGGTCAACAATCCCGTTAATCCATCATGGATTGATGTAAGGTGCATCTTTTTATATTCTTGCTGCCAATTTAATATTGAGCTTACAGTTCCGCATAATAATTCAAACAACCGAATATCAGTTTCGGAATAAATTTTAGACTTAAGCCTTTCCATCGTCACAGCACCAATAGGTTTCCCGCCCGATTTCAAGGGCACGCTTAAAACGGACATAAAATTAAATTCATCTTTTTCATCTGGTTTAAAGCGATTCAGTTCCGGATATTTATCAAACCAGGAATTGGAACAGAAAATTTTATTGTCTTGGACAGCCAACCCATGAAGCGTGTTTTGTATATGAAATTCTTCACCCTCATCTGCATCATCATGAAGACCATCCACAAGTTTAATTTCTGCTTTATTCTTATCTCCTTTTAATAGGACGATGGTTAATTTATCATATTGAAAAAATGCGCGGCATAACCCGCGTATGGACTGAAATAGTTCAGATTCATCGGATTTGACTTCTAATTGATCAAATAAATTTGCTATTCGTGCATTAAAATAATTGTCCACCATGAGCGATTCCATCCGCTCTAAATCTTCCATCCCGTGAGAAATGAATTGACTGAGTTTTTCGATAATTCCCTGATCCCGGTCATGAATTGATGAAAAATGATCCACAAAAACCAGCAAGCAGCCAACTGTTTTTTCAGTGAATAAAATTGGGAAGCCCATCAAAGTTTCACTTCCGCGCCAGGTCTGACCGTCTATGATACCATCCCACCCGGGATTTTTATCGCTTTTTCTATTAATGATTAGATTACTTTTTTTTATGATTGGCGCAATGATATCATTTCCATCCTCAATAAAATCCCGAAAATCATCTTTAGATTTTTCCTGACAAGTATATCCTTTATTCTCTGGGTCAATCATGTAAATTGCCGCTGAAAACTGCGGATTAATATCCCTGATCAAATTGAGGATCTGTAAAAGTAATTTATTATAATGATTTTTTACAGCGGAAGAATAGGACGATTCATTGGCATTATCCTCTGACTGATCATTTGAATTTAAATGTCCTTCACCGAGTTGAAAAACCTGCGGAAATGCAAATGAAATGAAGACGATTACGAGTCCTCCGACAGCTATCCCTTTCAAGAGCGGAAATAAAATTCCACTCTGATCAGGATATACAAAAAGGATCAAAATGAGAAAAAAGAGAACAAGTACTGCGATTTGACGATAAAATGTCATACTTAAAAATAAAAATCCCTGAAGTGAAATACATCAACAACAGGGATTTAAATAAATTTTATTTTTTTATGAATTAACGCTGGTCTTTTACAAACTGAACTTTATCATTCAGCTTGAAATTTTTCTTTTTATTTAAAGTTGTATCCGCTGAATCAATCTCTGACGTGGCTAATACAGGAGCATTATTTGTTGGTGTAACCGGGTTAGATAAAACCGGATTAGGTGTTTCTGTTATATTCCCCGTAAAAGCGGGAGCATGATCGAAAGATTTGCCATTTTCCGGCCAAAGGCTAACACCCACTGTAATAAACGATGCTACAAGTACCGTCATGATACCGGCATATAAGGGCGTGAACCCAAAAAATGTTTTTGAAGGGCGTTCTACAATTTTTTTGGAAGGGCGGTTCCTTTCGATCTCAATTCTCCGGGATAAATTGGGCATAAATTTATCTGATGTTTTTATATCAGGCATATTTTTGATCGATTGCATGGTCGATCTAATCGAATCTACAAGGTTTTTTGCATCCGCATTTTCATTCATATATGACTCAAATGCTTTCCTCTCAGAAAGACTCAGGTCATTTTCTAAATATGCAGAAATGGCATCTTCAAACTGGTAACGGTCCATCAATAAATGTTCTCCTATTTCAAATCTTTTAATTCTTTTTGAAGCTGAATCCTTGCCCGGTTAATACGGGATTTTACTGTTCCCAGCGGAACGTCCACTATCTTACTGATCTCTTCGTAAGAAAGTTCCTGAATATCTCGCAAGATTGTTACCGTCCTGAAATGAAGCGGTAAATTCTGAATAGCCGCTTGGATTTTTTTCTCAATGTATTCACTTTGGGCAACCTCATCCGTTTCGGGCGCAACTGCGGGAAGTTCATAATCACGATCTTCTAACCCCATCTGACTGATACTGGTTACCTTGTGATGCTTTTTCTTCCGTAATTCAGTTTTAGCCAAATTCCCAGCGATGGTATAGATCCACGTAGAAAATTTGGCTATATTGCGGTAATAATGTTTATGGGTATAAAGCTTAAGTAATGCATCCTGGACAATGTCTTCCGCCTGCTCATTATCCTTTACAAAATGATATATAAATGTCATTAGTTTATCCCGATAGCGATTCACCAGCTCTACATATGCCTGTTCATCCCCCTCCTGGAAGCGGGCTATCAATTCCTCGTCGGTATAACGGAACTGATTATCCATTGCCAAGGGTTGCATAGACAAATTCGGTGATAGCTGATTCATCTTTTATCCTGGACGTTTTAAGCTGTTGATCAATTTGCGCCAAGCGCTTGAGCGCCAGAGTAATTTCATCACTTGTATATTGATTTGCATAAACGGGTAATTGCTTATTCACGCTATGTGATAGTCTGGTGAAACCCTTAAAGGCCCCATTTGTTCCCTTAGAAATTTTTAAAAATAATAATTCCTGGAAAAATTCTGTCAAGGGATATAATAAATTGATCATGGATGTATCCTGGGACACCAAAGCACGACCAAGTTCCATGGATTCTTTCAATTTCCGCTGACCTAAAAAATGAAAGAATTCATATTGGCGGAATTTTCTTTTCCATCCTGAAAATTTTTCAATTTCCTTTTTAGTGATTTCACTTGACGATCCTGCGGAAATTGCAATTTTGTCAATTTCATTTTTTAAATGGTTTAGGGAATCCCCTGCAATTTCAATAAGGGATTTTATAATCTCGGGTGATACGTGGTTAATTCCGTTTTTAGTAAAAAATGAATTGGCCCACTGGATCATTCCGCTCTCAAAGGGCGTGGAACAGGAAACAGGTTTTACAGACTTCACCAAGGATTCCATGAATTTATTTTTTGCGCCAAACTCATCATGCATGATAACGAGTGTATGACCATCAGTTGGCCTTTGACAATATTCTACGAATTCATCCCGCGCTTTTCCTTTCAGGGCATTGGGGTTGCGGAGTAAAAAGAGCTTTTTGGCGCTGAAAAGATCCGCCGCCGTCAATTGATCGAGAATATCTTTGGAACTCATTTCATCAGGAATGAGGACCATTTTTTGGACCATCTCCTCCCCAAACAGGAATTTAGTGAGTGTTTCCACAAAATGCTGCTGGAGGAATTGATCCTCACCCATTAAAAAGTGGACCGGTTTCAGGAATCCTGGTTTAAGGGAAGCAAGGCCATCCTTGAAAGAAGTTGTTTCTAATCTAAAGCGTGCCATTTAAGTAACGAGGTAAGTTATCAATCCAATTGAGATGCAGTAATAACCGAACAGGTGGAACTTACCGCTTTCCAATAATCCCAATAACCATTTTAAGGAAATATATCCCACGGCAAAAGCACTGATAAAAGCACCCGTCAATTGGGGTAATGAGATTGAAACAGAAGCTAGATTTATGTCCAAGGCGGTAAGGAGTCCCGCACCCGTAATGGCCGGGATTGCCAACAGGAATGAGAATCTTGCTGCGTCTTTTCCCGATATCCCCAGGGCCAGGCTGGTACTGATGGTCATTCCCGAACGGGAAACACCGGGGATGATGGCCACCGCCTGTGCAAGTCCGATAAGGAATCCCCTCCTTAAATTCAGCGCTTCACTTTTTTCTCGTAATCTTTTTGTACTTAATAAAATTATGCCTGTGAAGATCAAAGCGCCCGCAACCATTTGAATTGAATCAAAGAATCCTGTTATCAAATCTTTTCCTCCCAATCCGAAGGCCACAGCTGGGAGGGTTCCGATCAATAAAAACAATATGTATCTTTGGCTGTCGCGGCTTTGTACCGAAAGGACGATCTTCGAAAGATCATTCCAAAAGACAAAGATCACACTGAGAAGTGTTCCCAGGTGGGTGACCACTTCGAACAGGTTTCCGGGCATATTCACTCCCAAAAGTTCCTGCCCAATTACCAAGTGGCCCGAACTTGAAATGGGTAAAAATTCGGTAATCCCCTGGATGATGCCGAGTATTATTGCGTCAAAAATTGTCATAAGATTGAAAAATTGAGCGAGAATTTAACAGGATGAAAATTGAATGGGAAGGAAGACTAACGCCAGCCCGCAATAGCAACCATTCGGCCGGCCTTGTCTCCCTCACGACGGTAGGAAAAATAGAGATCATCCTGGCAAAATGTACAGTCATCATCTATCAAGATATTTGCTTGGGATACGCCGACTTCAGTCAATTGAGATTTTAGGACGCCCCTCAAGTCCACCATTTTCCGATTTCCCTTCCCAGGGATTGAGAAGGCAATATCGAATTGGTCACTGACCTCCCTCCCTACTTCAAAACAGCACTGCCCAATCGAAGGACCTAAAACAGCTTTTATATACCCGGGGTTACTCCTGGATTTCTGGAATTGATCTATAGCTTCCCCGGCAATATTCTTGGCAGTACCCTGCCACCCGGAATGGATCAAACCCCAGCGTTCAGTTTTGACGTCCATCAAAAACAGGGGAATACAGTCAGCCACCTGGATGGTGAGTACAATTTCTTTTTTGTCTGAGAAAACGCCATCGGTCTCTTCCAATAATCCAGGTGAATCTACGTAATAAACATTTTTCGAATGCACCTGTTTGGGTATTACCAGCGCATTTTGATCATAATCCAATAAAGAAGCAAAATCCCTGCGGTGGCTTAATATTGAATAATCTTTTTCATTAAAAGAAAAATTGGCTGAAAACCCTTCCACCCCAAACCAATCAGAATAATTCTTATAACCCAAAACTATTCCTCACGGGTTTTGGGGTATTACCAGCCGGAGGGAATCTCCATGGAAAACACCTTGGTGGATGAACCCTTTCCCATCAAACTCAAGTACTTGAAAGGCAGCGTTCACTTTTTTATTGGTGCTTTCTGGTGAATAATAAAAACCCTCACCTATATGAAAATCAATATGCTTAATGGCCCGACTCAAGGATTGCCTTGATGGGTTCTCCATATCCATACTCGTCAGAAATTTTGCTGTATTGTATCCGCGGTAATAAGCATCCAACTCGTCCCCGTTATATTGAAGCGAATCTATAACAGGTTGATAAAAGTGGGTTAATAGAGATAAACCCTTTAAATGAGGGCCAATATGTTCTTTTTGTAGCACGGAAACATCTTGCCAGCTTTCATTCCCTATCACTTTCGTTTCTAAGTTATGCATAGGTATCTGGGGTCCAATAAATGCTAAGTCTTCAGCATTGATCGGGAGGTAAATTCCTTGAATTGTACTGAGGACTACCTTGGATGAATCCGAAGAAGTCATTTTCTTCTTTTTAGGTTTCGGCAGGTCAAAGAAATCTTCTGCAGATACATCAAACAATGCATCCAAACTATCAATCTCCATACCCAAGGCTTCATCAAAAGATCTTTCTTTGGGCAGAAGATCAAAGGCCACTTTTCTTAAAAATTTAAATTGTTGGCTCAAATTCTTGGGTTCACCGGAATACCACTCCGTGGCCACGACATTGGCACCCAAAAGATCGACCTCCCTAATAAATGCATCCGTTTGTATTTCACCATTTTGATCTGCAGGCGCAATTACAGCAATACTATCCAGATTCAAAGTATTCACAGCATATTGCGCGGCCTTTTTCCCCGCCATTGCTAAGGTAGAATTCATATGAAAACTCTTTCCATTCACTTTACTCAGGTCTTGTTGCTGACGATTGGTGAGTATGATGGGTATATCAGTCGAACTAAGTGCACTGGCCACGGCCAAAGCAGATTGGTCATCCAAGGGACAGATCAATGCTTTGATCTGGTTCATCTTTTCAAGGTTTCTGGCTTCCATGATGGCTTGAAGATTATCGCTACGGCTATCCTGTGCCAAAATAGACAGCCGTTGGTTGGATACCTCATCAGATTTTTCTCCCTCATAGAATCCGGCTAAAAAGGCCTCCCCTTGATCCGATTGATCGCCAGAAAGAGGTAATACAATGCCCACCATTAATACGGGAGAAGACGGCTCATAAGATGCGCGGAGCAAATTTTCCAAAAACAATGAATAAGTATTAGATAGGGATAAGAGGTCAACCTGATTCAACGTCAGGGCAGCATCATCTGGCCGACCGTTCAATATTTCTGAATTGGCCCTGGCAAGCAAATGGATATTTCTGAATTGCGGATCAGTCTCTAAGGTTAATAATTCATTCATCAAGGACTGAGGCAATCGAATTTGAATCAAGTTTAATAATTTCGAATCAATACTTTGATCATGATCTTCCGATTCTGATAAACTTTTTGATCGATGATACATGCGATAGGCCGATTCATAATTGGCTTCATTCACATATAGGTCACCCAACGATTCCATCACATACATTAAATAAGGGCTTTGGGGATATGTGGTAAAAATTTGCTTTGAGGTTTCCCGTGCTTTTTGTGTTTTATCTAATGCAACCTGAGATTTGAGAAGTAAGAGTAAAGCCGGTGCTTCAAAATCCCCTGATTCGCTCGATAATATTTTATTTAAAATGGCTTCACTGGTTGCATACCGGCCTTCATTGTAATTGGCAATAGCCTGTTTTAATTGTCGATCGTAGATCTGGGATTGGATCCAGTTTTGACCAATAGCACTTTCACATAATAAAAGCCATAAGGTGAATATTATATGTAGTTTTCGATTCATTGTATTTCTTTCAACACCCAGCCATTGGGATCGATCATGCCCATCTTATTGGGTTTTTCATCAAATTCAAATTGGAAAACATGCTTTCGTTTATCAATGGATACAGATCGACAGTCATCGGACCAACAGACTTCCGTTGGAATCTTGAAAATGGGCCACTCCTTTTTTTGCGTTTGCCAAATTGTAACTGTTAAGATACCCTTTGTTCCTGATTTTGCCTGCCAGTTTTCTTCATAGGACAATTGCGGAAATCCCGGCTGCAAGGTCCATTGGTCGAAAAACCAATCCAATGATCGTCCAGAAACTGCTTCCATGGATCGTTGAAAATCATCCGTTAAAACAGCTTGATGTGTAAATTGGCTATAATAAGCTTTTATCCCTTTAAAAAATAGTTCATCTCCAAGGATGCCCCGCAACATATGAAGCACCCAACCTCCTTTAGGATAATTATTTGAGTTTAAGAGCTTAAATAAATCTTTTTCTTCCGGGTCAACAATGGGGCGATTGGACACTTTTGATTTCAAAATACGCTGGCGGCTATTTTCCATCCGCTTGCGGAAATCCTCCGCCCCGTCCGCATATTCAAAAAACAAGGCTCCGAAATAGGTGGCAAACCCTTCCGACAGCCAGAGGTGGTGCCAATCTGATTCGGTGACTGCATCGCCAAACCACTGGTGTGCAATCTCATGGGAAACCGTTCCCTCAATATTCCGACCGCTCGATATGGCTTTTTCAGAATAGAATATAGCAGATGCGTTCTCCATCCCGCCAAATCTTGTTGATGATTGTACATTTGCTAATTTTTCAAATGGAAAGGCTCCGATTGTATTCGTGAAATAATCCACCATTTCTGCACCCCGGCCAAAGGAAGGTGCCGCCTTTTCAACATCTTCCGGATAAACCCAATAGGTTACCTCTACACAGCCATCTACTCGTTGAGATGCCGGTGAATCGCCGCAGGCAGCCAAACCCACTGTGCGTATTTCCATATCTGCCGCACCGATGACCATATTGTAAGATGAAATGGGTACAGTAACCGCCCATGTCCATGTCAGTCGATCAGTTTTGGGGCCAATAGCATTTTTGGGTGTTTCTGATGGTATATTGGTTTGGTATCCATTCGCAACCACTTTCCAATCCTTTGGAGCGTGGACAGTATAACTGACAGTCGCTTTATCCGCAGGATGGTCGATGGATGGGAGCCAAAACCGGGTTCGATTCGGCCAATTATCCACAAAAACACTTTGGTTTCCATGAATGTTTTCACCGATGATCAGACCGTCGTCAGGTACCCCACGGTATTGCACTTCTACTAGAAATTCATTTTTCGGCTTTATCACTGATAAGTCCGTTTTAATCTTTCCACTTTTGTATTCATATTCAACGGTGCTACCATTTATTGCCACACCCAAAACTTCTAGTCCGCTAAAATCAAGTTCCATCAGGGGAAAATCATTTTCAACCTTCATTCGAATTGAAACATGACCTTCAATCCATTTTTCAGTATCGCCAATCCCGATTTCAACATTGTAATGCAGGGCGTTTATCCCTATGGCATATTCCTGCTCTTTAGGCGCCACACCGGCTTTGATAGGCGCCGGCTCTTGACCATTCAATAAAATAACGAAGATTAAGAAAATGGGAATTATGGATTTCAGGCTCTTTTTACTGATTGAAAATAACTTTATCACTCAAGAATATAAACCAATGACCTGCTTCAGATCACTACCTGAGGATAGAAAAAATTAGATAATGTTTAAAGCGTTATGGAGAGTTCATATTTTTTAATTATTTAAATTTTTAAAAACTATCAAACTCTACTCAACCGTGACCGAGTTCGTTCGGTAGTAAGTAAAAAACTCAAACCATTTATGTGTTTTGATTATGTAACTATCTATCATACTAAAGTGAGATTTACCAAACTGAATCTTAAGAATATCAAGAATTTTAGGATTGAGTGGAGAAAGATTATTAATTAACAATATTTTTTATCGATTAAGGAACCACCAATACAAACACATCATAAATACAATAGTAAACCACAACATAAAATTACTATTTTTAAGTACATTATTTTTCTCTTTACTCATACTGATAATTTCCTCTTACTTTTCATTTTAAAATTTACCCCAAATATTATTCTAAAAAAATAAAACCCCAAAAATAATGGGGTTTATTGAGAATTAAAATCTCTATAAGTCTTGATATTGTTGGATTTATTCGACTGTTACGCTCTTTGCAAGGTTGCGCGGTCTGTCAACATCGCATCCTCTCAGAACAGCTAAATGGTAAGCCAACAACTGAAGAGGAATAGATGCCAATAAAGGAAAAATACGTGGATGGGTTGTAGGAACATCAATAATAAAATCAGAAATTTTTTCCAGATCCTTTGTGCGTTTATCCGTAACTGTAATAATTATACCTTTACGGGCTTTTACTTCTTGAATATTGGAAAATACTTTTTCATAAGTTTGATCATGTGGAGCAAGAAAAACGACCGGCATGCAATCATCAATTAATGCAATTGGCCCATGTTTCATTTCTGCCGCTGGATAACCTTCGGCATGGATGTATGAAATTTCTTTCAATTTTAATGCTCCTTCCAGCGCAACTGGAAAATTTAACCCTCGGCCTAAGTAAAGATAATTATCTGCATGAACAGTTGATTTTGCCACCTTTTTAATCTCATTTGAATTATTTAATACATTTTTTACCTGGTCTTGAATATTTAGTAATGCTTTGATGAACTGCTGGCCTACTATACGGGAAATACCATTTTTTCTTCCGAAACAGAGCGCGAATAAATATAAAACGGTCACTTGTGATGTAAATGCCTTTGTTGAGGCAACGCCAATTTCAGGGCCGGCATGTGTATAAATACCACAATCAGTTTCTCGGGAGATTGAAGACCCTACCACATTACAAATACCTAAGGTCAATGCGCCATTTTCTTTTGCCTTTCGGATGGCAGCGAGCGTATCGGCGGTTTCACCTGATTGTGATATACCAATAACTACCGTCTTACTATTAACAATCGGATGACTATATCGAAATTCAGATGCATATTCTACGTGAACAGGAATCCCAGTATATTCTTCCAAAATATATTTGCCCATTAAACCGGCATGCCAAGACGTCCCGCATGCGGTAATATAAATTCTTTCCGCTTGTTGAATCCGATCTAAATAGTCATTAATACCTCCAAGATGTGCTGTTCCATAATCCAAACGTATTCTACCCCGCATTGTATCAGTTATTGTATTTACTTGATCGTGAATTTCTTTCAGAGTAAAATGTGGGAATTTCCCTTTTTCAATTTCATTAAAGGAATATTCAATCTCAGTGGATACTTTATTGGTAATTGTATCACCAGTGATCGACCTAATTTCATGGCCGTTCTCATTGACTATAATCATTTCCCCTTCATCTAAATAGATTACATTTCGAGTATGATTAACAATTGGAGAAGCATCGCTGGCCATGAAATACTCATTTTCTCCAAGACCAATTACAAGCGGACTCCCATGTATCGCAGCAACTAGTTTTTTAGGTTCATCACTACACATAGTTATAATTCCATAAGTTCCAATCACTTTATTCAGCGCAGTCTGAACTGCCTCCTTAAATGAAAGGCCATCATTATAATAGATATCAGAAATCAATTGTACTAGCACTTCTGTGTCAGTATCACTTTTAAACTTTATACCCTTATTAACAAGAACTTTTTTAATGGCGGAATAATTTTCAATAATTCCATTATGGATCAGGGCAATTTTTCCTGTTTGATCAAAATGAGGGTGGGCATTTTTGTCATTGGGTTCACCATGGGTTGCCCAGCGAGTGTGGCCAATTCCGATATCACCTTTTAAAACGGAATCATCTATCTGTTTATCTAATCTTGATACTTTTCCGCTTCGTTTGATAAATTGGATACCATCCTGGCCCAAAACAGCAATGCCTGCAGAGTCATACCCCCTGTATTCCAAACGTTTGAGCCCATCCATCAGAATTGGGACTGCATCTTGTTTACCGTAATAGCCTATTATTCCACACATATTATTTGAATTTAACTATTTATTGGGGAGTGAGAGTGTGATGTAAATCACCCTTATTTAGGATATTAATATCTTGCATGAATATTACGAGTCAAATAACAACAACAACAACGCTTTTTTAAGGATATTATCATCCTTTTATTAAATTATTCCCATTCAATTGTCCCCGGGGGTTTGGATGTGATGTCATATACTACCCGGTTGATTCCTTTTACAGAATTCACAATTCGATTTGAGATCTTGGTCAGTGTATCCGCCGGCATGCGAAACCAATCGGCTGTCATCCCATCCGTACTGGTCACGGCGCGAATGCCTAATAAGTTCTCATAAGTTCTTTGATCACCCATTACGCCTACAGTTTGCACCGGGATTAATACAGCAAATGCCTGCCAAATATCATTATACAGGCCATCTTCATGAAGTATATCCATATAGATCTGATCTGCTTCTTGTAAAATGGAAATACGTTCTCTGGTAATATCCCCAATGATGCGGACGGCAAGTCCAGGGCCTGGAAAAGGATGGCGCTCAATCAAGGATTCAGGGAGACTCAATTCCCGGCCTACATTTCTAACTTCATCCTTAAATAATTCCCGAAGTGGTTCAACCAGTTCAAACCGCATATCCTCCGGAAGTCCTCCCACATTATGATGACTTTTGATCACATGAGCTGATTTACTTTTACTCACACCACTTTCAATCACATCAGGATAAAGTGTTCCCTGGGCTAAAAAATCTATATCACCCATCTCCCCGGCAATACCATCGAATGAATAAATAAATTGATTTCCGATGATTTTCCGTTTTTTCTCAGGGTCGTTGACATGGGCCAGTTTGGAAAGGAAAATCTCCGATTCATCGAAACAATGGATATTGACCCCGAGTCCATTTTTAAGGGCATTTACGCAATTTTTCGCTTCATTTTTTCGCATTAAACCATGATCGATCAAAACGGCAGTAGTTTGTTCTCCAATGGCTTTATGCATCAAGGCCGCCACCACAGTTGAATCCACACCACCACTGACCCCCACCAGGACTTTCCCGTCACGCACCTGTTCCCTGATCAATGTCACTTGTTCTTCTATAAAATTTCCGGCGGTCCATGTCGGATCACATTTGGTAATATTAAATAAGAAATTCTTGAGAAATAGATCGCCCTCATTCGTATGCACCACTTCCGGGTGAAATTGGGTCGCCACTCTTGTGTGGTCTGAATTGGCCATAGCTGCAATTACGCCATTAGAAGAATGAGCCAGTGTTTGCCAACCTTCCGGCAATTGGGTCACACGATCCATATGGCTCATCCATACTTGAGAGCTATTGGAGGCCTTATTGAAAAGGCCATCATGGATATCTATTTCAATTTCAGCGAATCCATACTCCCCATGCCCAGTAGATTCAACTGAACCGCCATGATGGTGCGCTAATAATTGTAGTCCGTAACATATGCCCATAATGGGAATGTCCAGGTCAAATACTTTGGAATCATAATTGGGGGCCAAATCTTCGAATACGCTGCTGGGCCCGCCTGAAAGGATCACCGCTTTGGGGTTCCTTTTCATTATCTTATCGGCGGTCGTTTCAGGGGAAAGGATTTCAGAGAATACGTGCTGTTCCCGAATGCGACGGGCGATCAACTGGGTGTACTGGGAACCAAAATCGAGGATGACAACACCCCCCGTATGAAGTTGACTCAACCGATCTCCCATTCTGCTAATTCGGCCATATAATCCAAATTCGTCATTTGTAATTGTAATGGCGTAATACTGACATACCCTTCTTTCAACGCCACACCATCACTTTTAATATCCTTATCCGGATTTTTAATTTTACCGGTCATCCAATAGTACAATCTGCCGCGGGGGTCTTCCCTCTTTTCAAAACTGTCCTTAAAATATATGGATCCCTGGTGGGTCACTTTATATCCTTTGAATTCTGATTCAGGAATATTGGGGACATTCACATTCAATAGCGTGCCGTTTGGGAGATTGTTATCTAATACGGTTTGAACTACTTTTTGCGCTACAATTTTCGCCCCGGACCACTCACCCCCTTTGAGTGAATTCAAACTGATGGCAATAGATGGAATGCCTAAAAAAGTACCTTCAGTTGCAGCTGATATCGTTCCTGAATACAACAGGCTCTGGCCGATATTTGCACCGACATTTATGCCTGAAATGATAATGTCCGGTTTTTTATCCATAATGGCTTTCACCGCAATCTTCACAGAATCGGCCGGGGTGCCATTCACGGCATATCCCTGAAAACCGCCAGACCTTTTCACTTTTTCAATCCGGATTGGATCCGAAAGTGTAATAGCATGGCCGACTGCACTTTTTTCTGTATTGGGCGCTACAACAGTCGTATCGCCTATTTCTGACATGGCCTCCCACAAAGCGTAAATACCGCCGGAAAAAATGCCATCATCATTGGCAATTAAAACTGAAGGCCGGCTCATGGACTGAGCATCCTGATTATATTGGATAAAATTTCTTTCATGTTCTCCCGGGGAACGATATGGTCAACAAAGCCTTTATTCTGCAGAAACTCAGCTCGCTGAAATCCTTCCGGTAAATCCTCTCCAATGGTCTGCTTGATTACCCTTGGACCTGCAAATCCGATGAGGGCTCCCGGTTCAGCCAAGATTATATCGCCAAGCATACCGAAGCTAGCTGTCACACCCCCTGTTGTCGGATCTGTAAGTACGGGAATATATAAGCCGCCTTCTTCCTGGAAACGGGCCAGCTTTGAACTGGTCTTGGCCAACTGCATAAGAGAAAGAGCGGATTCCTGCATCCTTGCCCCACCGGAAGCACAAACGAGGATAAAGGGCATTTTATTTTCACGGGCCAAATCTGTGGACCGGGAGATCAATTCGCCTACCACGGATCCCATGCTGCCGCCTATGAAACCAAAATTCATCACTCCGAGGATTATGCCTTGACCATTGATCTTTCCGGAATAACAGTTAACAGCATCATTCTGTTTGGTCTTAGACATAGCTGTTTCTAGCTGGTCGGTATATTTTTTCCCCGCCTTGAATTTGAGGGGATCGGCTGACTTTACCGTTGAGAATAATTCTTTTATACTCCCTTTATCCAACAGGAGATCACGATAAACAGTTGGAGACACTCGAAAGTGATGGCCGCAATGGCGGCACACAGAATAATTCTTATCTAATTCCGGTTTATACTGGATTTCTGTGCAGGAAGGACACTTGATCCATAGCCCGCTGGGAATGTCTTTTTTCTCCAGTTCAGCAATATTTTTTTCTTTACGACGAAACCAAGTCATGTGTATTCATTTATTTAACCATTACAATGGCATCTTCACCATCGGAATAATAACTTTCCCGAATATCAATTTCTTCAAAACCGAAATGGAGATACAAATTTATAGCGGGGAAATTAGACCGTTTCACTTCTAAAAACACGTCAACATATTTGAGATAATCGTTTAATATTTCCCCTAAAAACTGTTTTCCATAGTCCTGATGCTGATAGGCAATATCCAATGCTATATTTAAAATATGAGCTTCATTTTCAACCAAATGGGCAAAAAAATACCCTATCAATTTTCCATCAAGTTCTGCTACAAGATTTAGAGAATTCTCCTTCCGGATTAATTCCTGACGAATGGATTTTTTTGACCATGAATCATTGAATATCCGCTTTTCCATTTTGGAAATATTTTCCAAGTCCTGAAGTATGGCTTTTCGGATATTCATTTTTTATGTCCCAATTCAAAAGGGGATATGTAGTTGGGTACCAGATCATAAGCATTGTCCTGCACCCAATCATCAAAATGTTTCTCGGCCAAAATCCCCGTCATTTCCGCTGAAGGGGGTACGGATTGAAATGCTTCATTCGTTAGCAGTTTCTCACATCCATAATGGATTGCAGCGCTGTTAGGTTCAACTGAATCCCAAGTACTCGCCTTCTCTGGCGTTGTTGGTTTTAATCCACTGAATTTTTGAAAATATACAATGTCCCGATGGGAGTATAAGAGTACGGTGAAATTATCCGAAGGCGCCTTTCCGCTGGATGCCATGATTTGCAAGGTTGGTACCGGAATAATCGGCAAATCTTTAGCAAATGCTAATCCTTTAGCAAACCCCAATCCCACTCGCAGCCCAGTGAAGGAGCCGGGACCGATGGAAATGGCAACCCCATCCAGTTGGATATCATCAAGATTGGTTTGGTCTTTCACCGTTTCATAAAAAAGGGGAAGCTGTTCAGCATGTTTGCGGGGAATTTGTTCTTCGATTTTACAGCTGCAAATCCCATCCTGGACCAAGGCAACACCACACCAATCGGTAGATGTTTCAATCGCTAAAACATTCATAATTCAATTCCGGTGATTTGAATTGTCCTTGATTCAGGTTTGTTTTCCATGCGTTTAAAATGGATAAAAATCCAATCGTCGGACCAATAGGGTTCGATCCGTTCCGCCCATTCTATCAAGGTGATCCCATCCGCGGGATTTAGAAAATATTCCCCACCGATATTTAAGAAATCCGATGGTGTATCCAGCCTGTAACAATCAATATGGTATAGGATGGACTGGTCTCCCTCGTATTCACTCACCAGTTTGAATGTGGGAGAGATCACGTGATCGTCAATGCCCAAGCCTCTTGCAAATCCCTGGGTGAATGTTGTTTTCCCTGTTCCAAGATTGCCAATTAATCCAATGATTCTTCCCCCATCAAATTGCTTGGCTAAATCCCCGGCGAATTCCTGTGTTTCTGCCGGTGAATTAAAAATATATTCCTTCATTTAGGATCCATAACAAATACAGGTACCATCATTTCTTCCATGGAAATTCCCCCATGCTGAAAACTCCCCTTTAACCTGTTCTTATATTTATTTTGTTCGTTGGGGTATAGAAAATAATAGTCGCCTTTTGCCAATAAATAATTGTTCTGATGACCAAGGGGGGGCAATCGATAGGAATTTAAATCCCGAATATCGACGGCGCTTTTCTCATTCGCCTTGATATTTCGTCCGTGCTTGTATCTAACTCCAGAGGATGAATCTTTATCGGCTGCAACCATTGCGCCGCGGTTGACCATTATGCTTCCATGGTCACTGGTCATAACGACTTTAAAACCGACAGATCCCAATTCAGATAAAACAATTCTGATCCAGGAATTCTCATACCACACTTTTACGGCTTGTCGATAACCCGATTCGTCCGGGACCATTTCTTTCAATACATCCGATTCTGACCGACGGTGGGCCAGCTGATCCACAAAATTCACTACAATCGCCAATAGGTCAAAATTGAGAAATTGACTCACTTTTGACTGGAACTTCTGCCCTTCGTCCACCATCCATATTTTATGATAATGGAGTGATTTCTCACCCAATCCAGATCGCTTTAACTGGTCACTAAGGAATTGATTTTCCATGTGGTTTAAACTGCCTTTGTCCGATACCATTACGTCTAACTGACTTGGATATTTTTTGCAAAATTCATCAGGGTATAATCCAGAGAATATTGCATTCCGGCTGAAGGGTGTGGCTGATGGCAATATTGATATGGACGGATTGATATTAATCGAAAAATCTTCTGCCAAAAGCGGGTAAAGTGCCATGAATTGATCCAACCGCATGGCATCCATCACCAGGAAGCAGACTTTTTCATCCCTTTCCAAGAAAGGCTTTACGGAGGTTTTGAAAATATCATTAGAAAGAATGGGACGTTTCTCATTCGCTAACCAACTCAAGTAATTATTTTCAATAAAACCGGTGAATTTTCGATTACAAGATTGAATTTGCTCGACTAAGATTTGGTGGAGGTTTGCCTCCTTTTGTTCTTCAAAATCCAACTGCCATTTTACCAGACGATTGTAAATCTTCCACCAATTCTCAAATGAATCAGCATCTTCCATATTTAATTCTATTTTTTGGAATTCCTGCAAATATCCGCTGATCGTTTTTTCACTGCGAATTTTTGAATCTTCCAGCACTTGTTTGCAGGCCATAAAGATTTGGTTGGGGTTTACCGGTTTGATTAAAAAATGGGCGATTTTTTCAGAGATGGCTTCATCCATGAGCCATTCTTCTTCACTTTTGGTAATCATGATTACAGGCAAAGCTGGATTGATTTCCTTAATCTCCCTGAGTGTTTCCATTCCATCCAATCCCGGCATGAATTGGTCTAAAAGAACGAGGTTGAATACTTCTTCTCGTACCCAAGAAATCCCATCTCTCCCATTGGAACAGGTGGATATAGCGTACCCTTTTTCTTCCAGGAAAAGGATATGGGGCTTAAGGTGGTCGATCTCGTCGTCGACCCAAAGGATTTTACCGCGGGTTTTTTCCATATTAAATAGACTTTAAAATTACGGAATCTTATAAGGGAGACAGATAGAAAAATCAGGTGATTTTGTTATGTCGATTTGAAGGGATTCCTTCAAACTATACTATTATTAATTCAATCAGGTATTATTTTGTCGTCATCGTGAAAACACCATCCCAGTCCTTTCCTGGTGGCTCACTTTTAAAATAATCACAGCGATCCGAATAGACGGCCGATGGTGTTGTGGGTCGCGCCAGGAATTCCTCTTCCAAATTCAAGGAATCTTTAAATCGTTTTTTGGCTTTCACCCATTCTTGTTTTAGGTAAAGATTGATACCTTCGTTAAAGGCCTGAACCAATTGCATTTTTTCATCCGAAAGTTCATTTTTTAAAGATAAAAGTTCATACGCTTTGACGGGGTTTTTCTTCCCTTTAACACGGAGATTATCCAAAAACCGCCATTCGAACTGATCCGCCACAACTTTATAGGTATTCTCAGCCACAAATATATATACGCCATAATGCTTCGCCGCCGGTTCAAGGCGGGCCGCCAAATTCACCGTGTCACCCATCATGGTGTAATTCATCCGCATGGCAGAACCCATATTTCCCGTAACCATTTCACCTGAATTCAATCCCACGCGATGGCGAATATTATGGACTAAGTCGGGCCAATCGCCTTCCGCTTCCCACTGGCTGCGCATGATTTCCAACTTTTTTTCCATTTCAAGCGCGGTGAGACAAGCGTGAAATTCATGATTTTCTAAAGGAACCGGCGCACCATAAAAGGCCACGATCGCGTCACCAATATATTTATCCAAAGTGCCTTTGTGCTCCAACAGAATATTGGTCATTTCAGTCAAATATTGATTCATGAGGCTTACCATACGCTTCGGTTCCAATACTTCCGAAAAGGATGAAAAACTCTGGATGTCAGAGAAAAATGCGGTATGATACCCGGCTTGGCCACCCAGTTTTGGCTCCTGTTTTTCCGAATACATCTGGTCAATCAAATCGGGAGAAATATAAGCGCCAAAAGTACTCTTCAAAAATTTCTTATCTTTTTGTTCATTGAGGAATTTGTAGATCACATTACCCGTATAGGTTACAACTAGGCTGACAATTGGAGCTACGATGGGGATGACTAAAGATTCCCCAATTTCAGGAAGGGGTGTATTAAATATTTCTTGGTTTCCTGTAACCGTGGATTCCGGAAGGATTTTCGCCAAATTACTTTTTATGAACCAAAGAAGATCATCAACAAACAGTCCGCAGGCCACGGCAAAATAGATAATACCTTCTAGAATAATAAGAATCCCTGCTGTGACTGGATTCAGATAAGATAAAATTAAAAATGCGATCAAACTGAGAATTGCAATCAATAAAGAATGGCTTAGGGAGTAATCATAAATTAATTCTGTGAGTTGACCCCCGAGAACATTAATATAATTATTATCTAATAAAGTTTGAATTGCATTCCCATGGGTTTCCATTCCCGGCGTTAACTGTTGGATTCCCCAAAAATTATAAAATGGAGTCTGCTTATAATCGTGGTGTACTTCCACCGATGTGCCGATCACAACAATTTTATTATAAAAGGGAGATTGGGTAATGTCAAATTCTTCACCGATCCCCATAGCATCCATCATATCCTTCCGCTCTTGTGGATCTTCAATAGCGGTGATCCATTCCGGGACTTCACCTGGCAGGAACTGGCTCATCCAATCCAAATCTTCTATGGGATCGCGCAAAGTCACATCCTCTGTGTCAATCACATAAGCCAGCGAATATTTGGGAAATGTACCCCAGGCGGGAAGGTCTTTTTCCCCCCGGTATTTATAACCCGACGGCGGTCCATAATAATTCACCAGGAATGAATTCCCTGCGCCATAGGCTTTGATCTTTTCTTCTCCATAGGTCCAGATCAGGTTGTCCCGGTCAAACAATGGTTTGGCCGTATCGGGGATTCCCCTGAAGGCCTTAAAAGCTTTCACTGCCAGGGTCAGGTAATATTTATCCGGCTCATGAGCCATTTCACCAAAAAGAGCATACCGGCGGGAAAAACCATCTGAATCCATCTGGTCGTTGATCAATCCCATTTCCGGTTTTGCTTTCACAACGGGAGCAACAGGATAAGCAATGTATTGCGGGGGGACCAGTGTCGGTTCTGTCACCATTTTCACATTCATTACAACAGTTGTCCCAAACATTTGTGCCTCGGTAATGGCTTCACCTAAAATTTTATCGCCGTGGCGGGGAATTAAATAAGGTATGGATTCCCAAATATATTTTGCCTGGGTCGTGTCCCGAACATGGGGCACCTGGTCAATGATATATTCCGGGGAAGTTGATTCAATTAAATCCTGGTAGATTTCAGACCGGTTTTCCGGCGCATCGAACTGAATATCAAAAACAATCACTTTGGCACCGGATTTATAAAGATTGCGCACCACCCTGCCCCATACACTTCCCCGGGGATAAGGCCATTCCTCCGGCATGAGGCGCCAAGCTTCATCATCAACTTCAAGTAGGACAACATCCGTGCCACGGTTTATGTAGGTGGAATCGGAAGCTGTCCATCCTGTGAGAGGTCCCCGAACTGACTTGAAACGATAATCGTAAGTCTTTAGTTCAATGGAATCGAAAACACCAATCCAGTGGAAAAGGGAAACAACAATTATTGCACCGAGGGTAATTACCCAGCCTACCCATTGCTCCTGGATATACTTTTGGATACTTTGTGAGGATACCTGCACTGTCAAAAGTTATATTGAAGTGTCATTATAACACCCGCTGAATTTATTTCCAAAATTTCGCCAGCATTATCCACTTTGCCATCCCCATCATTGTCCTGTTTATCTTTCTTGAAACTGGGGATATAATTCAACCTTATCTGGCTTATGATTGAAGCCGATAAGTTATCACCTATTCGATAATCTGCACCAGCTCTTACTCCGAACAACTGGGATTTAATCCTGCTTTGACTGTTTAATAGGGAGATTGAACCCTTGGCTAACATCTTATCCTCCAACATGCGATAATTGGCTGATAATGAAAAATTGGTCCATGTATAGGGTGTTTTAACGAGTTTATTTCCATCCATTGATGGAATTTCCAGTTTGGTCTGGCTGAATTGTGTAATCGTTTTGAACTGGTTTGGAAACGAAGAGGAAAGATTTATTGAAATCGTTTTTGAATCTGTTTTGGGGAATAAATATCCAGCACTTCGTTTTTTTATTATATTATCCACATTGGTCACATTGCCGATGTTCAACGTGAGATTCTGTTTGACATCCCCGCTGGTGAAGGGTATCGTTATAGCCATCATATTGTTTGCTGCCTTTGAATCCTCCCGCAGATCCACCGTTTGGCTCCCTACAGTATCCAACTGCGTCTTTTCATTATTTTTCCCAATGGATTGGTAATTCACAAGAAAAGTAGGCATACCTGGCCCGGGCAAAAATGTGAAATTCAAAAATACAGTATTAGTATTTAGTGGATTTATTGTTGTTCGGAGAATTTTATTATCCAGATGCTTAAAACCAAAATTCAAAAATAATTTATTATCCATCAGGGATACCCTGTCTGAAATGGTGAATTGCCGTGCATTATTCCTGAGAAATGGATTACCCAATGAAACATATTCAGGACCCACCTGGCGGTATTCAACTAGAAAACTATTTCGTGCATAATGGCCACGGAGCCGAATGTTAAAAGCTGAAGAGGGCATATTGATAATCGATGTTATTGGGTGTTTTGTTAATGCATTGATATCAATCGGAACCAAAGGTGACATATTGGTATTGATAATAAAGATATCTTTTAACTTTTCTGGATCTATTAATATATCACTCGTCTTGATCTTTGTGGTGCCCGAAATCTCCTTTCCATCCTTATCATACTGCAGACCGATATACCCATCCAACGAATCATCAAGGACTGTATCCAATTTTGTTTTTGACATGACACCATCCCAGATATCGCGGTTGAACATGCTCATATTCCAGTCAAAATCCAGAGTCAATTTCTTTTTGTCGAAGGTAGTTCCCAAATTGAATCCAAAAACAAAATTGTCCGTTGGTTTTACACCACCCCAATGGGATGTAGGTGCATTTAGGGAATGACCGGCAGATGTTAAGGCTGTCTGGAATGATTCAATATTATAAGTCCCCTCTGTTACACCAACAACTGATGAATCTGAAGTGAATTCAGCCTTATCTAAAACCCTGTTCACAGAACTGGTATCATCTCGAACTTTCATAAAATGAACACCAAATTTGAGTTTTGATAATATATCCACTGATACTCTTAAACCGGATACTTTTTTCTTAAAGGCAAATCCGGTTCTATCCAAGTAATAGGTCTGTGAACCATTTTCATTGGTTTGTGTCAAATTGGTTAAAATATGGTATCCCCCATTTATTTTATCCTGTTGATGAACCTCCCGATTCAATTCACCTTGAATAAATTGCAGCCTTATCCATTTTAAATTGGCATCAATTCCAAATCCGCGCACGTGTTTTCCGTCTATCATAAAGGGGTTGAATTGGGGATAAAAATCACCCACGTCTAAATCAAGGAAATTGCCAAAAGTGAACTGTGTTCCGAACCGGTTTTGCGGTTGAAGGTATTGAGATTCCCTCGTGGTTAACCGGAGGTCGGTAGTAAGCTTTGCCCACTGTACATCAAATGAAATATCTCCTATAACTTCGGCAATATTCAGTGGAATCCCGGCTACTTCTTCAACTGAAATGCGGCTGTTAACTCTTCCACCATACTTGAACAAGTTCGTTATTTCCGTTGTTTTTTTCCCGATGGTAAATGACCAAATCAAGGGTGCAACATCCTGGTTGTCAATATCTTTCATTTTAATTTCGGCGGTATGAATACCCATACTCATTACCCCCGGATCATAGCTGAGAATTCCCCCCTCCAACAACATGCTTAAAGAAACATCCACTCCATCCACCAAAAGATGAACAGTTGAAACATCAACTTTATTGGCATTAAAAAATGAAGCTGCAATAAGAATGGAATTTTGATCCAATACTTCATTCGGTTCGGGTGAAAGAATCAAAACATCTGCTGCAGGCAGTTCACCAAATACGCCAATTTCCGGTTGGTCTTCCGGCGGGAATATTTGGAGGAAATGAGGCTGATTGAAAGGGTCCTCCAAGGGAAATGAAGCGATTTTGCCATCACTGAATTTGAAAGCTACCACATATTCCAGACCGTCTTCTGTCAGCCCAAATCCGGGGATCGTGGCTTCCCAGTTAAATCCTGACTTACGGAAAGTGATTTCCAGGTAAGATTCACCGCCCGGCAATCGGTAATACAATGTTGCACCAACGGGATTTGTGGTTTCCAATGTAGCGGCATAGAGAGTTAAATCCTGGCCGATAATCCCGTTAGATGGCGGTGTATGGTGGAGTAGCTTTGTTTGGGCTAACCCATAATGGCTGAATAAAAGAAAAGGGATTATAAAATCCCTTAACCGAAATATTGCCCATCGATTTTTCACGAGTCGTTTTATTTATACTCGATAATTAATGTTTTCTTCTTACCGGAAGCATCTTGAAATTCGATTTTGAGTTGTTGCTCTCCTGTCTGTCCACCGGTGGGATCCTCGGGGATTGTTTTCGGGTCAGTTTTGAAGGATTGGACGGAACCACTCGGTAAGGATAGGCCCGTAAGGCCGCTGGTGACATCCAAAGAATCTCCTGATAATTGATTTAATAACATTATGGTCCCTTCCAGACCTATAACGGAATCACCTGTATTTTTATCTGCAATAAGCCAGAAATCGGTTCCTTTTACCGAGGCGACGGATACGGAGGTCTGCACAGTAAAACCGCCCTTTTTTTGTTTTCCAACTTGTGCCCGAATGGTTCCACCAGCCATGTTAATTTTTTTTGCAATGGCCCTGGCTCCTCGTTTACCGGTGATGATCAACTCGGAGTTCTCCTTGATTTTTAAGGCAGATTTATCATCGATAAATAACAGGGCAGCAAATCCATCTTTATTGGTTTTCAGAATATCACCGCTTTCAATAATGTGCCCTTTTTTGAGAACCTTTGATCCTTTATTCCCGCGAATATACTGAACTGAGCCAATAACCTTCGTGGTAATGGCGATCCGGTCTCCTCCAAAAACCATCGTCAAGAATAGCAGGCTTGAGATAATTTTTTTGGCCGATGTCATATTAGTTCTCAACCTCAACAGATTTTACGTTTATTTCCTTTTTGGCAAGCCTTTTCAAGATCTCCTGAAGTGTTGTTTGATCAATTTCTATTTTATTCAGTGAAATATTATTTCCCGTGGGTTTAAAACCTTCCAAAGGACTATCAGGTCCAAAGAGAGCGTTGAACTGATCATCGCCAAGGGCCTGCCTTAATTGCAGTATGACTGTACTTTCTGCAATCGGGCTAGCCGACTGAGATGGATTGGCTAGTTTGAATGCATAGATGGGAGAAACCTGGTCCTCCATGCCCCCGGTAGTTGGAATCTGTGTTTTCACCTGCCATACATAAATTTTTCCATATTCCAACGGCCGTGCACCTGAAATTGGATATTGAAATGTACTCACATCATCCAACTTCAACCATAATTCCGATTGGTTAAAAGGAAGTGTTCTTTCATCACGTATTGCCTCTTCCGTTGAAGAATGATACCCGGTCTTTAATTCGGCTACACGGATATAGGTTACGCAGTTACGGCAAAACCCTTTATTCCAATTAAAAATAGGATAGGCTGTATATACCATATTAAACGAAGTATCAGCCAATTCTCCACCTGGGGATTCCAGATTAACACCCGATGGAGATTCAACAATGATCGTTTTTGAATCCTGGTCTGATAACGATAAATCAAATTCCGAGGTACCGGAAAACAATTTCAATTCAAATCGGTATTCTCCATCGGCCAGCTGGCCTGTAGTCATCACCGCACTGATCAATGATTCAAATTCAGATGGGTTAATGGATTCTTTCATTTGAATATTAACAGAAATAATATTTGGCGGATTTCCTTCATCTAAAAATGAAGTTGTTCCACTGGTAAAGTTTCGATTATCCAAAACGATATCCGCCTTTAATTGGAACGGTGATGTTTCTAATTCAATCAATGATGTACGGGAATCAATACCCAGAGAGGGGGATAAAAGTGAAGCTCTGAACCACACCTTTGTATAGACAGGATAAGTATCAGAATATATTCTATACCTAAAGAAGGGGACATCTGATTCACCTGTTTGGACGTCAATATTACTGATATAATATGTGGCATATTCAAAAAACTGCCCTTCCAGTTTTACCTGAGCGGAAATATTCGACCAGAAAAGGACAAGGGATATAATGATTGTACGACAGATCTTATTAACCATAACAGATACCAATTGAGAAATCTATGACTAATTTACCGACGAGTTAGAAGAGTCTTCAAGAAGTTTTGAAAACTTTGTGCTTTATATCACAGGAAAAAAAGGATAAAGAAATAAACCGCCATTCCGGAAAATTCGGATAAAGCTTTCAAATGTTCCTGGCGATAACCTGCTCTTCCATTCCGAGTTGTCGGGACAGTACCATCCTAAGCCAAGAAATATGATAAAAATGAAAAGCCCCTCTCGAAAAATCGAAAGGGGCTTTTATAAAGTTCCCGGCGACGACCTACTCTCCCACGCTAGTTACCCGCGCAGTACCATCGGCGCAGTAGGGCTTAACTTCCGAGTTCGAGATGGGATCGGGTGTGACTCCTACGCTATGGTCACCGGAGAAATTTTAGGGAATTGATGCGGATCTTCGATTGATCAAGAAAGATTGATAAAGCCATTCGGCTAATTAGTACCACTCAGCTGAATGCATTACTGCACTTACACTTGTGGCCTATCAACGTCGTAGTCTACAACGAGCCTTATTATCAAGATGATAGGGAGAACTAATCTTAGGACAGGTTTCGCACTTATATGCTTTCAGCGCTTATCCTTTCCGAACATAGCTACCCAGCGATGCTTCTGATGAAACAACTGGTGCACCAGCGGTTCGTCCACTTCGGTCCTCTCGTACTAGAAGCAGATTCCTTCAATTCTCCTGCGCCCACGGCGGATAGAGACCGAACTGTCTCACGACGTTCTAAAC